>Ga0255146_1000422_pt1 | contig 11953 bp, 16 predicted proteins | sample Atl_Cont_RepC_8h_FD_188424 | JGI IMG/M metagenome (GOLD analysis project Ga0255146, IMG submission 188424) | Freshwater microbial communities from Altamaha River, Georgia, United States - Atl_Cont_RepC_8h | ecosystem: Environmental > Aquatic > Freshwater > River | place: USA: Georgia | collected...
CTAAGTGGAGCCAAGGAACGTCTTGGGGAAAATGCCGACATTTCGTTCCTTGAATTAAGATTTTTCGGGGACGAATTTCGACATCGTTCCTTAATTAGACGTTCCTTGGTAAAAGACCCGTACGGTAGGTTCATAAAAACTGATTCTTCTTGGCCTTTGTATCCAATTCAGAAATGGCAGTGGATAATCTCGCAATGGCTCCCTTAGTGACCGAAACTTCGTGAATGTTCAAGTTCTTGTTCTTTGCATTGTTTCGAAGAAGGCCTTCCATCTGCGCGCGTCGGGTCAGGAGCGTCCATGCCAATACACCTGCCTCTGGCTTCGTCAATTTGGGATTGAACTCCGAATTCAAATAGAGTCTGTCCAACCTTCTATTTTTTTCCAACGTGGCCAGATCCCTCACGGTCATTTTGGAAATATCGTTCACTGCTTTTTGAACTTCTTCGGATATACCGGTTCTGCCCATGTACCATTTAACCGTGTCGATCAATCGCGATCTGGTTTTGGCACTGCCGTTCTCGATTTTTGCAAGAAGATCGCCCCCGGTAAATCCAAGTGTATTTCCAACGGCCTTTGCCGCCGCGTCTGAACTGCCTAAGAAGTTTTCTTTGGCCTGCAGTGCGGTAGGATGGCCTATGTAATAATTCATGGCGAAACGAAAGGGTCCTAGTGGGTGTATGTATCTCTTGATGTAATCGTATCTTTTGACCCAGGTTATGACCCATCGAACTTTTTGGGGAAGACCAGCGGCAATGAATGCTTTGATGGAGTTCAACAGGGATGCGGACAACGCTCCACCGTAAAAAAACATGAGACCGACGGACCAAATCGTGAGCGCCACGCCAACCAACGTTTTTATATTTGCTCTGGTTAAAAATGCTCGCCACGTTTTTGTATCCTTCTGAAGCTTGGTTTCGACGAGCTTGACGTCGCCAATGACTTCTTCGGCTTGTTTCGCCGCCACAGATGTCTGTTTTATCCTCGGCGTAGCTTTCCTTCTGTTAAAATTATAGTTATTATTGTTTCCTCCTACTTCGACAAAGCTATTAGTATGGTTTGGCGTGGCATAGAATTCGACGCATCGGTTGTCGTCATTGCAGACGCTAATTTTTTGCAGGAGTCCGCTGGGGGAGTACACCGCCGTTCCCGTCACCCGTTTCTTGACCATTTCGTATGAACTGTAGACACTATTTTTTTTGCCACGAATTCGAGCTCGTGAAAAAAAATGTTAAGGTAAATCATTGAAAAATGCACCCCACCGTGAGAAAAACCATGAAAAAGAAGAAAACGACCAAAAAACCCAAAAGGACCGTGAAAGTTCAAGTGTCGGAAAGACAGTACGCGGCCATGCAGGGAGGATACACGAACTTCAATTTGCTTCGTAAAAACTCGGCGAAGTTGAAGGCATATCGCCGTGCTCACCAGCATACCATCGCCGTGCTGGCCGCGGCGGACGCAGTACAACATCCGGAGGATCCATGCAAGATAGCTGACGCGGCTGTTGAAATTGCAAAGGCCGACGAACAGAGTTCCGCAGCCGCACCAGCATGGTGGAAAAATGTAAAAGTTGATGCGCGTAAGGTGGCGGTCTTCGTTGGAAACAGCGCAGCAACCGCGGCGCTCGCGAGTGGTACTCTTCCCCAAAGGGCTGCCGCGTGTGCCTATTTTGCGGGAAAATCTATGGCACCAGCCATCAGGAACTTTTACAACAAGGTGGTGACTACCGGCGTTCCTGAGAACGTAAAGTATGCCATGTACTTGGCAGGTTTGTGGGGTCTCCAGACCGCGTTAACGTGGCTCACATCCCAACCTCTCGTTGAACAGAGAAAATCCCGTGTCAACCGCACAACGCGTGTCAAAAGAGTAACCACGAACGCCAATTTGTACAAGGCCTTAAACCGGGCGATACTCCCCCGGGTTGCTGTAAAACGCAATACAAGTAAGCTAGTCGATTTTGGTTTAGGGTAGAATTCGACGCTAGTTTTTCGGCCCAAGGGGAAAACGCAGTGAAATCATTTCATTGACACCCAAGTCCTCTCATTATCATCGCACTTTCCAGTGCATTTGGTCATCACGTACTCGTTTTTCCACACATCTTTTGGAATTTTGGACGCAGCAATTTCTCCAACTACTTTGTACGTACCATTGAGAATACCATCGCTCTTTCCGGCAGCTTTGAACCCCGTCTGGAAAATGTCGACTAAAAAGTTGTTGCCATTGGCTTTTACGTTCTTATTGCACACGCTCGCTTCAGCGTCACACACGTCGACAACGTGAATGTAAATTGGATTGACGTCACCTTTCACCTCGAGAACTTTGTACAGAAATTTGGAACCCGCATATTGATGCACCGCACCGGGATAGACGGGCTTTCCGTTAAGTTTGAACCCAGCACGACTGTGCGCATCCAAATCGATGCCCGTGAGCCCTACACGGTTATCGTCGCCTGCAGTGCCACCGTAAAACGTGATAGCAGTTTTTCCGGAATCACCATTGTTCACGGCCACGCCTTCGATAGAGCCAGATGCTTGCGGTTGCTCTTGCTGCTGGGATGATTCTCTCGTTGAGCGCTTTCTTCTTCTCAATAACAAGAATATGGAAAGCATCAAGATCAATCCAGCAGAAGATATTGAGGAAAGAAGCGTGATGGCAATCATATTTGAAACGCAATAAAAATGTTTTTTGATTATTTAAGACTGGGCGCGACGTACGAAAAGAGGATGGCAAAGAGACAGAGACTGAAGACGGGGGCGGCCATGACAAGGGCGGTCGCGAGTGGTTTTTGTCGGGTTCCCAACCGATAGGCATCGATGCTGTGGGTGTACGGGAGGATGGGGGGACTTGCAATGGGCACCAATCCTTTGACGTGTGGGAGATTTGCGGAGTACGCTTTTGGAATGGGGTCGTACATGGCCACAATTCGAAGAGAAATGGGGACGACGGCGTTGAAACTTGCCACAAACTCGGCATCTCCCACTTGAGGCGCCCCAAAAGTACAGCAAATGAGTTTCTTGGCATCTTGGGGGTCGAGGCGCGCGGCAATATCGGCTGCTGCGATGGTGGCCAACGCGCCGCCAAGGGAATGACCGCACACGACAATATTTCTCGACCCGCCGTTGCGCAGCATGTAATCTTGCAGCAAGTTCCATAACTTTTCCCGCACGGACAGGTAGGATGCGAGGAACCCGCCGTGGACTTTGCCGCGTACGCCGTCCGATGTCCAGGAGGACGGTACGCGCTCGAGGGCGTTGTCTGCGTTGGTCCGCACCCAGTCCGTCCAGGATTGGGTCCCGGCAAAGAACACGAAGGGCACACCGGTGTCTCCATAGGTTGTGACGCCTGCTAAGGTGCCGGTTTTCTGATCTTGCACGTATTCGGCGTCCTGTGTCTGGTCGGATTGTTGGACCGCGTAGGCTTTTTGGGAGATGTCCAGCGATGTTTCGATGACACTGGCATAGGTGGCGAGGTCGTTGGACACGCGGGGCAAGGCAGTAAGGATGGGAATGCCGATGAGGAGGAGCAGGACGGCGAGGGGAGACCCTCCGATATCGGATGCGGCGATATACGTCGTGGCCAGGAGTCCCCCCAGCATGGCGAAGTTGTCCCATCGTACGACCCAGCTCGTCGTGGAGGAAAGGATCGGGAGAGCGAGGAGGCGCAGGACGAGAGATACGACGGCGATACCGAGGACGGCGGTGACGGGCGGTCTTTTCTGGAGGGGGAGGAGCGGAAGAAGGAGGCCAAGGGTGGTGATTGTCGCGCCCTGAAGGGAGAGGGAGACGCCGTGATCCGGGATGACGCGTGGGTTGCGTATGGCCGCGGCCGCGCTGACGAGGTAGGCGATCAGCAGCGTTCCCAGCGCCACTTTTTTCTTCATTTACTGGTAGAGATGGCATTTTTTTTAGCGATTTTGCTCGTCCTTGGTGCATGCCTGATGATGGCGCACCAACAGCTCCGTCAGACGGCGTTGGCCGAACACCGCGTCGAATATCGCTACCTCCCGCTCGATCTCGATACGTGGCTCAAAGAACAGCAACATTCGGCGTGGAACGCGATGACTGATATGGTCAACCAGGGCAACGGGTACTGTTCCCCAACCCCCACAGACATAACCACCCCAACGCCGACGCCCACGCCCACACCTACCCCTGACCCGACAGCTGGTCTGTTATTCTAGAGCTGTTACATAAAAGACGCAGAAAACATGGAAATTGCATGGTGCAACAATTGTTCGGGCGGTTCCTGTGCTTCGTCGTCGCATGTGCACAAATTTTTGTGGAATCGATAATGGTTGGCCTGACACCGCCGGCTACAATACATGGAGCGTTTGCAGTTTGAACACAGTTTCAATGTCACGTTTTCCCGACCACAAAACGAACAAAAATTCGCCCGAGGAACGATGACTTCGATATCTTCGGACGGGTCGCGCTTCCACGTTGCCTCCCTTTCGACAATATCGTTGGTAGTCTCGGTGCATGCATCGACGATGTAGGCCAAAGAGGTCGCCGCAGCGATCCCGAGTTCGAAGTAATTCAAACGGCCTCGAAGCAAGCGGCATTCTTCGTCCAGCAAAACGCACACGTTGGGTTGCAATTCATTCATATGATCGACCGACCACCAGTTGAGCACCAACCACGTTTTGCCAAAGCGTGAGATGACCAATCCATCCTTAAAAGTATCGGACATGCGTCGTCCCCGGCGCACGCGTTTGACCCGGCGGCCTACACAAACATACACGCTACGTGACAATGAGAGTTAAGACATAAAAAAGGGCAGACGCACGCACCTTCGTCAAGCGGATGGAGAACAAGAGTCTTCCAATCTCCATCGGGACGCTCGCCACCCGCTTCGATGAGGCGTATTACAGCAGTTTTACAGTCTTGTGCACTGTCCATTTTGTAAAACAAATATCGTTATTTTTTAAATTTTAAGGAACGATTTTTTGCTGGTGAAAACGTTCCTTAAATTAGGCCTTGGAAAAAGGGAGGAAAGCGTGAAGTGTGGCTCGAGACGCTAGCGCAAGAGGGTGCCAACTTTGGAGAGTTCCGGCGAACAGGCAGTTTTCTGCGCCTGTTCGAGGCAACGCGCTTGAAGTTCCCGAAGGGCCGCGCGACAGGCCGCTAATTCCGCTTGACAGGCGGCGAGTCGTCGTTTCAGATCTTCGTTCTCGGCTTCGGCCGCGAGGGCGCGTGCTTTCCATTCGTCTCGTTCTTTCAGCAGTTCGAGATACTTGTTGTACAGCGAGGCATAGAGGCCTTCGGCTTTAAGGAGGGCATTTTCGAGGTCCGCGACACGCCTGTCCAGATAGGCCACGCGGGCCCTTAGGAGGGCGCAATCGCACTCGGCTGGCGGACAGGTGGCGACTTTGGTCTCGTCGGTTGCCTGCCATTCCTTGCCGTCGGGTCCCAATTTGAGTTTGCCCGTGAGATAGAGGTAGGTGACGTACCCCGCAAACAGCATGAACACGAGCGACATCACACGTTGCCATTCCATTTGAGGTCTACTCTACTCTAAGGACATGAAATTAAATTTTGCAGTTTTCTGTGTACCAGCCAACGTTGCTCGGCTAAATGTCGGGGAAGAGCGAGAAGACGTCCGTCCCCCGGCGCGAGGTGTTGATCCCTCTGGCGAGGGGTTCCGGGAGAGTTGACGCGTCACGCACGTAGCCCAAGTAGGCTGCCAAATTGGAGACCGCCATGGGGACGATATCGGCAAGAACCAGTTCGTTGAGGCGCTGGACTTCGGCGCTGATCGCGGCAGAAGTAGTGGGGTTCTGGGCGTGGAGGGCGTAGAGGGCGCGCATGATGATGAGGAGGTCTTGTTCGGATTGTGCGTCGATGGTGTACCCCGTTTTGCAGCGGACGCGGTTCTTGAGGTGAATTTGAATGTTGTTGATGTTTTCTTTTGAGAAAAATGCTTCTGACAGAGGTGAAGCACATTGTCCGATCGTCTGGGCCATGTTGTATTTATACGTTGCCATTTGTGTTACACATAGAAAAAACTTTCGAACAAAAATAGTCACGGCAATTCAAGTGCGACGCGTTGTCCGTCGACGGCATCCCACACAAAATTGGTCATGGCATCACATTTGATGCCAATCACGGCTTCTGCGTGCGACCCAAAGAGCGAAATACGGTCCGAAAAACAGTTGAGTGTGCATTTCAGGACGTGTGTGAGGTCTGGCGTGACGATGGCCAGAAGATCCGGCTCGAGGTGATCGCGATAAATCGTCCAGAAGTTGATGAGGATGGTGTTGTTGAGATAGGGAGTTATGACCACGCCTCGCGCGATAGAAGTGCTGGAGGACACCGTAATGTGCCGACGGAGTGCGTTTGTCAAGATCCTGCCGTAAGCATCTCTCGGGAAGGCGACGAGGACGTTTGGGAGTTGCGTTAAGTTCCACCCGCCGCGCTGGATGAGGCGACACAAGCTGGCTTGCAAAGTACATTCCATAATAAAAAAATCTATGCCAAAAACAAATAAAAATGAAACGGGCGCGGCCAAATTCTCTTTGCAACACTCTTCAGCGACAGGTCGAGACGTTGACCGCAGAGCGTGACCGACTAGCGCAGCAGCTCAAGTTTCTTCAATTCAGCCACCGCGTCGCCACCACAAACAGAAACGCGATCCAGAAAGAATGCAACGCCTTGCAAAAGGAACACATCGCGTTTCGCTCGCAGCATCAGGCGGCAATGCGACTCCGAGACACGACCAACGCGGCATTGCACGACGCCATCAAGAACTTGCGAGATGAACGAGCGACTCTGAAAGCCAAGCGAAAGCGAAATCGGAACAAGCTTCGTGAACGCACGGCACTGTATGAGACTGCCATGGAGATGTTGTCGGACGAGGCGGCAAGAGTGCTGACGTATCTCGTAGACCTGTCCTCTCTGAGCCAGCCGCAAGCCACTCCCGGCATCGTCCATTCCGTCTTACCGAGTCCGGTACTTCCAGGGAGCCGAACCGTTATCCTCATCCGCGCCAGCTCGCCCCGTGCAGGGGTGGCGGTGGCGATCGAACACAGCTTGAACACGAAACGCAGGACCGTTTCGTTGACTATCACCTTCGGCAACACCATCGTCCGACTTTCCGGGAGACTCCTCAACGTGGTCAGCGTGAGCAAGAAAAACGCTCGCGCGGCCCAGGCGGCTCAGATATATTTTCCACTGATCAAGGCATTCATCGACAGTCATCAATTCCGAGAGTTCATAGGTTATGTGCAGGACATTGCGGACCAGAAACCGTTGTGAGGAGGATGCCGCTGTCTGTTACGTAGGTGTCAGCGGCGGCGGCGTCCCGAAGGCGGATGTCGTACAAGGTGCCAGTATAGCGCGTGGTTTCGACATGGATGATCGCCGTGCTTAGGAAGCTGTCGGATTCGCACCAGTCGGGCTGTTTGGGCACGACGAGGCTGTACTCATCGGCGTGTGGGCGGTCGAACACGGTCGAGAGCGCGCCGCCTCGCCAGCATTCAAACCGAAGGCGTGCGATGGTCTCGTGGGATGGTGTGGTGAGGACGTGTTCGTGGGTGGTCTCGGCGACCTCGGTAGCCGTGGAATCGTCCAGACGCACCGGCAAACCATGGGATGGACGGGGGAACCCGAGGCGATCGCCACGCCGCACTTCCACCGCGGGAAGAGGTGTCCAGCAGGCGGATGTTTTGTCAAAAATGGCGATGGGTTGGTCGAGGGCACAGACGAGTTCCTTGAACCCGTGGAACACGTCTACGGTTCTCACGGGGTGGTTGTCGACCTGTTGCGGGACCACACAGTCCACCACGGCGTCGGTCATGTGCGCGGTAAGGATTCGGTCGCCGGGGTGAAGGTTTTGGATTGGGACGGGGCCGGTGGGGGTGTAGATGAGCGTGCCCGCCACGACTCCCGCCACGTGTTTTTTCCGCAGAATACACGCTGCTTGTTGGTAAGGGTTTTCGGTGTTATCTTCCAATACCGGTCCTTGTTTGCCGAGCCACTCGACGGTCCATTGGGGGTTCTCCATCAAAAATTCGTACAGGGCTTTTATTTCGTGGTGTTGCCAGTGAGGATAATTAAAGGCTTCGTCGAACACGAGACAGGTGCCGTCCCGAAACATGGGTCCGAGGAATCGGAAGACCGTGGCTGTGCTGGCGTAGATGTCACAATCGATGTGCACGAGGCCAAGGGGGCGGTGACCATGCATGCGCACAAAGGCCGGGAGGGTCTCTTCAAACAGACCGGTGACGATGGTAACGTTGTCCGGTAGGTCCGAGGGAGGCTCGCCATGAGTGTCGAATGCGCCGGCTTCATACCCATCCCGCCACCGCTCTGGCAATCCTCGAAATGAGTCGAATCCAAAGACATCGTGGTTCGGGAAGGCGGCGGCGATGCGTCGGGTAGTGCGGCCGGAGAACACCCCGAATTCGAGGAGGAGCGCGTCCGGCTCGACGAAGGTCCGGTGCAAGGCCTCGTCGAGTGGGTCGCGCGCAATGTCAGGAATGGTTTGGGCCACGTGCGCAAGCCAGGTCTGATACTGTTCCATGCTAGGAGAGGGTAAAAAATTATGGCTCCGCGTCCACGTATCGATAGGCATAGAGAGCGGCCGTATAATGGTCGTTGCGGGAGTGTGCTATCTGGGCAAGGCGTGGTTTTTTGTCGGTTGCCCCGCCGCACACCCAGGTCTCGGTGTTTTGGTACCGGTCTTTTCCGGGCTCGAGGTCTGGAGGTGGGAGGGAAAGGAGGTAGTCACCCCGTGCCCACCAAAAGTTTCCCGAGAAATGCGGGAGGGATTGTGGGTAATAGTCCAGACCTACGACGTCACTGGTGGCCAAGAGGTCAACACACTGTCTATGGTGTCGAATGAGAAAGTATTCCATGTACAGATTCCACCAATACACGCACTCCGAAGGCGGGATTTTGGTGACGCCCTTGGTGTGAATGTACAGCACACAATCCTCTGGTTTGACGACGCTAGGGATGTGCCGGAGGGTGATGCGTTCGCCACTGAGATCCTCGGGAACGCACGCTTCGACTTTAAATTTGAATCCGAAGTTTTGAAGGAGGCCCCCGCACCGTCTGGCTTCAGGACCGACACACACGCAGTGAATGGCGTCTGTGGCGTCGTACAAACCACTGAACAGGATCTTCGCGCACTGATCTCGCACCACGCTTTCCCAGTGGTTGAGGGCACAGCAATGGTACAGCACACGAATGGGCATTTTCTCTTTTTTCTCTCGACCAGTGTTAAGTGACTTTTTCATTGGCCTTGGAAGCGTCGGACGATATTATCGTATGTAGGGATGACTCGCCTGCGATTGACGTAATGGCCTCGTCGTTGCGGCGGTGGCCCGTTTGCAATCACGCCCACATACCGAGTGTTGTTTACCAGTGGGATGTGTGGTTCTGCGCTGCGCCGTTGTCGGTAGGCTCTGTTTCGCGCCCAGAATTCTTGGATGACTCTCTGCTGTGCTTGTTGTTGACGGCGTCGGTCTTCTTCCATTTGGCGTTGGTGACGTTCGTTGTATCGTTGTCGCTGGCGATTGAGATTACCCGAAGTGTACGCCCTTCGTGCAACCGTGGTTGATGTTGAAGGCCCGGGGGTCAAAAAATCAAACGATTTTCGCACCACCCGACCGGATTTGGTTCGAAACATTACAGTAATCCAAAGATTTTTGTCTCGGTCCGATATTTTTTTCTTCGAACACGATATGACAACAGTGGTACCGCTCACAAGTCCGCCGCCATTACGTCAAGCCATTCCCACCACCTTCAATACCGTGATGACCACCGCACTGACCACGGTCGCCGCCATGTCATGGACAGACGCGTTCCGCAGCATGTTTCAACCACAGGGATTCTTCGCAAAGCATGCGGTGTTGGGCCCTTGGGTCGTGGCGGTGTTGGCCACGATCATGGTGGTCTTTGGCGTGCGTGGTTTGTACTCTATCACCGCGGCGACGACAACACCAACAATAACACCAAGCACAGCAACGCCGACACCATTCTTCTTCCCGAATCCCGAAAAAAATATAGACACTGAGTACATATGAACAACAATAATAAATCCACCTGGTTGACCCCAGACATCGACGACCAACGCGTGGTGTCCGACGAAGCTGTTCAAAAAGCCATCCGCCTTCTCGCCATGAACGACGCTTTGAGCAATGCCAACTTGAACTACGTGCTGCAAAAGATTCGGCCCGAGATTCGGGATGACGTTCGATACGTGTACATGTGGTACCGAGATCATCGAGCCATGGACCGTCAGCTCCGGGAATTAGCAGAGACACTGAGAAATGTGAAAGGCAAGGTGACGCAAATGCACAAGCGGAGGCCCAATGGGAATGCCGCGGTCGAACCAAAACGGCGCCGTCGTACGAATGCCAATTCCAATGCTAATTCTAATGCCAACGCCAACGAGTATGCCCTTCTCAACAAACTGTTCAGGGAGAGAAACGTGCGGGAGGCCATTCAGTCGGTGGCCGAACGGAGCCGCACGAACGAGCGGCTCACGTTTGCCCCCGGAAGACCCACGGCAACCCCACGGCGGCGGCGAGGTGTGCGACGCTCGGTGCCTATTTCCGTAAAACCACCACCCCAAAACGTAAATGAGAAGGCGCAGTGGGCCCTCCTCGAGCGACTGCAAAGTCAACAGCGCAAAGAACAGAAACGACGCCAGCGCCAGGTCGAGAAGGCGAACAGAGCGTCGGTGAAACGGTGGCTCGGCAAAACCATTCAGCAGGCTATTGAGCGCGAAAATTATTACAATGCTCTTGAGACACTGCCACCCGAAAACACACTGAACAGACCCCCAAATTCCGCCCGAACGAATTTCTCCCCACAACGGTCCACACTTCAGAAACCTATGCTACCAACGAGGAGCCAACGGGTGTTGTACGTATCGCCGCAGGAGAAGAAACGCCCGTGGGTTCTGCCGGCTGGGCGCGCGACCGGCCAGCTGCCTACTTCCGCTCGTCTATTCCTTCCGCCTCCTCCCGGTCGGTCGACAAGGCCGCAGCAGTTTCTGCCAAAGAAGACCGGCGAGGGCGCGGCGTCGATGCTGCTCGCGGCCACACTGGCACAGCGACTTGGCTTGCTTCAACGAAAGAAGAAAAAGATTACCCGCTAAATACCGGTACTGAAATTTGACTTTTTTTTAGTCGAGGAAGATAATGCACGTTGGTATCCCCATCACCATTTTTCTCGCGGCGGCCGTGCTGACCTTGAGTCGCATGGGTCGGAAATGGGGTCCTCCCGCCGGCACAGCGAACTGGGTATGGACGTCGTCGGCTCAATCGTCCGTGACAAGTCAGCTGTTCGCGGATCCGTACAGCTTTTCGCACCTCTTGCACGGCATCATCTTTTATTATCTGGGTCGCGCAGCCGGTCTTTCGTTCCAGACGTCGCTCCTCGTCGCCACGGCGTTGGAATGTGCGTGGGAAATTTCCGAAAACACGACGGCGGTCATCAATAAATACCGCCAGGAGACGGCCTCGCTCGGCTATCAAGGAGACTCGATCCTGAATTCGGTCGGCGATATCGTGTGGATGCTGGCTGGCTTTGTGCTCAGCGCCACCGTGTCGTGGCAAGTGTCGGTCGCGACGGTACTGGCAGTCGAGCTTATCATGCTGTACGTGTACAGAGACAACTTGTTTTTGAATGTCCTGATGCTCCTGGCGCCGTCCAAAAAAATCAAAGACTGGCAATTGCGACAGTGAGTTACATGGCTTAAATTCACAAAGGCACTTCGTACGTTGTTCTTGCAAATGTTTTATAAAACTCATTCTGCAATTTTTCTAATACCGGATAGACACAATTTTAAGGAACGGTGATATAGGAAAACATTCCTTATATTAAGGTCCTTGGTAAAAGAAAGCGTGAAGCGTTCCTTTTTTAAAAAATTTCTTGGTAAAACTTTTATTTAAGAAGAAGTCTGTTGTAACGCTGTCGCATACTCATCAGAAAATGCCTGAAAGTTC
>Ga0255146_1000428_pt1 | contig 11723 bp, 8 predicted proteins | sample Atl_Cont_RepC_8h_FD_188424 | JGI IMG/M metagenome (GOLD analysis project Ga0255146, IMG submission 188424) | Freshwater microbial communities from Altamaha River, Georgia, United States - Atl_Cont_RepC_8h | ecosystem: Environmental > Aquatic > Freshwater > River | place: USA: Georgia | collected...
GGAAGTCGCGGCGTTCGACCGTGGAGATCGCGGCGGCGCCATCGACGAACTCGCGTTCGGCGCGGGTGCGGAACTCGGGCGTCTTGTTGCGTTCGTCGAGGCTGCGCCAGTAAGCCGGACCGGTGGGCTCGCCGGGCTGGGCGACGGGGTGTTCAAAGACTTTCTTGCTCATCGGAAAATAGGCGGGGGATTAGCGGTGGCAGCCCGAGCAGCTCTGGGGCGGGTTGACCTTCCAGTCGTGGACGAACTTCGTCCCCTGCTCCGCCTGGGCGGCCGGCGTGGCGGCCTTGTAGCCGAGGTCGTAGACCTTGTCCACGGGGCGCAGGACCTGCTCGGGATTGCGGTGGCAATCAAGGCAGAAGGACATGTTCAGCGACTTCTGCTGGCCGACGACGACCTGCTGGTCGATGCGACCGTGGCACTCGACGCAGCTGACGCCGCGGTTCACGTGCACGGCGTGATTGAAGTAGACGTAGTCAGGCACCTTGTGGACCTTGACCCAGCGGATCGCCTCGCCGGTCTCGACGCTCTTCTTCACGAGGGCCAGCGCCGGGCTGTCGGTCTTGACCTGGCTGTGGCAGTTCCAGCACGTGTTGGTGCTCGGCACGTTGGAATGACCGGACTTGTCCACGTGGTTGTGGCAGTAGCGGCAATCGAGGCCGAGCACGGAGTCGGGTCCGGCGTGGAAGGAATGGTCGAAGGCGACGGGCTGATCCGGGGTGTATCCGACGTTCAGATACTTGTTGGTGGCGTATTCGTTGACCCCGGCCGCGACGACGACGGCGGTGATCAGGAGGCAGACCAGGATCTGGAGGGGCGCGGCGTTGACGGCCCGGGAGAAGAAGTTCCCGCGGGGTGCCGGGCGGTTGAGGAATTCGAGGAGCTTGCGCATCGCGTTCAGACGAAAGGGTTGGCGGGTTTTTGACCGAAAAGGCACGAAAGGCGGACCCCCTTCGCAATCCAAATTTTATGCGTTTAAGTCCGTTTTCGGGGGTGGGTCCGCGGGTTTTGAGGATAACGGTGTGAACAATTGGTTAATTAATAATGTAAATACCTAACCCACAATTACTTAAATATTAATGATTGTTTTACTTCATTAAATACGCCCTCCCGGACCCCTTAAGGGGCTTTCCAAACTATTAGGCCGGCCAACGGAAGCCCCCTTCAGGGCTAATCCGCAGGCCGGCCTGAGCTTTCGGAACGGTGATCAGCGGCTGACTGACTTGACCGCGCTCTTGATGAGGTCGACGAAGCTCTTGGCTTCCAAGGAAGCACCGCCGATCAAGCCCCCGTCGATGTCTTGCTCGGCCAGGAGGGCGTCCGCGTTGTCCGGCTTCATCGAGCCGCCGTAGAGGATACGGACGCGGCCGGCGGTCTCGGCTCCGAACTGCGACACGAGCAGCGAGCGGATGAAAGCATGGACCTCCTGGGCCATGGCCGGGGTGGCGGTCTTACCGGTGCCGATCGCCCAGACCGGCTCGTAGGCGATGATGACCTGGTCGGCCTTGGCGGCGGGCACGCCGGCCAGACCGAGCTCGACCTGCTGCTTGACGACGGCGTTGGTGGTCCCGGCTTCGCGCTCGGCGAGCAGTTCGCCGACGCACAGGATGGGCTTCAGCGAGGCCGCCAGGGCGGCGTTGACCTTGCGATTGATGAAGGCGTCATCCTCTCCGAAGATGCTCCGGCGTTCGCTGTGTCCCAGGATGACGTAGCCGACGTGCAGGTCCCGGAGCATCGCGGCCGAAACCTCGCCCGTGAAGGCGCCGTTCGACTTGTCATGCATGTTCTGGGCGCCGACGGCGAGGTGCGTGCCTTCGGCCGCCGCGCCCACCGCGGAAAGCGCGGTGAAGGGCGGGCAGAGGACGACCTGGACGGCGGATTCGATGCCGACGGCGGCGGCGATGGCCTTGACGAGCTCGACGCCTTCGGTGGCCGTCTTGTTCATCTTCCAGTTACCGGCGATGAGGGGGGTGCGCTTGGACATGAGGTGGATCGGGATGAATGTTTACAGGGTGGCGGAAGGGTTCAGGCGGAGAGCGCCACGACGCCCGGGAGGGCCTTGCCTTCGAGGTATTCGAGGGAGGCGCCGCCGCCGGTCGAGCAATGGGTCACCTGGGTGTCGACGCCGAACTTCTTGGCCGCCGTGGCGGTGTCGCCGCCGCCGACGATGGTGATCGCGCCCCGGGCCGTGGCCTTGGCCACCGCGGCCGCCATGGCCTTGGAGCCCACGGCGAACTTGTCGAATTCGAAGACGCCGCAGGGGCCGTTCCAGATCACCGTGCCGGCGCGGCCGATGGCGGCCTCGTACAGCTTGATGGACTCCGGACCGCAGTCCATGCCTTCCCAGCCCGCCGGGATGCCCGACTGCATGGTGGCCGGCTGGGTGTTGGAATCAGGGGAGAACTTGTCGCCGCAGACGAAGTCGACCGGGAGGGTGACCTTCACGCCGCGGGCCTTGGCCTTGTCGAGCAGCTCCTGGACGATCTTGGCGCCTTCGGCGTCGAAGAGCGAATTGCCGATCTCCATGCCGTCGCAGACCTTGCGGAAGGTATAGGCCATGCCGCCGCCGATGATGATCTCGTCGGCCTTCTCGATGAGGTTGCGGATCAGGGGGATCTTATCGGCGATCTTGGCGCCGCCGAGGATGGCGAGCAATGGGCGCTTCGGGTTGTTGAGCACGATGTCGAAGGCCTTGAGCTCGGCTTCGAGCAGGAAACCGGCGGCCTTGCGGGGCAGATTGACGCCGACCATCGAGGAGTGGGCGCGATGGGCGGTGCCGAAGGCGTCGTTCACGTAGACGTGTCCCAGACGCGAGAGAGAGGCCCTGAATTCAGCCACTTTGGCGGGGTCGGCCTTCTGGCTGGTGCCGTCCTCCAGCTTCACCTTGCCTTCTTCCTCGATGTGGAAACGCAGGTTTTCCAGGAGCAGGATTTCGCCGGGCTGGAGGGCCTGGGCGGCGGCTTCGGCTTCGGCGCCGACACAGGCGGCGACGAACTTCACCGGCTGGCCGAGGAGTTTCGCCAGTTCGGCGGCCACGGGGCGGAGGGAGAACTTCTCGACGACCTTGCCGTCGGGACGGCCGAGGTGCGACATGAGCACCAGGGAGGCGCCGCCTTCGAGCAGGAACTTGATGGTCGGGATCGCCGCGGCGATGCGCTGGGTGTTCGTGATGGCGCCGGTCTTCTTGTCCTGGGGGACGTTGAAGTCGACACGGACGAGGACACGCTGGCCCTTGACGGAGCCGAGTTCGCGGAGGGTAGGAGCAGGCATGGTGGTGAAAGGGAGCACAGAAAGGCGTAAGCCGAAGGGTGGGAAGAACAAACCGCCCGCCGCCCGGCAAACCGTGTCGGCCGCCCCGTCCGGAGCCTGAAACAAGACAGGCGGCCCGGATGGGCCGCCTGTCGGGGGAGGAACAGAGCGAAGCTCAGAGCTTGGCCGTGACCTTGCCCAGGAGCTCGACGACGCGGTTGGAGTAGCCCCACTCGTTGTCGTACCAGCTGATGAGCTTGAAGAAGTTCTTGTTCAGCTCGATCGAGGAACCGGCGTCGAAGATCGACGAGTTCTTGTCGTGGATGAAGTCGGAGGAGACGACTTCCTCGTCGGTGTAGGCCAGGATGCCCTTCATGTAGGTCTCGGACGCCTTCTTGAGGGCGGCCTTGATCTCGGCGAGGGAGGTGTCCTTGGTGGTCTTGACGGTGAGGTCGACGACCGAGACGGTCGGGGTCGGCACGCGGAAGGCCATGCCGGTGAGCTTGCCCTTCACCTCAGGGCAGACCAAGGCGACGGCGCGGGCGGCGCCGGTGGCCGAGGGGATGATGTTGATCGCCGCGGAACGGCCGCCCTTCCAGTCCTTCTTGGACGGACCGTCGACGGTCTTCTGGGTCGCGGTGTAGGCGTGGACGGTGGTCATCAGGCCTTCGGCGACGCCGAAACCTTCCTTCAGCAGCACGTGGACGAGCGGCGCGAGGCAGTTCGTGGTGCAGGAGGCGTTGGAGATGATGTGGTGCTTGGAAGCCTCGTATTTGTCGTCGTTGACGCCGATGACGACGGTGATGTCCTCATCCTTGGCCGGGGCGGAGATGATGACCTTCTTGGCGCCGGCTTCGAGGTGGCCCTTGGCCTTGGCGGCTTCGGTGAAGAGGCCGGTCGACTCGATGACGACCTGCACGCCGAGCTTACCCCAGGGGAGTTCGGCCGGGGTCTTGGCGGAGACGACCAGGATCTCCTTGCCGTTGACGACGAGGACGTCGTCCTCGGCCTTGTCCGGGGAGGACTTCTTCGAGGAGACGGTGCCGTTGAAACGACCCTGGGTGGAGTCGTACTTCAGGAGGTAGGCGAGGTTGTCCGCGGGGACGATGTCGCCGACGGCGACGACGTCGAAGGTCGTGCCGAGGTGGCCCTGCTCGACGAGGGCGCGGAAGACGAGACGGCCGATGCGGCCGAATCCGTTGATAGCTACTTTGGTGGCCATGATGTGGTGTATGAAGAAGAGGGATTCCGCGGGAACGGGAAAGGGATGAAAAAGGCCCTGCCTCCCCGCATTGGCAAGCGAGAATGCTTCTCAGGCGCCGGCCGACCAGACGGCCGAGCCGAAAGGCGGCAGAACCACCCTGCCCGCCTCGACCCTCGGCGCGGGACCGGGGGCGTGCAGGCAGGACGGGAAAGGCGAGAGGACCACGGGGGTCCAGCCGCCGGCCTGAGGAAGATCCAGGACGGCCTCACGGTCGTGCGGGTTGCAAGCCACCAGGACGCGCCCCGCCCCGAGCACGCCGTCGGCGTTGAGCACGGCGGCGAAGGCCTCGCCCTCCGCCTCGCGGGCGACCTGCATCCAGCCGGAGGAGACGACCTGCCTGGGCCGGAGCACCGACCCCTTGGCCGACAGCCGGAAGCCGATGAGCCGGGCGACGAACTCGTGTTCGGCCCGGAAACGCTCCAGGCGCACCGGGTCGAGGCGGTTGAGGTCGCCCCGGCGCCAGGTGTTGCTCACCCCCCGCTTGGTCATGAGGAAATCCTGACCGGCGCACAGCATCGGGACGCCCGCCGAACAGAGCAGGATGACGTGCATCATGCGCGTGCGCAGGACGTCGCGGGGCGCCGGGTCGAGCGCGTCGGCCCCCGGCTGCTCGGTGATGCGGTCCAACCACGCCATGTCGTCGTGCGACTGGGCGTAACGCAGTCGCGCGGACGGACGGAAGCCGCAGGCGGCGACATGGTGCAGGAGGTCCGCGGCCTTGGCGTGCCCGCGGACGTACGCCGGCAGGAATTCCCGGAAGGCGTCGTCCCAGCTCGTCCAGGTGGTGTGATCGAGGTCGCGGGCGACGTGTCCGCGGAAGCTCCAGGGCTCGGCGATCAGGATCTTGTGCGGCGCGCGCGCGCGGAAGTCCTCCTCGATCTCGCGCAGCAAGGGCGTGCCGAGCAGTTCGGCCAGGTCCAGCCGCACGCCGTCGACGCCCAAGGTCTCCGTCCAGTGGCGCAGCGCGGCGTGCACCAGGCGCTTGAACATCGGAGCCTCGGCGCGCACGTCGTTGCCGCAGCCGCTCCAGTTCGTGAGCCGGCCCTGCGGATCGACGCGGTAGTAGTAAGGCGTGTCGATCGCCCCGAGCGAATCAGGCGAACCGAAATGATTGAGGACGACGTCCATGATGACGGCCAGGCCGGCCTCGTGACACGCCCGCACGAGGTCGCGGAACTCCTCCAGCGCGACGGCGCCGGGCCGGCTCGCATAGGGATTAGCCACGCCGAACGCGCTGACGGGCATGTATCCCCAATGGTATTCCTCGGCGTGGGCATGCTCGAACTCCGCGCAGGGCAGCAGCTCCAACGCGTTGACGCCGAGCGCCCGGAGGTAATTGCCGCGCCGGCGCACCAGCCGGGCGAGGTCGGCATAACCGCCGGCCGCCGGCGCGCCTTCCGCCAGCCCGAGCAGGTCGCGCAGATGGCCCTCGAGGATGACCAGGTCCTCGACCGCCGGCGGCGTGAAACCATCTGCGAACGGGCGCGACGACTCGGGCCCGAGGATCAGGCCGGCCGCCTGACGCGGGCCGACCACGGCTTTCGCCCAAGGATCGACCAACTGCTGCGAGCCGAAACGCTCGTCGGCGGCGGCGCCCGCGGCGACCACGGTCAGCCAATAGAGCGCTCCGGTGAGGTTCTCCGGATGGACCCCGGACCACGCCCCCTGCCCTTCGGGCCTCAACTCGAGGAGATGGTGGACGCCTTCGTCCGGATGGCGCCAGGTGACTTCGACGGAGTAGGCGCGCGGGGCGAAGACCCGGAAACGCGTCTGCCGGCCTTCGACGAGCGCGCCGAAAGCGCCGGCCGGCTCCAGCACGTCGAGGGGATCGGACGCGAGGATCTCGGCGAGCTCGAGCACCTCGGGCTGCTCGAGCACCATCCGCACCGGCACCCCGGCGGGATCGACGTCGGCGGCCTGGAAGCGGAAGACGTGCCGGTCCGTCCGCTCGCGGCTGATCACGAGGTTGCGATGATGCTGCGCATCCCGCCGCACGTTATCCGCGTCATGCGGGGGCTCGATCCACCGGCCGCCGGACCGACGGAACTTGAATTCGACCTCGGCCGCTTCGCCCAGGACCTCCGCCAGCGGCGCCTCCAGCGCGAAGCCTTCCGCCCCGTTGACGCAGGCCGGCCGCAGCGTCCATCGCTCCATGTCGGCCGCCTGCCCCCATTCATTGAAGGGGCCCGCGACTTCGATGAAGTCGGCGGACGAATCCGGACAGAGCGCCTTCCAGAAAAAGAAATGGACGCGGCCGCCCTGCAGCCAATGGCCCGAACGTAACGCCCACGTCCGCACGTCCGCGGGCTCCAGTCCGACGAGACGCGCGGGCGGACTGAGCGTGAGCGGCGGACGGCCGGGTCCGGGCCAATCCCGGGCGAGCACGGCCAGACCGGAGACCCCGGTCTCCCAGCGCGCGCTGGCCAGCACTCTCGTCATCCCCGCCAAGTGGAAGCAGGGAAAAAGGTTTGGCGAGCAAAAGCGGGCTTCCCTCCCCCGCCCCGCCTGCTCACGATGCGGCGTGGATATCAGCGTATTAGTGAGCGACTGGGACGGCCATCGCCTCCTGGATTCCGGCGACGGCTTCAAGCTGGAGGAGATCGGCGGCGTCCGCATGATCCGCAGCGAGCCCAAGGCCTGGTGGAGCAAATCCTTGCCCGCCGCCGAATGGGCCCGGGCCGTCGCGGAACACCAGGAGGGCGGACGCGAAGGCCGCTGGATCCTCAAGGGGAACTGTCCCAAGGAGTGGGAGACGCGGCTGGGCAAACTGCGCTTCCAGCTCCGGTTCATGGATAATTCCAAGCAATTCGGGGTGTTCGCGGAGCAGTCGCCGCACTGGAAGTGGGTCGCCGAGCGGCCGCAGAAACTCGAACCACGCCCCCGCCTGCTCAACCTGTTCGGCTACACGGGGGCGGCCTCGCTCGGCGCCGCCCAAGCCGGCTGGCACGTGACCCATGTCGACGCCTCGAAACCCGCCGTGGCCTGGGGTCGGCGCAATCAGGAGCTCTCGGGCCTGGGCCAGGCGCCGATCCGCTGGATCATCGAAGATGCGATGACTTTCGTGAAACGGGAGGTCAAGCGGGGCAACCAGTACGAGGCCATCATGCTCGACCCGCCCGCCTTCGGCCGCGGACCGACCGGCGAGTTCTGGAAGGTCGAGCGGGACCTGGCTCCCCTCCTGCGCGCCTGCCGTGAACTGCTTTCGCCGCAAGCCCAATTCATGATCCTGACCGTCTACACCATCGACGCCTCCTCCATCCTCTGCCACAACCTCCTCGCCGACATCACGCGCGGGCTGCCCGGCAGGATCGACATCGGCGAACTGGCCCTGCGACAGGAGAACAACGGACGCCTGCTGCCGCTCTCGCTCTGGGGCCGCTGGACCGCGGCGGGACGCTCCTGAAGGCGGGTTCGGGCGACTCATTCGTCTCCGGAGAGTTAAAATGGTTTCCAAAGGGCGGATTTAACCATTCAAATGGCGGGGTGAGCCTCGTGCCCGACCAAGCCACCTTCCGCCAGCTGGCCCAGACCTGCGACGTCATCCCCGTCTGCCTCGACCTGATGGCCGACCTGGAGACGCCCGTCTCGGTCTACGCCCGGCTCCGCTCCCTGGGATCGCCTTTCCTCTTCGAGTCCGTGACGGGCGGGGATAAGCTCGGCCGCTACAGCTTCTGCGGCGCGGCCCCGGCGATGACCCTCACGGCCTGGGATGACCGCACGGAGATCACGCGACGCGACGGCACCAAGGAGACCATCCCGACCCCGGCCGACCCGCTCGCCTTGGTCAAAAAGGAACTTTCCGGCCTGCGCGTCGCCCAAGTCCCCGGGCTCCCTCCCTTCGTGGGCGGCATGGTCGGCATGGTCGGCTACGAATACGTGCACCGGATCGAACCCACCGTCCCGGTGGCCCGGCGCGACCCCGCGGGCACGCCGCTGCTCCACTTCATGCTCGTCGATCGCGTCGTCGCTTTCGACAACGCGCGCCAGACCCTGCGCCTCATCGTCAACGCCCGCCTGAAGTCGCCGGCCGAGGCCGATGAAGCCTGGGCGGCGGCCCAGCGCGAACTGGCGGCCCTGCGCGCGGTGGTCACCGGCCCGCGGGCGGCGGTGGCCGCCGAACTGCCGGCCACGGCCGGGCTGGCGTCCGGCCGGGCGAATTTCACCCAGGAGGCCTTCGAGGCGGCCATCCGCCGGACGCAGGAATACGTCCGCGCCGGCGACTGCGTCCAAGTCGTGCTGTCGCGCCGGACGGACGTCGACTTCAAGGGCGACCCGCTCGACCTCTACCGCGTGTTACGTCACGTCAACCCCTCGCCCTACATGTTCGTCCTCGAGACGGGCCGCGGGTTCGACGTCGTCGGAGCCTCTCCGGAAGTGAACGTCCGCCTCACCGGCCGCCGCTGCGAGATCCGCCCCATCGCCGGCACCCGCCCGCGCGGAAGCGATGAAGCGGGCGACCGGAAACTGGAGGCCGAACTGCTCGCCGATCCCAAGGAGCGTTCCGAACACCTCATGCTCGTCGACCTCGCCCGCAACGACCTGGGCCGCGTCTGCGTGCCGGGTTCGGTGAAAGTCCCGGATTACGCCGTCGTCGAGCGCTACTCGCACGTGATGCACATCGTCTCGCAGGTCGAAGGCCAGCTCTCGCCGGAAAAGGACGCGTTCGACCTCTTCCGCGCGACGTTCCCCGCCGGCACCCTGTCCGGAGCCCCCAAGGTGCGCGCGATGCAGGTCATCGCCGAGCTGGAAGGCGAGCGCCGCGGCGTCTACGGCGGCGCGGTCGGCTACTTCGGCTTCGATGGCGGCCACGATTCTTGCATCGTCATCCGCACCGCTTCGCTCCGCGACGGCGTCGCGAGCATCCAAGCCGGCGCGGGCGTGGTCGCGGACTCCGTGCCGACTTCCGAGTTCGAGGAAACCGTCAACAAATCCAAAAGCGTCCTGCGTGCCCTCGGCCTGGCGGCCGGCCTTCGTTCCTGAACCAACCTCGTGGCCAAGCCCAAGAAAAAAGCGGTGAAGCCGGCCAAGGCGCCGGCGAAACCCAAGGCCAAGGGCCAGGTTGCTACGAAGATCAAGGCCCGCCTGGCGGACAAGACCCGCTCAGCCGTGAAGCCGCCGGCGGCGAAGTCCGCGCCGGCGCCGGCCACCCCCCGGCCGGTCCCGACCCCACGTCCGACCCCGCCCCCCGTCGCGACCTCGGCCGACGTCGAACTCGATCCGACCGAACCGGGCCTGCCCTGGGAAGAACTCTCCACCGAGGAGCGTTCGCCGATCCGCTATTACCTCGATCAGATCGGCAAGACGCCGCTCCTGACGCTCGAGGAGGAGACGGCGCTCGCCCGGCGCGTGCTCAAAGGCGACGAGGCGGCCCGCCAGAAGATGATCCAGTCCAACCTCAGGCTGGTCGTCCGCATCGCCAAGGACTACGACAACTTCGGCCTGTCGCTGATGGACCTGATCTCCGAAGGCAACTTCGGCCTCATCAAGGCCGTCGAACGCTTCGACCCCGACAAGGGCGGCAAGCTCAGCACCTATGCCTCCTGGTGGATCAAGCAGGCGATCAAGCGGGCGCTCGCCACGAGCGGCAAGACCATCCGGCTGCCGGTCCACATGGTCGACCGCATCGCCCAGATGCGCCGGATCACCGCGCGGCTCGCCGCCGAACTCGGACGCGAACCGCACAACGAAGAGATCGCCCAGGCCATGGAGATCCCGCTCGCGAAGGTGGTGCACATGAAGTCGGTCGCCAACCGGGCCGCCTCGCTGGACCAACCGGTCGGCGAAGAAGGCGACGCCACCTTGGGCGACCTGGTCAAGGATGAGTCCGAGCGCACGCCCTTCGAGACCCTGCGCGGCAAATCCGACAACGACGAGGTGGCCGAGATGCTCGCCGCGCTGGATCCGCGCGAGGCCGAGATCCTGGTGCGCCGCTTCGGCCTCGACGGCGAAAGCCCGCTGACCCTCGAGGAGGTCGGCGAGCGCTTCAAGCTCACCCGCGAACGCGTCCGCCAGCTCCAGCAGTCCGCCTTGATGCAGCTCCGCCGGATCATGACCGAGCGCCAGAAACTCCTCACGCCCGAAGACGTGCGGAAGAACAAGCTCGCGGAAGCCCGTTCCGAAGTCCTCAGCGAGTTCTTCCGCTCCAAAGGGATTTCCGGCGCCGCCAAGGACAGGCCGGGGCGCGAAGGGCTCTGAGCTTGCCTGTTTTTGGCCGAAGCCTGCCCAAGATAGGCCTCGCCCGCAGAGGTTTTTGACCAACCCGGTCCAGGGCCCGGGCTGGCAGGAGTCTTGCTTACTTCTGAGCATGATCCTGACCGACTACAAGGGAGCCAATCTGTTCGACGAGCTGGTCGACGGCTCGGGGGCGATCCGGCCCTATTATCGGAACGTCGCCGATCGCCTCGCCGGCCTGGGCGCGGACGAGCTCAACCAGAAACTCCGCAGCCTGGAACTGCTCTTCCTCAAGCAAGGCATCACGTTCACCGTCTACGGCGACGAACAAGGCACGGAACGCGTGTTTCCGTTCGACCCCTTCCCCCGGGTGATCCCCGCCGCCGAATGGGAGCACATCGAAGCGGGCCTGGTCCAGCGCATCACCGCCCTGAACCTGTTCCTCTACGACGTCTATCACGAGCAGCGCATCATCAAGGACGGAGTGGTGCCGCCGGAAGTCGTCTTCGGCGCCTCGCATTACCGCCCGGAATTCGTCGGGGTGTCGGTGCCCAAGGACGCCTACATCCACGTCTGCGGCACCGACCTGATCCGTGACCGCGACGGACGCTACCTGGTGCTCGAAGACAACGGTCGTTGCCCCTCCGGCGTCTCCTACGTGCTCGAGAACCGCGCGGCGATGAAGCGCGTCTTCCCGCAGCTCTTCGGCGCCAGCGGCGTCCGCCCGGTCGACACGTACCCGGCCGACCTCCTCGCCACGTTGCGGCACGTCGCCCCGCGCGAGAACCCCAACCCCAACGTGGTGCTGCTGACTCCGGGCGTCCATAACAGCGCCTACTTCGAACACTCCTTCCTGGCCCGGCAGATGAGCATCGAGATCGTCGAAGGCCGCGACCTGATCGCCCTCGACGGATTCGTCTACATGCGGACCACGCGCGGCCTGCGCCAGGTCGACGTGATCTACCGCCGGATCGACGACGACTTCCTCGACCCGCAGGTGTTCCGGAAGGACTCCTGCCTGGGGGTGCCCGGACTGGTG
>Ga0255146_1000430_pt1 | contig 11680 bp, 20 predicted proteins | sample Atl_Cont_RepC_8h_FD_188424 | JGI IMG/M metagenome (GOLD analysis project Ga0255146, IMG submission 188424) | Freshwater microbial communities from Altamaha River, Georgia, United States - Atl_Cont_RepC_8h | ecosystem: Environmental > Aquatic > Freshwater > River | place: USA: Georgia | collected...
TCTTTGAATGACAAGCAACGGGTCGCCGTGCTCATCCATGAGATGGCCCACATCTTGAACCGCCACCTCATCCGCGTGCCCTTCATGAAGGTGTCTGATCATAAGCGGATGCTTTTGAACGTTGCCGGTGACCTCGCGATAAATCAGACAATCCAAAATCTTCCGCGCGGCTGCAACCAATGCCCTCCTCTCGAAGAGCAGAAGCAAGGTGCCACCTGCGAGAACGAAAGATGCCCAGGCATGTGCCTCGACGTCGCCGACTACTACGACGAAGACGAGACGACCGGCAAAAAGACCCCTTGGCCAAAGAACAAAACCATGGAGCTCTACTTTGAAAAGCTCATGGAGATGTACGAAGAGCAGCCAGAAGATCCAGACACTAAGAATCTTCTAGTCTCTATCGCAACGACAGAAAATCTTGACGTCTCTGCTTCTGGATCCAAGCGCGGCAAAACTCTCCTGTTTAACGATCTCGGCAAGCAAACGATTGACGGGCGAACCCTGACCAAAGACCAAAACGTCCTCGTCAAAGACCAAGCCGATGCACGCGACAACGGCGTATACGTTGTTACAGATGAGGGTTCTGACCAAACGTCCTGCATGCTGACGCGTCTTGAGGCGCACGACGGCGGCGACCAAGCTGGCGTCGTAAAGTGCGGCGATCTGGCTGTGCCTCGATACGGCACGGCAAACGTCGGCAAAGGTTTCCAAATCGACGGCGAACCTGGTACTGTTGTTGACGTGGACGTTGACCCCATGAAATGGGTTGAATCTAAGAGCAAGTCCGGCGGCAAGGGTAAGGGACGTCCTCGCCAGTTCGACGTACACGACTGGCATGCAAACGCTGAGGAATCTGAGATCCTCGACGCCACCGAAGACCTCGTCAAGCGCGCGATGGTCAAGCAAGGTCTCAGCTACGACGACCTCCCGTCGACGGTTAAAGATCTTCTCGACTCCATCAAGTCGCGCAGATCTGAGCTGAACTACAAAGCACTCATCTTGTCCGCTATCAAGAGGTCTGCTTCTGGCCACGACCGTGCGTTTTCGTGGACGCGTCGCAGTCGCCGCTTCGGCAACAAAGCCCCTGGAACAAAAGAGGGTCATCTGCCCAAGCTGTCCCTGTTCCTTGATACGTCTGGCTCTATCTCTGTCGAAGAGCTCTGCAACTTCCTCGATATTGTGGACGAGTTCTTGAAGGTTGGTTCTAGGAAGTGTGAGCTTAACTTGTTCAGCGACACGAACTACTACACCGACAAATACAGACTCGCTGATCGTGCAATGCAAGAAAAGATCAAGAAGTCCGTGAGCATGGGCGGTACTTGTCTCGAGTCTTCCCTTAAAAGGATTGCGGATTCAAGGCCCGATCTATCAATCATCCTCACCGACGGCTGTTACGGCGATGTGGAATATGAACAGTGGCTCAAACCTGGCCAATCGATGCCTCAGGTTCTGTGGGTCATATCAAAAGACGGTCAAGAAAATCATCCGTTAGCCAGACTCGGCCAGACCATCAAGATTCCAAAATGAGCGATATAACGAAATGTTCAGGCACATACGAGCACGACGGGGTAACCAAAAATTGCCCTTATGCTCAGTATTGTTATAGGTTTACAGCTGAACCTTCTTTTATGCAATCGTGGTACATTACAAGTCCATATCGGCCCAATTCGGGATATAAGTGCGCTGACTGGGTTCGCGCACGACAAACAAGTACAGAAGATATGTATAAGGTATTGATGACGCAATATATGTCTATGATCATTAATATGCACAGCGATAGCAGTTCAATTTATGAAGCCAATAACCTAAGACTAAAATCAGCTATTAGACGCTTAAAGGAACAAAAATGATTCTTGAAATTAGAAAATGGCCCGACCCAATCTTGCGCCAAAAAACCGTAGCAGTGTCAGTGTTTGACCAATCTCTCCAAGATTTAGTAAAAAACATGACAGAAACAATGCGCAGTGAATCTGCCATAGGTATCGCTGCAAATCAAGTCGGCGATGATCGCTCTGTTGCTGTATTGGAAGTTCCGTTCACGCCAGGTGATGCGCCGAATATTTATCACGGTCGTCTATTGACCTTGGTCAATCCAAAGATCTTGGAAAGCGAAGGGTCAGCGCTATCTCCAGAAGGATGCCTTTCGCTTCCTGAGACGACCGACGTCGTTAGGAGACATGCTTCTATCGTGGTTGAGTATCAAGATGTCGACGGTACACTATGCTCGCTTCGTGCGAGCGGCTTAATTGCTTTTTGTATCCAGCATGAGATGGACCTTCTTGAAGGTAAGACCTTAATGGAGAAGGCGTCAAGAATCCGCAAAGATATGATGCTTCGTCGTCTAAAGAAAACAGGCAATCTTTGAAAGATGGAAAACATGAGCGTTGTAGATAAAATTTGGTCATTCGTAGAAGATTTGATTAAATCAAAATGCGTCCGCTGCGGCAACTCTGTGTCAGGTGGATCTAAGGGATCAAGGTGCTCTGAGTGTCGAACGAAATTAAATCGCGCCCGCCAGACACCTGGGCACCCAGAACGCGCGCAAAACAAAGCTCAGCAGGCTATCCGTCGCGAAAAGCACGGCAACGGTACTGCAAAACCCAAATCGAAGGGTAGAGCTTCTTCTAACAAAGAGCTTGCCTCAAAGATCCAACGCGCAGAAAAGAAAACTGGACAAAAACTTTCACCAGATCGAAAAAAGAACGGTGAAGGATATAACTCTAAAAATACGCGCGCTGTTCCCGAAAAATTAAATCGGGGTAGACACAATGTTGACCCTAAAAAGCTAAAAGAATGGAAGAAAAGACTTAAGAAGTCAAATATCACAGAAGAAGAGCTTGCAGCTTTAATTGCTCTAAAGATCGAAAACAACGAGTGAGGTGCTTAAAATGAGCTTCAGCATGACGATATCTCTTTTTGTTATAGCAATATGCCTAGTAACTCTCTCTTACTTCGTTGGAGAGATCGTGGGCTCAAGAAAGACTGCCAAGAAAATCCAACGATTTTTAGAGTCATATTCTTATGTCAAGTCGCTTAGTCAGCTGGACATCAACGCCTCGCCTGCCAAAAACAAGCCACGCCTTTTCGTTCTAAAAAACGACGACTTTAAGCAAAAATAATCCGAATCAAATGATCCGTATCCATAATAGGAGTACGGATCATGCTTACACCAAATCAAGCAAAACTTGTTTTATTAGATCGCCGCAAAGAAGAAGTTAAACAATTCTTTGAAGAATACAAAGCTGCTATTGAAGCCCTGGTGGCAGAGCATGGGCCTAACCACGCCTTCCAGGACGATCAAGGCGTGGTTTACCAACTAGTTGAACTCGACGGCAAGTGGGTAAACTTTGAGCGCTTCGGCGTAGAGCGCACCAGACGAGCGGGCGAAGCCCGCGGTTCGTTGTCTATTAAAAAAGCAAAAGAACTCGGCTTCAACGTAAAGGAGTGAAGATGTCGCTTCTATTGAGAGACGAAAAATATGAGTCTATGGACCCCATCTCCCAGATGGTTGAGCCTTTTGTATCGCCTACGTTGGATGTAATCGCTAAAATTGGAGATGATTGCTTCGTCGATCTTGAAGAAATCAAGAAATTTATCCTCAATACCTGGTCTTACGCCAAACCATCAAGAGTTAGCCTGTCTGCCGGCAGCACAAACACAATGACGATCAGAGAGATCTTGTCCTTCGTGCCACATGTATATGAAAGTCTAAATTGTCTAGACGACACGCATCAAAGATATTTATTCAACAATGCTAAGCTGTCTATTTCAGGTCAGGTTAATTTCACTCACAGCGAAACAATGCGCAGCGAAGGAAGAATTCACGTCTTTATCCCGCCTAAGGCGCAAGAGGTTTCCTCTATAAAGAGTTTCTTTATTCAAGAACTAAGAGATTCAATGAACAGGTCTGCGGCAGATAAGGACAGCATCAAGACCATCGTTGATGCGCTTTCTCTCGATCCGTTCATCGCTCGCGGACGCGCAGGAAGCGCGCTTTATGCTCTGAGCGCAGAGATCGCTAGATTGCTGGAATCAGATCAATGGCGTGTTAGATCTTCGATCGTTCTAGGTGAGATGTCTCGTTCTTTTGTGAAAGTGCTGAATGCCAGTCCAGGTTGGGGAGCAGAACTGGCCAGCCTGGTACATTTTAAGATCATGACGCACAATAACGCCCCCATATATTCCTTCACGAGGATTAAAGAATGAGATTAGTAGATCTTCTAGCTGAAGAAATAGCAAGCCTCAAAGTGCCACAGATGCAATTTGAACTATCTGTCCGCGGCGGATGGTACCCCGAAGATAAGCTGTACGTATCGATTGCGCCAGCTTTTAGCGACGATGAGTTCCAGATTCTTACACCAAACAGTATAGAAGGTAACTTTCATAGCGGAGTTGACGCCGAGGCGACCTTCCTTAATGCCATTAGGCGCCACAGCAATAGAATTGCAGATCATTTAAGCGATTTGGGTTCAAGAAAAAAGAGCATGAAGAAGATAAAGAACGATCTTGCTAAAATTCACAATCGCTTAGACATCTTGATCGAGGACAGAGTCTTATCCGAAACTATCTTGCGGACAGGTAAGGCAATTCAAAAGAATACAAACTTTCCAGTGGAAGATGTAGTTAAGGCAGTTGAGTTTATGAAAACTCTAGCGTCCAAGAGAATATCTAATCTATTTACGGAGTATTGATATGAGAAAAGTTACAAACGAAGATATTAAAAAATACTACGGCATGGTCGACCACTATATCCGCAAATCAGTTGTTAAGAATTGGAATGAAGCATCTATTTCCAAGAGCAAGCAAAACGTATCGCTTGGCAACACTGGCCTAACCGTCTCCGATATCAGGCAATATCTCCTCATGGAGGTAGTTGTCGGTCTTCAAAAGTACAATCCTGATTATAGGACTGCCGAGGGTCTTTCTGTAAAAGAATCGACCTTTATATTCCGCCACCTCCAGAATCGAGGCGGCCAGCTGATGAAGAAAATCACCAAGAAGCGCGCAGGATACGGATTCTGGATGACTCAGCTAGAAAAAGCTTTAGGAGACATGAAGGAAGAGGCATGAAATACGTATACATGGTGTTTGCTTTGTTATCGTTTGTTATCGCCGTCTTTACGATAGCGAGCGGCTCTGTGTGCATCTTCTTCAGTCAAGAAATCCAATGCAAACCTGTTGATATGCTTGTTTATCTTACTGTTTCTGTGGGCTTTTTGGCTCAAGGGGCATATCTTATAGATCTTTCTCGAGGGTAACGAGCATGAAGATTTATAGCACAATAATGCTATTAGTGTCTGTGTTCTTAGCTATTATGCTTGGTTCATCTTTGTTTTTAGGAACAGGTAGCTCAACTGTATTTTCGCACAGCATGCTTTTGCTGCTGTTTGTTTTTCAAACATATCGTTATGCAAGGATCCTTATTAAGGGAGTTCTTAATGAGAACCTATAACAATATCCATCAAGCGTACCTAGGCACTATTCAAGACGTCCTGGATAACCCGGACTACAGGTGCTCACCTCGTGGTCAAAGTATTCTAGAAAAGACCTACACCTTCCGGGTGCGGATGCCCGTTGCAGAACCCATCGTTACAGCAGATCCTGAGCGCAACCGCGTCATAGCAGAATACACAGCCAAAGAAGTAGCGTTATATGATAGCGCATCTAACGCTGTAGCCGATTTCGCCAAAGCTTCTAAGTTCTGGGAAAAGATCGCAAATCCAGACGGGACGATTAATTCTGCATATGGGTATTTGATCTGGGGCAAGAGAAGTCAAGGCAACCCTGAGATGGAGCGATGGGTAAACCCGCATATACACCCAAAGCTAACAGACCGAACACCCTGGGAATGGGTTAAGCAACTGCTCATTGCCGATAAAGACACCCGCCAGGCAGTAATGGCATTTGCCCTACCCGAGCACCGTTGGTTGGGCAACAAAGATCAAGTATGCACTCTTCACGGCAACTGGCTGATCAGGGAAGATCGTCTGAATTCTCAATAGTTATGAGAAGCAACGATTTGTCGAAGGGGTTGGTTTACGACCTGACATGGTTCGTATCCTTAATGGACCGGATGGTAGATGAACTTAAACCCACTTACCCAGATCTTCAAAAGGGCACCTACACGCACACCGCGCACTCTATGCACATCTACGAGCGGGATATTCCCCAAATGAAAAAAATGTTAGGTAGGATTGGTGAGTAGACTTAGAAGCGACGTTGAAAGGTATAAAATACAGAAGGCGTTAGTAAACCTCTTTGGAGAAACCATGAAAAAGATCGCTTCAATTTTGGCTTCATTGTTCGTCGCATTCGCGGCAAGTTCTGCGAACGCAGGAACAACACACAAGGTCCCCAAGGGGGATAGGACTTTTTATATCACTGGCCAAATTGATGGCGCTGCTCTTACCGTCGCTAACGGCGTAGAAAGAGCGTCTGCCGCCAGTAAAGCGCCGATCCATATCGTGATCAACTCCCCGGGCGGAATGGTGATGGTTGGTTTTCAGATCACCCAAGCCATGGATGTCGCTCGTGAGCGCGGTGCTAAGGTTGTCTGCACGGTTGGCGTGCTTGCTGCAAGCATGGCATTCCAACTTCTGCCGCACTGTGATGAGCGGTATGCTATGAAGAAGTCGCTTCTCCTTTTTCACCCAGCACGCGTCGTGGTTAGAGAAGCTTTAACGGCAGAACAAGCTCTTATGGTTGGGCACGAACTACTTAAGATAGACCGTCACGCAGCACAAGAAAACGATGAAATGATGGGCGCTCCTTCTAAAGAGTGGCTGCAAACGCATTACAGAAACGAAACTCTCTGGACTGCAGAAGACCTGGTTTCTGAAACTAAGAAAAAGTGGCTCACTATCGTTGACGAAATTGAAACCCCAGAGGGTATATTTAATTTTGAAACACGTACGGGTCCAAGCAACCAAAGAGACACTAAGTCTCAAGAACTCAAAAGTCTTCCTTGGATAATTGTGAACGACTAAAATGATCTCTCAAGATTCTGCAATTAGATGGTTAGCTGATCAGATAGGTGCAGACTGGTTGCATCTTGCCTTAGAACAAGATGCAACTTTACCCATAGTAAAAAGTTTTCTGGTCACTCTTCGATTTGAACAGGCGTATTGCCAAGCCAGAATAGATGCGAACTCAGTCCCAATTCAAGATCTTGCTTTGTATCTAGACAAAGTTAGAGATGAATTTTTCATGTTTGAAATGCACGCTCTCTCCAGGGAAGAAGGTCTGAGATTAGAAAAGTCTGGAGCATAAAATGGGTTGCGATGCTCATTTCTTTTTAGAGCGCAGGATAAACAAGGGAGACTGGCATCTAGATCCTAGTCACAGACTGGATAAAGAGCAAAACGACTTCCCGCGTGAAATACCTAGTCTCTCTGGTAGAAGTTATTATTTTTTCGGCATAGTTGCGGGAGTTCGTGCGACCTATATACGTCGTCCGGTTGCAGAAGGAAGAGGTTTACCTAAGGATTTATCGCCCCTGCTAAAGGCGTACTATGCAGCATATGATTTTCATAGCCCGACATATCTTTCGCCAAAAGAACTAGAAAGAGCCTTAAAAAGATATAGCACGTATCTTTCGCGTCAAGAAAACATAAAAATGAATCTTTTAGAGCATCCTGCTAAAGATGCGTTCGCATACGAGGGCACAAATATATTTACTATAAATGGATCGGTAATCAACTATATCCGCGATAATTTAGCTTGGGAAAAAGCAGAAAACGAGCTCTTGGGTTTTAAAAATAAAACCGAATATAGAATAATCGTGTGGTTTGATTCTTAAAAAGAGGGCACTATGTCTACTGCAGAAGGTTTTGTTCCCCAGATAGAAACGATGGATTTAAGGGATCTATACAACCATCTCTATGTAGTGGCCGTATCCACGGGCGCAAGAGATGATGGCCGTCTTCTAGCTAAGACAATACACGGCCCATACTCTTTTGATGAGATGGTTGGCGAAGTTGGACGTATGTGGTCCGATTCGCAGGACAACGCGAAGGTCTATATTCTTGAAAAAGATCACAAGAAGAAGCCCAAATGGCTTGATGCCAAAACTATCGACTATATTCAGGCTAAGTATGTGGACATCATCATGGAGCGCATGATCGGCGGCGAAGATCAAAACTTCACATGCACGGCCGGTCTTGTAGAAGAAGATCAACAAAATTTAAACGCACACGAACCCTAAATAGGTGCAAATATGATTAAAGAAACCGCTGGTGGAATGCCGTGCAAGGGTGATCAAGACGATGGCGACAGTATGCTCTGGGCCGCTTTGCTTAAAGCATCGGGCGCAAAAGCACCAAACGTCAACATAGACGACGCGATCGTTAGATCCCAAACAGAAGATGGGCAAACATTTCGCTCTCCATTAAGAGCAAAAAATGCAAAAAATGGCATAAAAGAACTAAATGCTTTTAGTAGAGATATGGCGACCGGTTTTACATTAGCAGCTGCGGCAGATGGCGCGCCGTACTTAGTTCTTGATGCTTTTGAAAACTGGATAGATTATCTTCTTAAGAACGGTTGCATGGCATGCAAGGACACAGACGGTCGATGCATCATGACCCCTGCGACGTTCTGGATGGCATCGTATGCGGGCGCCGACAATGTTCCAACTGGATACGTTTTGACGCGTTTTTTAAATACGCCATATTTAGTTGTTGCCTCGGCCCTGAACCCTAAGGGATTCACTCTCCATCTGGTTGGCGTTAGTCTATTTGTGATGGTTTATCACTACGGCACTAGGAAAAAGCTTCCGTTTTCTTTGCGTCTAGCGGCAAAAATTCTTCATCACAGACAACCACAAAACGCATTTTTTGCTTGGCTTGCTGAGAAAAACGAAGAAGCAAAAGCAATAAATAATACAATTAAAAGCTACATCCAAGCCAACGGCCAGGGAAATAGACACCAATGGGCATGGGAAAGAGATGACGAAGAGCAAGCCTGGAAAAACTCTTGTGGATGGGATGTGGATTTTATAGACAACCTATTGGCCCTTCAGCTTTAACAAGCCGAATGCCCCATCGAGGTTTATAATGCGCGTTCGTTTATTTATAATTGCGTTTTTAACTGCGCTGTCCAGCGCGGGCTATGGTTCTGAGTTGCCAGAACCTAAGTGTCTTTCTAAAAACATCGATTTTTGGCACGATGTATATACAAAATATGACGATCAGGATGGACTGATTTTAGATGCGGACTCTCAAGAGCTTGTTGTTTTAAAAAAAGTGCGTTTACCCGTAGACGAACGCAAACGAAAAGATGTATTAAAAGCAATTAGAGCCGGTTATGAAAAGTCTAACACTAAAATACGCATTATTACTGGGATAAAGTCGAAGTTTAAAGAAGGTCTAGTCCGAGACGCCAAATACAGATCAAGCGTAGAGGCGGAGATCAAGAAGGCCGGTCTTCCTGCTGAGATATCAGCTCTTCCACATGTAGAATCTGGATATAATCCAAGGGCACGCTCTAAGGTGGGCGCTGTTGGTTTGTGGCAGGTAATGCCTGCCACCGCAAGGCATTTGGGTTTTGATCCAAAGCACCTTTTATCCCCGTCCTACAATACTCGTGTTGGACTTGCTGTTTTAATGGATGCTTATGCGAAACTTGGCTCTTGGCCTCTCGCAATCACGGCGTACAACCACGGTGTAAATGGTGTAGCTAGGGCAATAAAAGAAACCGGCAGCACCGACGTATGCACGATTCTATCTGATTATAGCGGACCTAGGTTTGGTGTTTCTAGCCGCAATTTTTATGCAAGCTTCTTGGCCGTGCTTCGCGTACTTCGCGACGAAGGCGTTATAGATGAGTGAAATCGGCAAAATACCGACCCTCGATAAGGGCTTCGTCCAATTGCGTTGCTGCGCCCCTAACGCGCGGGATCTAGATATTATGAAGTCTGAGCTATACCGCGGTACGCTTTCACCGCAACTACTAGAAATAGTTAATGTTTTTCTTAACATAAAGTGCCCATATTTTCTTTTAATACCCCTAGTTTCATCTGGCATTAGAGCTATATCTAGACCGGGTCACACGAGTGACGCTTACGTGCCGCAGGTTGATGTTATAAAAAGTGGAAACAACGCGCTTGATCTAGAAATAGCCGACTCTATGAGTGCAACAATAGAGGCTCTAATGTTGAACCAGATGTCTTACACTAAGGATGGGTGTAACAGTTTTGTTGCCACAATAACAACACCGGTTGCGGCTTATTGGGAAGGCATGATGTTTGGTCTTCTAAAAGACTGGATTAGGTTTGCGAATGCGCCTGGCCTACATCCTCTGGTAAAAGAATACCAGAAATCTGTCATATCAGCTCTTTCGGTAGAATACATAAACATCAACGACATATCTAGAATCCTCCAAAGATGAAAAAAATCAAATCCAAGAAACAACCACCTAAAGAAATTAAAGAATTAGATTCAACATATTGGACAGAATACACGTATGTTTGCCCCAAAAGGGGCAAAATTACTGAAAGAATAAAAGTTAAAAAATTAAAAGCCCAGCCAACACCTGACAAAGTTCAAACACATGAATTAGATATTTTAAAAGAAAATGACAACGACGATGAACGATAATTGGGAAAAAGTAGCAAATATTAAATCAATAAATATTGATTATAAAACCTTTAAATCGCTGCCTAAAAAAGTGCAAGAATATATAGCTATTTGCGCACATTGCGGTGTCCCAAATCCGCAAAGCCAATTCAACAACGATGATATCGTCATTAGGACGTTTGGTTTAGAAAACATGGTCGACACCGACCCGTACGGCGTTCCTTTGAAATGGAAAGTTGCAGCGTCCGTTTACGGTCTTGTAATAGGTCGCAAAGTTCGACCAGATAAACTGGGAGGCTTTGAAATAGTAAACAATTTAAATATCCCAAACGCAAAAGCGAAGATAGATCCAGATTATTTAAATAGCTTGATACTCCAAGATGAAACATTTGACCCAAGCGAACAAAGAAAGACAAATCTAAAAGAAAGAAAGAAAGCTTCTAGACATAATAAGTCAATATCTAAAAGAATACCATCAATTGGTGCAGCAGAGGAATTCTTATCGTCGCTGAGTATCGGCGACAAATTCTATATTGCAAAATCTTATTTGAAGTTAACAACATCTTCAAGACTGTTAATAGTGAGATCAAAATTTAACGGTCATGCCATAATAGTTTCAGATGCCGATCTGCAGGTCTCATTTTATTACGATTACGCAATAAGAGCCCGAGAAATTGTTGAAAGAGTCGTTGCGATGCAAGAACCATACCCATTATCGAAGATAATACATGACGAGACCATCTAAGCTTTCTTTTTATATGGCTATGGCTGAGGTAGCTGCGTCTAGATCTCACGATGCAGAAACCAAAGTTGGTTCTGTTCTTGTAAAGGCTGACACAGGTGCTGTAATAGCTACTGGCTGCAACGGATTTGTGCGTGGCGCTGACGATAGTAAACTACCGGCGCACAGACCAGAAAAATACGACTACATTGTTCATAGTGAGATGAACCTGATAGCAAACTGCGCACGACACGGTGTGTCAACGGATAATTGTTTTGTTGTTTGTACCCTGACGCCGTGCAAAGTGTGCATGAGAATGCTTTGGCAGTGCGGCATAAGTCGCGTTGTTGCAAAGTCTAGATATAGAGACCTAGATGAAATACTG
>Ga0255146_1000435_pt1 | contig 11572 bp, 9 predicted proteins | sample Atl_Cont_RepC_8h_FD_188424 | JGI IMG/M metagenome (GOLD analysis project Ga0255146, IMG submission 188424) | Freshwater microbial communities from Altamaha River, Georgia, United States - Atl_Cont_RepC_8h | ecosystem: Environmental > Aquatic > Freshwater > River | place: USA: Georgia | collected...
TTAGTGCAGACTCTGCACTGGCATCAGTTAATGTGTCTAATGCTAAATCTCGAGCCTTGTTCAAACCTGCAAGTGTTTGACTCTTTTGATTTGTAATAACAACGCTTGCGGTTGCTCGTTGATACGAAATACCTGCTTTGATTGTTTGATAGTTTGAACCTAATACCATGTCATAAGTAACAGCATCAAGTATAAGTCCAACGTCGCGTGAACATATTTCGTTGTTATAGAAACCAGCAGCATTGTATGGTGTTGCTGTGTCTATTTTTAATTTAACTGTAGCAGTAGCCGCATTAAAATACATAACATCGTTAATTTGATAACGACTGCCTTCTACAAAGAATGCACAAGGAGGTTGCGGAGGACGGATATCTAAACCACTGTTAACTTCTCCCTGAACGGTAATAACTTCTCCCTTACCGTTTGTGCCATTAACTGGAATTAAGAATCCACTTCCAGCACCACCTAAGTTGGTATTATCAGCAGTAAGCCATTCACCTGTTTTATAGTATTCTCCAGGAACGTTCGAAATTACGTTAGTAACAACTCCATTTTCAACAGTAATATTTGCTGTTGCACCGGTACCTCCAGTAGTAGCAGTCATAGTTCCTGCAGAAGTTGTAAGTGTTACATTAGTACCACCTTGTGTTTTACTAATTGTAATTAAATTACCGCCAGGTGCATCGATGTTTGTGATGTAATATCTTACACCACTAGTAATACCACCAAACGTAGTTCCGCTAAATGTAATGGCGCCGCCTACTACTAGGTTTACTACGCTATCTAATTTAATTTGATTGGTTACAACATAAGTGTTGGTTGCAGTTCTTGTCAAACCAATCATTGGAACGTTAGTATATGTAACAGTTCCAGAAGCAGGTAAGTATCCACTACCACCAATTTCTTGAGCTAGGTCGTAGTTTTCAATTCCATCGTATTCAATAGCAACAATAGTACCACGCAGGCGTCCGGCAAATCCGTCAACAAATTGTCCACCAGCAAAACGTTTGCGGTTTATAGACTGACTGAATGAAGAACAAACTTGTCCGTAAGGTGATTTAGTCTTAATTTGACCTTCTGGGTCAAGTACCATAGCAAACCCGCCATGACCTTGGAATGTCATGTTACTTAAACGAACTTGGTCGTTACATAGGAACGCATCAATTTCTTTGTTATTTTTTGCTTCACTAGTTACATCTAACGGATTGGTCAAATAATGACGTCCGTAGTTCAACGGATCGTATAAGTGCCAGTTACCCGCTGTAATTGCACTTGCAGAGCTAAACGGATAGATAACACTACAGTTCATAAAGTTACCACTGACAGAGTCAATGATAGCTTTTCCTCGTCTGTCTGAACGCATTACTAAAACACTACCACTTGCGGCAACTAAATCAACTTCTGTCGTTGAACCTTTCTTGTCGGTCAGTGTAAATGTAGTTGATGTAGGAGTTGTCAGCACATAGTAGATTTTTCCAGCTTCAAGATTTCCAAAAGTTGTTCCTCTAAATATAACAGGATTGCCAACAGTAAATCCGTGGTCAGTACTAGTTGTAACTCTATTATTATTCAATGTACTAGTAGCAGTTTTGCTACCGTAATCGTCCATTAGAACTTTTCCTACCCATGATCCAGGAACCTGTCCAGTTGCAAGGGTAATAGTAATTTTGTTTGTAGTTCCACCTAATTCAATAGTTGAAGAAGTAGCATAATCTAAATTGTAGTTGATTGGACCTAATTCTAACGCATCAATAACGCTATCACGATAGAAGAAAACTTTTCTCCACGGACTTTGGCTAATACGGTCTTTTGGTCGTACAATAGTTCTACGGAATTCGTCACCACGAATTGACACACTTGCAGGAACTCTAATAGGGTAATCTTCGTAATAGATACCACTTTCAACTTGAATTACAATATGATTTTCTCTTACAGTTTCACCAAACTCAATTTCTTCCCCTATACTAAAGAAACCAGGTTTTGTTAAACGTATTTGTATTGTATCAGAGTTTGCGCTAGTACCAGGCTCATATTTTACAATTGAACCATAAGCTGCAGAATTGATACCTACTAAAACTTTAGCAGGAATAATGTCATTATTACCAGGTGCGCCTTGGTCTACATAACCATTGCCACCGTTGTCAACGGTAACATTCCAAATACCAGTACCAAATGTTGGAACAGGTGCTACACCAACACCACCTTCAATAATAGTAATCATAGTATCGACGTTGTAGATTAAATCATCAATAACGTCTTGTGTAACTGATTTTGCAGGATTTAAAACTTGTGTAACCAGAGTCTGGAATCTAGTTGCTGTAGTTTGATTTAAAACTTGTAAATGCAGACCTTTTGCAAAATTAATTGCGTCAAGAGTTTCTTTATACTGAGTACCAATAGCAATGGCTCTTGCGCTGGCGTTTCTATAATAACTCTTACCAGCATTAATACTTTGATATGTGCCGCCAGTAATAAGGTCAATACTCATTGCATCAACAATTAAACCAACATCTCGATAACATGTAGCTTCGTCGTAGTTAAATCCACCTTTGTAGTTAACATCTAACCAGTCAGTTGTTCTTGTAGCAATCGCATTTGTGTTTAAAGTGATGATGTTTTTTGCACTTATATAATCATTATTGTATCCTGAAAGTACTGGATATTCTAAATCAGGACCATCACCACCATCTACAATACTGCTAATAAAGTTAAATGATAGGCCAAGCGGAGTTGCTGCAATTCCGCCATCTGGATAAGTAACTCCATCGATAAATTGTGTAGTTGATCCATAAAGTACACCAGGAGCAGTATTTTGTATAACGTTTAATGTTAAAAGTGTACCAGCAAATGCAATGGCATCTAAAATAGCTTGGTCAGTTTTTCCATTATTAAATAGTTCTTCACCTTTATATCTTGCTGCACTTGTTCCGCCATACAGCAAATCGTACAATGCTGCTTCAACGCAGTCAACGATATCTTGTTTAAAAATATCTGGATCAAAACTAGGATCAGCTACAAAAGCTGGATTATTAATAGTCAACCATCCAAGTGTTTCATCAGCTATAAAGTCTGTATTTTCTACAGTTAAGTTGAGCGCATCAATGTAACCAGAAGAAGTACCTGATGGTGGTGTGTAATCACTTACTTGTCTAGTACTGATTCCATAAGTTAACAAATCAATTACAACTTGGAATCGATTAGAAATTTCTGATAAAATAGCTGGATCATTAATAACTGGAAAGTTTGCTTCGATGTATGTAACGGCATCAGATTGATATGTTGCTTTTCCAGATAGTATAGCTGTTCTAGCTGTTTTTAATGCACTAGCTGCAGAAGTGAAACTTGGAAGCATTGCTATTGGTGCAGTTGTATAGTCTTCTATTATACTTTTTAAAATTGTAATATTTGTATCGGTTGATGATACAACAACGCCACCGTTTAGTAATGTTTCGTTTCGATATTGTTTTACACTTTGTTGATAAACTGTAGCAGGACTATCACTATTAACAATTGAAACAATTAGAGTCTTGATATAATCTAATAAATCTAAGAATGGAGCAACTTCATAACCTGCAATTAGTTGTTGTAAACCATCCCAGTATCTAAGTCCTGCCCATACGGTTTGACTTTGTCCACCGTACATAAAATCATAAATTAATGCCCAAGAGATATATTGGATATCTCGTTTACAAATAACTCTGTCGTAGGATAAGTTTGGATATTCAGCTCCAAGATAAGCAACTGTTTCAGCTTGTAAGAAATCGATGTTTGCTAACATTAAATCTCTCGCGCTTTCTTGTCCTTGTAACGTATCTGGTTGACTTGTGAATACAGGAGTTGGAATTTCATCGCCAGAAATTATATTAATAATTGCATTAATGTTTTGCTGTATTGACGATAATGCAGCTGGAATTGTACTAACTTGTGGTAATGCTTGAATATTTTCTTGTAGATCAATTAATATTGCTGTTAATTGTGTTACGCTAACATCAGTATTTGAATAAGGAAATAATATACCTACAAAAATACTTTGAAGGTTTGTTTGTAAAACAAGATCGTAACATAGAGCATCAATAACTTGACCAATATAAACGCTAAGAGCTGTGTTGTCATAAGAGAAATTTAAAATTTCATCTCTTGCATATTTGATAGCTTCGATAGTTTGACTTAACTGTGTTCCTAAAACTTTCTCACCGGTTCCATTGAAATAGAAAGTTGCAGCTCGATTACTGTTAAAGTTTGTATTTAGAACAATATCATAACCAACAGCATCTAGGATGTAGCCAACATCTCGTTGACATTTAGCTTTATCATATGTAAATGTATTAACGTATTTTTCGTTAATATAAGCAATAGTTTCTGCTTGAATGAATTCTTTGTTTAACTGTAATAAGTCAAAACCATCTTGGTAACCAGTTACTGCTGTATTACCGTCTTGTAATGTAACATTGGTAATGGTACTAAATGTTTGATCAGGCCCAATAGTATAGCTCAATTTTTGACGATAAGGTCCAGGTTCTTGATTAGCTAGAGCAATGATATTCTCTGCTGCAAGAGCCGCAGCACCAATTGACTTATAAGCATACTGCCAGAAGCGTCCTTCCTTACCAATTGGAGTTTTTTGCTGTAAGTCATCGCCAGTTGCTTGACTAACATATAAATTTACAGCACTTGAGAAAACTTGGTTATCAACATAGAATTTTGTAGCAGCTTGTAAATCGCTTGCACCGTTAGGAGTACCATAACCTTCTAAAGGCGCTGGATGGTCTGATAGTGTCAACTTGCCTGTCATTGTGTCTCCCTTACGAGAAACTAGGAATTTACGTTGAACTGCTTCAGTTGAAAGATAATTGCCTGTTAGATCTGGATCATAATCGGCATCAAGATAATTTGGAAAATCTGGTTCTGCTCGAGGCTTTAATGCTCCTGAAACTGTATTTCCTGTGCTGACTTTTAAGAAGTTATTGTTTGCATAGTTTACAGTAACAGGCATCTGGTTTAGAGTTGTCTGTGCTGTAGGATGCGTTGCATTCCATGAGCTAACGATGGAAGCACTAGGATCTGCCATTCGAACAATACTAAGTCCGTTAGCATTTAAATGGTTAGCAAGTCTAGGATCTAAGTCGCCCGATAAACCTGTTTGGTCAACAGTAAAGACAATGTTTGCATCATCGTCTGTGTTAATACTAATAGCACCTTCTGCTACAATATTTCTAGCTGTTAATTTTTCACCAGCGTTGTCGGTAACGATAATTTGATTTGGGTCGTAGGTTTTAGGAGTATCGCTTAAATCTGTAAAATTGATTGCGCCATCTACACCAAATACAGCGTACAGCTCTGTAAAGTTTTCGTTTACTTTTCTAAACGATTCGCGAATACTGTCACCAGTACCGTCGTTACCCTGTACACCGATATCAATAATTTGTTTTGACATTTATTTTATACTCCGAAACTTGACCCGCAACCGCAAGTAGTAGTTGCGTTAGGATTCTTTATTGTAAATTGAGAGCCCATTAGCTCTTCTTTATAATCTATTTCTGCACCTTGCAGATACTGCATACTCATGCTGTCTACTAGCACTTTAAACTCGTCCAAAGGGATTTCAAAATCGTCTTCGTTTACTTCTTCATCAAACGTAAAACCATAGCTAAAACCGCTGCATCCGCCGCCTTGTACAAAAGTACGCAGAGCTAGTTTAGGATTGCCTTCTTCATAGAGTAAATCCTTAATTTTTTCTTTTGCTGACTGGGAAATAGTAATCATGATTGCCCTCGATATGGTATTTATCAAAAGGATTTTATAACCTTAATGTAAATACAATTATGTACTTAGGACAAGAATACGCACAACAATGCCATTATCGCAAGAGCAAGTATGGTACTATGCATGCCTATATGCGTAAAAAAACTGTGCTGATATTTCAGTGCGATTGTTGCAGCGGCATGTTTAAGCGCGACAAGGGCAACATGGATCCTAAACGCTTAAACAATAACGTCTATCATGTTTGCGGTGACTGCGATGCTAAAAAGTTTGCCCAGAGTAAAGGCGTAGAAGCGAGAAAAGTTTGGGATATGCCTGTCAGTAGTCTTAAGACGATAGACCAACTCTAGAACTAATAACGTTCCAGTTAACGATTTTCCACTGATTGTTTAGGTAACCCTTTTTATCAGCTTGATAATCTAATGCCCAGGCATGTTCCCACCAGTCAATTAAGAATACAATATCCATCTTAATTTCGTGATTTTTAATGGTTTTAATTTCACCATTACGAGCTAGATACACCCAGCCGCTGCCTTGAATAGACATAGCAGTTTTTTCAAATTCTTTCTTAAAATTATCAAAGTCTTTAAAATGTTTAGCAATAAACTCGCCCGCAGACCCATCTGGCTTGTTAGTGCCTTTTGGTGCTTGAAATTGTGTAAAATATAAGTCATGCAAGAATGCGCCAGCTTCGTTAAAATCTGGATCGCCTTCACCTGAATTATATCGATCTACATAGGCTTTGTAAAGTTTACCGTAATGATAGTCCAGCGACTGTTTACTTAGGCTACGCCCGAGTTCAGTTTTTCCGTAAGGTAGCGGAGTTTGCGTTAAGGTCTTAGTTGTTTTGCCTTCGTTTAAAACATATTTGATAAAATTATACATGGTTTAATATTTACCTATAAATATTCAGTCAAGTGGTCAACAGGGCATCCAAGGATCCTCAAGCTACTTTTTTCCCTGTTTCTGGGTAGCACAGCCAACGTGAGCACGAGGTAAATTGGCACTTGTCACTATATTTTTATATCTACGTATTCTTCACGATACTTGTCAAAGTGACTATCGTATAATCCCAAATTTCTTATTTTTATTTTAAGCAATTGATATTGTTCGTCTGTCATATCTCCCCAGGCTCTATGATTTATAGATACCCAGGCTTGATGGGGTATTTTTCCTATGCTGTCGATGAACTTAGCAAATTCTAAACTAAAATTCTTGTTATCTCTTAAAAAGTGGCCAGCCCAGCTAGGAGCCTCGTAGTGGAATTTATCAAAACCCCCTTGCTTTTCTGCCCAAAGATAGTAAAGGGTAAATTCACTTTTGATTCTAGATGCTGTCCTAAACCACGACGAAAATTCACCCAGAGTAGATTTTGTTTTTAGCAGTGAACAAACTAGCTCTGTATTAAAAAATAACGGAGTGCAAATGTTTAAAGTCTTTTCGTTGGGTTTAACATTTTGGAGATTTAGAATATTAGAATAGTCTTCCCATATAGACATAGGCATATTAAAAATGGCCGGCCTGTAGGGCAACTTGCCGTCTATGATTGGGTACATGGATGTACCCCATGCATTTGTTAAAAAATTTTGACTGTCTAATAAAAAGTAACCAACAGCTTGAATTTTTTCAGCTATCGCTAATTTGAGTATTTGTTGTGTTTCCCAACCTACTGCCCAAGGATTTTTATCACTAGGTATCCATGTATTCCAATCATTTATAAATTGATCTCTGTATAAAACTGTTACATTAAATCGATCGTATTCTTTAGATATGTGCTCAAAGTGTGCATTCCAGTGATCGAGCTTTTCCTTGGGTTCGTTTACAACAATATATAAATCTGTTTTAGCATAATCTTTGGGCAACCAAGTGTTGTAGTAAGTTTTCATACTTTCAGCCTGCAAACATAACATTGGCAGGTCTCGTATACAGGTTACAACGACTATTGGTAAATTTTTATGCATATTTTAATATAGTAGCATATATAATTATAAATAAATCACAAGGAGAAAATCAATCATGATTGGATTTTTTAAAAAACTATTTGGCAGTAAAACAGCAGAAGCAACACAACCAGAAGCAGCACCGTACAAGGTTGAAACGCCTGTGGTTGCAGAACCAGCACCGGTTGCTGAACAAGCATCACAAGCTATGGTGGAGTCAGTAGCACCTGCTAAAAAGCCTCGTGCAAAGAAACCTGCAGCAGCCAAAAAGCCACGCAAGCCAAAACAACCAAAACAATCTTAATCGAATCTTTTAAGTTTTTCTAGGTACTGATTGAATTCAATCAGTATCTTTTCTTTTTGCTTGCCGATATCGTCGGATACAGCCTGCTGATCTAACTCTTCGAGTCGCTCTCGAAGAGTTTCAATACGATGAATTAATTGCTCTCTAGATAAGTTTGAGCCTGATTGTACAGTTCCATGCTGGCGAGGTTTTTGCCCTTGCTTTCGCACATGATGTCGAATTGGTTTAGAAAATTTATTGCCCATTCGTTAGTTTTGTAATTCCAGTAAAAATCTGAATGTGCTCTTAGTTTTTGTTTTTTGTATCCAGATTCTAAGAGCAGTTTGTAATCTGGCATAGTGTTTGGGCAATGCCCAACAAGTATATCTTCTCGAGATACGGAGTAATGCATAGTAGGACGAACGCCGCGCCAACTATCAACAACCTTCTTGATTCTGTCCTCAGTAGGATCAATGTATTCTCCTTCTCTGATCCAATGATGATGTATATCAAGCACAATAGGGACAAGATCAGAAATAGTAAGGCAGTCATCTAAACCCCAAGAATTTTCTTCATTCTCGATAGTAATGCAATTACGTGCTTCAGGACTAAGTCGTTTGTAAGCACTTCTAATGCCGTCTGGGCCTTGTTTGCCTGAGATATGTACATTAATCTTAAAGTCTTGAAATTTCTTACCGTAGCCCATGTATCGAGCCATGTCGGTATGATATTCAAATTCTTCTATAGATCGTTGAACAATGCCTTCGTTAACACTAGCAAGAACAACAAACTGGCCAGGATGCATAGAAACACGGGTACCGCTTGCACGAGCACTATCACCGATAAGGCTAAAATTGCGCTCAAGATAGCTGACAACGTCAGACTTACGCCAAAAATAACTCCAGCTAGGCTCGGTATAAGCAGGAAGAATGTCGCTACTAAGGCGAACCATCCTAAGATTTTCATCAAGACCTCCTACACGGTCTACAAGATTTTTTGTAGCCGTAATGTTTCGAACCATCAGGTCCCACAAGCGTTGTTCGGCAACGTCTTTGCTTTGTTTATTTAACCAAGTTATGGTTGTTGTGCCAGTGTTATACTGACTTGCATCGGCATCTTTTTTGATGCCATCTACTTGATCGGCGTGATCGATCCATTTACACGCAAAGCCTATTTTGCCCATTACCAATGCCTTATAACGCCTGCAATTATGAAAAAGTTTGTGATAATGTATATTAACACAATTAACGTACGAATGCAAGCGATTCGGTCCGCCTCGGCGTCCGAACTGCCTGCTTTTTCGCCTAGAGCTTTAGCCCAAATGCGCCACATTTTATCCTTCGTAGATTGCTGAGTTGGCTCCATGTTCGAACACTTCAACAGATTTAACTCTCACACTTGGATTGATTGGATAACGCATATTACCATTTGCTAACAGCTCTGCCATTTTGTCATATGCCATTTTAGCAAACATTTCGCAACCTACAGCAGGTACAATGCGTAAATCGCAAACACCTTGTCTGCGATATGGTTCTACTTGCACACGCTCCGCATTGCCATCGTGTTCTGGATTTGAACTCCAGCCACTCATTTCTTTAAAACGATCCAGCATAGGGTCATCTTCTGCAATTACCAAAGTATGGTCAAACATATAGTCTGCCCACTCTTTGAATACCTTTAGTCCACCAAAGTCCATACACCAATTTTTGTCATCTAGTGTATCACATTCAAATATGAGTTTGATACCAATTGAATATCCGTGTAGTGTTGAGCAGTGACTATGTGTGGCACGCCATTGTCTAAAACAGCATGATAAGCCGCGATCGTTTCCGTAAGTTTTTGTTGAATAGAATTTTGCCATTGTTATCTCCTTTAGATTAGCAATGGCGGCAGAATTTATATTGCGGGATGACGCCTAAGGCCGCATAATGTAATTATACAGTTTTGTATTATAGAGTCAACATTATTGGCGACTAATTGTGCCAAATGGTAACCATTGTCCTGGAGCGCCGCCGTCAATACAAACCCAACCAATATAGTTGTCTACAGTTGGATTGGAATTCCAGCAGATATCTCCTTTGCTGAATGAACCGCTATTTGGCGCACTCGTACCAGTTACAAATTTTTTGTTTGCAAATTGAATATTTCCACTAACAGCAAAATCAACACCCTCTGGTGGCGTATTGATTCCTACAGTCATTTGACCGAATACTTTAACTGGTTTTCTATTGTCTTGTTTATCGCCAATAGCAATTTCGTTTCGATCTGCGTAAAATGTTTCTTGTCCTAATACTTCGAGTACAATTTTTTGATTTGATGCTAAACGACTGTTTGTGATAGTAAATTCATTTCCGTCATTAAACAAAATGTTTTTAGCATTAATAACAGAACGTGTAGCATTGATTCTTTCAAAGAAAGTTGCTTCGCCTTCTACATTTAATTCTTCTAAAGTTCCTAATTTAGAAATGTTTGATTGTGTAACAGAGCTTCCTAGTCCTTTTGATGAAAGTAATGAAACACCATTAATCATGTAACTTTGATCTTCTGCTAAGTCGATTGATTCAGTACTCCATAATCTATCTGGGCCAGCCATCATGATAAACTGACGCATATTACCAGTTCCGGTCCAAATAAGTCCTTGACCGTAGATTGCTCTATCTCTGCTGGTTTTAAATTCTAAAGGTTGATATCTGTCAATTCTGTTATCAGCAACAACAGTATCAACAGTTAGAGTTCCGTAGATTCTAACATCAGCATTTTTAGTTGATTCGTTTCCAAACACAACTTGCCCGTTACTCTTTATAGCAATTCTTGGTAAGTTATCAGTTACTAGTTCTAGATCGTGATTAGTATAAGTTCCTATTTGTGCTAGGTTGTCTCTAGGAGAACTGACTATTACTTCTACGTTGTTATCAACAACACTTAAAACGCCGTTAGGGTTGTCTGTGTTTAGACCTAAACGTCCAAAAGAACTATTGAAATGTGCAAAATCTCCAACAGTTGCATCGCCTGTAACTGTAAGTTTACGCAATGAACCTAATTCTTTTAAGTTACTTCTTGTAATTGAGCCGCCAAGACTTTCTTTGTCAATAACAGGTATATTGTCGATTCGATATGATTTATTTGCTGCAAGGTCAATATCAGCATCAGTCCATAATCTTGCACCCGAACGATATGCCAGCTGAACTGATCCTGTTGGCCATGTCCAGTGTAAACCCTTGCTGAATAGTTCTGTTTCTGATTCAACCGTCCAGTTAATATTTTCAAAAACAATATCAATTGGTGGCTGATCTTGGTCCAGCACTTTTAACGAGTTTACAGTAAGTGTACCTTCAACACTTACATCACCCTGTACTTTTTCTACAGAGAGTGTTTTAATAATGATTTTGTCGTCTTGGATCGTAAAAATTTGGCTCATAATAAAGTCTCTTGTCCTGTATTTATCTTAGACTAAGAGTATCCTACAGCCAAAAAAAAGCCCAGTTAACCTGGGCTTTAATCTTATGCTACTTTGAGTAGCACAGTTTCTTCGTTAATGCGTCCGTTCATTTTAGTGTCTGTAGCATTAATTTCGTCTAAAAATTTACGC
>Ga0255146_1000446_pt1 | contig 11261 bp, 10 predicted proteins | sample Atl_Cont_RepC_8h_FD_188424 | JGI IMG/M metagenome (GOLD analysis project Ga0255146, IMG submission 188424) | Freshwater microbial communities from Altamaha River, Georgia, United States - Atl_Cont_RepC_8h | ecosystem: Environmental > Aquatic > Freshwater > River | place: USA: Georgia | collected...
AAGAAATTGACAGCCCTGCCAATTTCTTGAGAAGAATAAACACGTTGATTTGCATTGCGAATGTCGCCCTGAATGCAAATCCCGTTTAGATAAAGGCTCTTACTCGAGCCTTCACCTTCACTCTCAAGGACAATCTTAGCCTGGTCGAAACTCAAATTTTCTGCTAGGGTAGATCTCACGTTAGTGTCCTATTATCTACGACCACGGAAAAGGCTTTGCTTGTTGTCAGCTGATTCTTTTGCACCAGCTTTCTCAGCACCGTGTCCTGGCTCTTTCTTGCTAAAAGCATTTCCTGCTTTGCCGCCTGGCACGTTAATATTACCAGCGTTGTCTTCTGTTGGCTTTTGCTTGATTAAGCTAGAACCTTGCAATTGGCCTTTGTTTGCTTCAACGCCGCTTTCTGTTTTGCTTTGAGCGATGTTAGAAGCTGTACCGCCCATATCATTCTTACCAGCTACGATTGACTTGGTATTTGCACCGTTATCACCCATTTTTGCTGGAGCAACTTTTTCTACGTATTCACGAACTGTTTCTAGATCGTTGATATCGTCTTTCATTTCTTCGTCGTCACCGCCCATTTCGTCACCGAAATCGTCGCCGTGTTCTTTACCTTCAATACCTTTTAGCTCGTCAAACTTAGCTTGTAGCTCGTCAACAATAGATTCTAGGTCTTGAAACAATTCTTCTTCGCCCTTTTCTGCTGGCTCTTCTTCCCCGTCCATTTCGCCTTCTAGGTCGTCTGTTGGGTCGCCACCAAATTCTGGCATATCGTCACCGCCTTCAATTGCGATGTCTTCAAAGTTTTCGTCGACTTTGTCTTCTTCAGCATCTTCATCAGAAGCTGCTTCTTCCATATCTTCGTCGTCTTCGTCTTTTTCTTCTTCTTCAGCAATTTCGCTGTCGATCATTGATTCATAAATTTCACGTGATTGTTGTACAACGTAATCGTGAAATAATTCTTCTGCTTTGGCTTGATCGCCTTCAACAAGATGTGACAACATCTGTTGCAATAATGTTTTATCTGCCATGTTAAAATCTCCTCAAGATGGTTTTAGGCTGTGTTTTTATTTACTACGTAGATTAAAAAACTACGTTAAATGATAGTTTTTTGATCGTTTTCATTTGAATATATAGTTCCCGGGAACGTTTTTTCAAAATCTTTAAAATTTATATGGGTTAAATTAGTTAGTGCAGGTCCCAATTTATCTGGAATAAATGCACCATCTTGTATTACCCTAAAAAAATTAATGTGTCTAAACTCCTTTATAACTTTTTCTGTTTGACTAAGCCAATTTCCAAAGTACGTAGGTGCGTCTGTTGACTTTTTATAATTGTATGTATCTGCGTACACATTATTAAATTTTCCCTCTAATCCTTGATAATCGAACCCAAAAATGTATATATCTTTGTGTCCTTGTGTACAGGCTAACCATAATGCGGTAGGCCCTGAACTCCAGCCTTTATGAGGGTTAAAAAAGTTAATATGATGTTTAGTTTGTACACCTTTGTTAGGATTTGTCCATACTTGATGAGTTTTGTGATAGCCCGATGATATAATTTCATTGACCATTTTAACATCAACAGCTATTAGATAGTGAGGTTCATACTCTCTATACTGTGCATTACAGCCGTAGACAACTCCTTTAGTAAGTAAGGATTCTGGATTTATTGTTAATCGACTTGTACCGTTACCTAGAACAAAGGCCGGATTATTGTGGTGGAGCTGCTTCTTCGCCAACTGGTGTTCCATACATTTGTCTAATAAAACCCAGTTCAGACTCTTCTTCCATTTGATGCGCTTCTGATTGAAGTCGCAATTGATTAATTTGACGTAGTGTCAAGCGAATTTTTCTATTATCTGTTAACTTAAGAATAGACTTATCTCTGCTAGAGTCGTATCTACGATCATTAGCAAAGTCGTTGTTTTTTTCGTTAAAATAAAAAAATTCGTTTAGAAGCATAATGTATTTATTACTGAACTGGTGCTTCTGCTGGAGCAGCTTCACCTTCGGCTCCTGGTTCGGCTTCAGCAGCCATATCAGGACTAGCTTCTGCTGATTGTCCAGCTAGGTCTGCTGCCATTCCTCCGGGAGTAATGCCTGCAGATCTTAATTGACTCTGAGAATCCGGTGTTGCCTGTAGAGTATCGCCGTTTTCTTCTCTCCAAAGTTTTTCGTTTTCTTTGATCTCTTCCTCGGTCATTCCTAAGAATCGCTTCATAGCAAAACGTTTACTTAGATGAGGAATTTGAACAACTTGACTGAATGTTGCTGCTCTTGCTGTGTCAAGTTCTGATTGACGATAAGCAGCAAAGTTTTGTGGTGAATTAAATTTTAGCTCAAATAAACTATTATCAATGTTAATACCGTTGTTGTTTAACCAAAGTTTAAATTCTAGATCAAATGTTTCTACAATCATAGATTGTAAACGTTTGCAGTACTCGTTAAAACGTAATTCTTGAATATACGCTGTGCCTACTTTACCATCAGAGATGTTGTTAGGCTGTTCATCAATGGCAGTAGGAAGGTATGAAGCAGGTATACGCAAAGCCCTAAAGAGCTTGTTAGTAAAATAACGTAGGTCAGTAATTTCGCCAAGGTTGGTACCTCCAGGTAGTGTTTCAACTTTAGAACCACGACCTTCAGCAGTTTGTGGGAAGAAGTAATCTTCGTTTACACTTAGTGGATTATAACTAGCGTCTATAACGTTATTTCCACCGCCGGTTGAACTAGGAATACGTCGTTGTTGAATTTCATTTTTAACCCGTTCAACAAAGCTCATAGCCATATGCGCTGGCATATTTCCAACGTCTACATAGAAAATACGTCTTTCTGGAGCACGTTGTATACGATAGATAATAATAGCATCTTCAAGCAATTCTTTCTGCTTGTAGACTTTAAATACTGATTCTAGAATACTATTACCAAAAGGATAATTTGTATCTAAACCTTCTGATAATGAAATATGGACTACGTGTTTTGCATCAACTGTGATTTCGTTTTGTGCATTACTAAAACGTGTGCCAGGAGGCTGTGCTGCTGCACCAACCATCCCTCGGCCAAAGCCTCCGCCGGATGTGTAAGAGCTTGAACCACTAGGTGATGTGTTAGTTGTATTGTGTGGTGTTGTAGCAATTAAATTTACAAAATTAAAGTTAATATCTTTAATTCCGTACTGCTCAGGAACTTTACCTTCGCTTTCGTTAACAATAATTTTATTAACCTTAGAAGGATCAACATATAACCATTTTTGAGTTTGTGGATCTCTAACAAAGAAACAATCTCCGTATTTTAATGTGTTACGGAAAATACGGAAAATTCTAGTTTCAAACTGCTGTTCTTTAACCCACTTTTGTAGTGCGTCTTTTAAAATTTTAACTTCGGTTGAAGTAGGCGCACCTTTAAAAAATGTCTGGAATGGTGTGCGATTTTCTTTATCTTTTTGTGTGCAAAATTCTGCAAGAATATCAAGTGCAGCATTAACTTCACTGTCCATATCCATTGTATCGTATTGCATATATTTTTCAACACGGTTTGGACTACCTGCATAAACATCCGGTAAAAAGCTAGAATAATTTGCTCTAGCAGGACCCGGACGGCCACGGCCCGAAATTGGGCTCATTGAACCTCCGTTGTTGCTAACATTAACAGGTGTAAAGTATTTTTTCCAACTCATAGTTTATGCTCGATATAAGTTTCCAGACAAACTCTTAGTAGCATTGATTTGTTCATATGTGTTTGTTGTAGTCTGAGCACTTAGTTTAAGTAATTGTCCCATCTTAGTATTTAATTCCGCAAGCAGGGTTTCTGCTGATTCTTGAGTAGGTCCTCGTTCTTCAGCTCTTTTCTTTTCTTCTTCTTGTTTGGCTTTAGCAGCGGCTTCTTCCTCTGCTTTCTTAGCGGCTGCTGCACGTTGAGATTCTTTATCAGCTTCTATTGCAGTTTTGGCAGCATCTGCTTTTGCGGATGCTTGTTGTTCTCTTGTAGTAGGACTAGCGGTTTTAGCAGCATCTGCTTTTGGCACTAGGGCACTACCTTCTCTTGTAGCGTATTGTTTTAATAGTTCTTCTGGACCGGCTGTATAATCTACAGATGCTTGTTCAGCGGCCTTAGCAGCGGCTTCTCTACCTGCAAGTTCTTTTTTGGATAACTTATTGTTAGCTTCAGTGAAAAGTTGTTTTTCAGCAAATTTTTTCTTTTCAGCTTTGACTTCTGCAAGTTGAGTTTGGATTTTTGCATCTTTCTCTTCTTTGGCAGCTACCAATGCTTCGTCTCTGGCTTTGGCTCTAGCTTCTCTGTCTTTTTTACGCTGTTCGTAAACTTCGTCACTCATTCCGCCAAATCTATTTGGAATTAAGTTTAAGATTTTGTCTATCATTGCTTCAAACCCATCATTTAGGTTTGCAAATATTGCCTTAATTCCTTCTACACTAAAATATTTTCTAAATGTTTGCCAAACATCAGATATAACTTCACCTAGTGTTTTAAAATACTTAGAAACCGTTTCCGATTTCATAACAACTTCATTGAACCATTTATAAACATCTGTGGCAGTATCTATTACCCACCCGAGTACTGCGCCTAGGATTTTAAATGCATCTCCTACTACCTGTCCAACTTCGAGTATAGTTCTTTCTAACCAATCAAGACTCCCTACTAACTCGTTGCCGCTGGTAAAAATATCAGTTACAGCTTTCCAAAGATTATCTAAAGGTTGCATTAGTCCTGTGACAGCTTCCCATAGGCCGCCAAAAGCTGTTTCTGTAGCTTTGACCACACTACTCAAAATACCAAATAACCAGTTTAATCCTTCGTCTACAAGATCTATAGCACCTTTAAAACTTTCAAATTGAAGGCTAACACCTTCTAATGTTTTGCTTATTTTTTGAATAATTGGTTCAAATATTATTTTAAGACCAAAGCCTATTTTTTCAAATAGTGCGCCTACGACTGCAAATACCGGAGGTAACACTCTTGTTAGAATATCAATTATTGGTCTAAATCCTGCATCTAATGCTTTGAGAGCAGGAGCCAGTACTCCTGTAAATATCTGTGCAACTAGTTCAACTCCAGAAATCATTAAATCTAAAAATCCACTAGATGCTAGTAGTTCTGTAAAAGTATTACTGATGCTATTAAGCACCTGAGACATCTTTTGCATTTTTTCGTTAAAGCCGTCTGTGTTTTTCTTAGTTGACTCTTGTTGTTCGCCCGCGGTTTTAATAGCGTCCTTATTGACCTTATTCCAACTTCCTAAGGCTGCGGCTGTTCCTCGCATTTCTTCGCTGGCTGCTGCTGCGTATTTGATATTTTTCAACGATGATGTTGCTTCGGCTCTACCAATATTCAAACTTTGATTCATTTGCTCTTGAGAAACCTTAACACCTCGTTGTGTTTGAGCGTGTAGGTTGGCAAACTGAGCACCTAGTTGAGGCATTTGAGCTAGCAATGCTCGGTTAGCATCTGTAGTAGCAGTTCCGTTGGCAATTAAATCTTTGGCAAAGTCCTGCATTTCTTTGCTAGGCATACTTTGAATTAATGTCATTGCCGAAGCTTCAACCTCTGGTCCAAGACCTGCCATAGCCGCTCTAAACTGTCCGTCTGCTGCTAATGCTTCTCTTTCTTTTTCTTTTGCAGCACGTTCTTCTCCAGTTACCTTGGCCAGCATATCCATTTCTTTAAGATAGCTCTTAGCACCTGCTGCTAACTCTGCATTGGACTTTGTTCCTTGAGCGCCTTGGGCTCTTAACAACTTACCATAATTTGCAAGACCTTGATTTATTTCCTGTGTATTATATCCTAGAGCATAAAGGTCTGAACTTGTTGTTCTTAATGTTTTAGATACCTGTGCAAATCTCTTTGAGCCGTCTTCAGTAGTAACACCGAACGCCCCCATAGCTTCACCATTCTTAGAAATTAAAGCACCAAATTCTGCAAGATTCATTCCAGCTGCTGATGCCGCTGCAGAAAATTGACCTATGCTTCCACCAAAGGTAGCACCAGATGCTGTAGCTTCACCGTAGGCTTTGACCATTTTATCAGCTGCACCTGCCACTGCTCCAAACACTTTAGCTAATAATCCGCCAACACCTGGAATCATTGATAATACTTCTGCTGCGGAAGCTGCTGATCCGTCTATTTTAGATAATTTTTCTGCGGTGTCTACACCCGATTCTGCAAGTTTTGCCATTTTTCCAACAACAAATCCTGCACCAGTGGCTAATTTTCCAAGACCTCCTACAACTCCTCCTGCAGCTTTACCAAGGCCAAACATTGTCTTTCCTGCTGCGCCTGCGGCTTTGCTAAAAAACCCGCCACCGCCTCCGGCTGGAGTACCGCCACCGAGACCTCCTCCTCCACCAGGAGATCCTCCACCACCAGGACCACCGCCACCACCTCGACCTCCTAATCCACCGCCTTTTATTGCTTTAAGGATTTCTTTTAAGGTAGCTTCAGTCGCGGCATTTTTGGCTTCAACGTTGCCAATTCCTGGGATATCAATGAATACACCTGCCATTAGTTATTTTTCCTGGGTAAAATGCGCATATAAATAGATTAGAGCACTATTGTATTTATTGGAGACAAAATGAGTGAGATCACAAACCCTATGCAGTCTAAACGAAATCCTTTGGCAAGTTTTTATAGACAGCCAAAAATTTATGTAACATTACCTTCTAAAGGAAAGTTTTATCCAAAAGGTGCATTAGATGTAAGTGCTAATGAACAATATGCCGTCTATGCTATGACTGCCAAAGACGAACTAATGTTTAAAACACCGGATGCTCTATTGTCAGGACAATCAACTGTAGAATTAATTAAAAGTTGTATTCCTGCAATATTAGATCCTTGGTCAATGCCTAGCATTGATTTAGATTTTGCTCTAATTGCTATTCGTATTGCTACCTACGGAGAAAAAATGGAAGTAGGCTGTAACTGTCCTCATTGTAATGCTGAAAACTCTTATGAAATAGATCTTACTTCTTGGTTCCAGGTCTTTAGCAGTTTTAACTACGAAGATAATATTAATATAGATCCGTTAACAGTACATATTAGACCGTACTCTTATAGAGAAATCACTAAAACTAGTATTAAAACATTAGAACAACAAAGAATTTTTAATATTGTCAACGATGAAAGTATGAGTGACGAAGAAAAATTAGAAAAGTTTGGCAAGAGTTTTGTTAAGTTAACTGAACTAACTGTTGATTTAATTGCAGACTGCATTACTCAAATTGATGCACCGGAAGGTCCTGTTACAGACAAAACAATAATTAAAGATTTTATCAATAACTGTACCAAAGATATCTTTGATAAAATTGCTGTGCATATTACATCAATGAAAGATCAGATTGAATTCAAAGCACAAGATGTTCAGTGCGGTGAATGCACTAAAGAATTTAGTTTGCCAATTACTATGGATCAGGCAAATTTTTTCGGCGTAAAATCTTAACAATGTCTTTGCCGGAGATTTTACGCGAGTCCGAAAAATTAGATACTGAGGCAAAGATAATTAAAAAAGATTGCTTGAAACTCTGTTGGTATATGAGAGGTTTAAGCTATGCTGAAATAATGAATATGAGTTGGGACGAAAGAGAAATTATTGGTGAAATAATTAAAGAAAATTTAGAAACTACCAAAAAGACAGGATTAAGTTTCTTTTAAATTTTTTGATAAATTTTTGCTAATTGACTTTTTTGTCTGTAGTCAAGTTCTTTACCGTTAAGAATATTATATAAAATTTCTTTAGCTTCACTGTTTGATAATATACTAAAAGGAGAAGCAGCCGCAGGTGCTGCTTTTTTTTCTGGTCTAGCTTTAGAGGTTGGTTCTCCGTAGCCTTTTTTAAACCCGTCAATAAAACCTTCATCAACGGGTCTAACAAGATCAGCTAATTTCATTTTTTAAAAATTTTAAAAGTACCGTTGGCAATGGATTCAGCTACCATACGTTGTTTATGGCGTTCAATTGAATCAGTGAAATTACCCATTAAACGATCTCGGTCTGCATCAATCTCAGCTTGAGTAGGAGCTGCTGCTTTTTTACGGCCACCTTTCTTCTTAGGAGCTGGTTCAGCTGCAGGAGCAGCCGCAGGAGCAGCCGCAGGTGCTACTTGTTGAGCAGGTTCAGCCGCTGGTGCCGCTGCTGGTTGTTGTGCTGGTGCTGCTTGAGGTTCAGCTGCTGGTTGTTGTGCAGGTGCTGCACCTTTAGCTGCTGGTTGCGCTGCTGGTTGTTGTGCAGGTGCTGCACCTTTAGCTGCTGGTTGCGCTGCTGGCTGACCTACTGATTTTTGTAGCAATTGTAAAATACGCTGTTTGCCTTTTTTGTCAAGTTGATCAATTTGTGATTTAACTTGAGCATATGCTGTTTGATTAGGTTTTTCAGCCGCTGCTTGTTGAGCTCCTGGTTTTCCTGCTGCGGCTGCCGCTCCTCCGGCTTTGCCGCCAGGATATTTTGCATCAGGACTTGCTGTGCCTCCAGGGGCTGCTGGTTGTGCGGCTGGTTCAGCTGCTGGTTGTGCTCCACCTTGTGCTGGTGCTGCTGGTTGTGCTCCGCCTTGTGCTGGTGCTGCTTGTTGAGCTGCGGGCTGTGCTCCGCCTTGTGCTGGTGCTGCTTGTTGAGCTGCGGGCTGTGCTCCGCCTTGTGCTGGTGCTGCTTGTTGCGCACCGCCTGCGGCTGGTGCTACTGCCGGAGCTTCGTCGCCGCCGCTTGCTACATTAGACTTACCTGCTTGGTAACCTTTCTTAAGCGCAGATCCAAGACCTGCTACTCCACCCGCTACTGCGCCAACACCTTTGGCTAGTGTACCAACACCTTTGCCTACTGCTGATCCAATTTTGTTTAATAGTGGACCTTCTTGTAGCTCTACTTGTTGACTTTCAGTTAATAATTCGTTGATTCTCATGTTAAACGGTTCCTAATTGTTTGGTTACATACTGTAGCATTCTGGTCTTATCTTTCTTATTTAACGATAAAATAGCTTTCTCAACTGCTTTATAATCTACTTTAGCTGCTGCTGGCTGAGCTCCTTGTTCAGCACCTTGAGCTCCTTGTTCAGCACCTTGAGCTGCCTGCCCGGCTGCGGGCAATTTTAAATCTGCAAACACCTTGTCGACAACACCTTTGTCAACACCTTGATCCTGTAAGAATTTTGCCACTTGATCAGAATCCATTGGCGATCCTGCTTTTTGCCAGGCTGAGTTTAATTTGTCTGCTGTAACTTTGGTTGTCAGGTTCTTAGCCTTGGTCTTAATCCAATCCATCGGCCCTTCTACTAGACGTCCTTCGGCAAGATAATGATCATTCTTGGCTGTTATTCTCTTGAACAACATATAGATCTGTCCTTCTGACAGTTTCTTACCACCAGGCACATAGCTCATAGCTAATCTAGACGATGTTCCGGCTGGTACTTGATTTGGTGCAGGTCCTCTTGGACCCTGTTGTTTGGCTAGGTCGTAAGCGGCCTGAACTTTTGGATCAACAGGATTGCCGTTGGCCTGTGCCATATCCACCGCAGCCATTTGTCTAGCAGTCAATGGTTCTCCATCTCGTACATAGTCACCACCAACTTTAATACCTTGACCTTGTGTAACTGTTCTAGTTCCACCGCCTGGTAGTTCTGATGTAGTTGTTGTAGCACCTGGAGGCATATCAGTATCTCTAGCAACGCTACCGCCACCACTGAATGCCTTAGGAGCGCCTGGAGCAAATCCTGGATTAACCTTTTCTAAGGCAGCATACATATCCCCAGGACGCACACCCGGAGGAGCCTGAATAGTTGCAGCTACTTCTCCCGTGGCTTTGTCCATAACAACAAGACCGCTTTCTCCTTGTTGAACTGTGTACTTGTCAGGATTTAATTTAGATAGTGTGTCTTGTTGTTGTGCAGTTAATTTTTTCAATGCAGGGTCTGCTGCAAACTCTCCTCCTGCTGTCTGAGCGGCATCTGCACTTTTGCCTTTGACAGCACCTGCTACAGCATCCACTGCGCCAGAGGCAAAGTTTGCAGCCATCTGACCAACTACAGCACCAGCAGCGCCTGCTAGTGCAGGTTTAATTGCGCCTTTAAATGCTTCTTTCCAACCTTTGCCCTGTAGCTTTGCCGATGCTATAGCAACACCGCCTGCAACAATAGCACCAGTTATGGCCACTGCGGCTGTGCCGCCGCCGGGAAAAAATGTAGCAATCAGCGGACCCGCTTTGCTCATTAGTCCACCTAGGACACCACCAACTAGACTCAGAACGATGCCCTGTGCTGCGGGATTTTGAACTGCTGCTGATACTATTTTCATTAGACCGCTCTTAGTATCTGCTGGAACGTCTAATTGCTGTACGGCCGCAGATGCTTTTTGTTCAAACTGAGGATCTGGTTGTGCCTGAGGATTGGGTTCAGGCAATGACTTTTCTAGCTTGCCTAAAAATGAATCAGGAATAATCTTATCTACAATCTTGCCCAGAGCCGTATTGTTTTCTCCACTGGCGCCAGCTTCTTTTTCAGCAGCCGCAAAGATCTGAGATATTTGATCCTGTGTCAGTGCTGCTTCAGATAGATATTTCTGCCAAGGTTTGAAGAATTCTTCGTCAATACGATCCCAATGTTGTGTGTATAAGGGATCTCTTCGAAGATCTTCGCTAAGGTAATGTTTAATAGTTGTATTGTCTAAATCGTTCAGTCTCATAGGGCATTCTCGAATGATATATTATTTATTTTAATAACGAGCTAACGCTCGTTTGCGTTTTCGCTTGCGCTCAACGCACTTTGTTTTCTTTTAATTATATCGAAGTTGTGCGAGATGATATATTTGCGCGAAGCGCAATTTAAATATTATCCAGATCTTAATGGTCACACTAAGCCCGTTTCCGGGCAAAGATAACATTATCCGAGTCTGGCAAGTCACACAGCGTTATGGCAGTTACAGAGGCGGTTGTCCGGTACCTCGAGCCACGTCTTATTACAACGGCGGTTAGTAAATGTACGCTATCACACCTACTAACGTGCAGGATCTCCCTGCTCATTTCGCCTTTTATTTCCTTTTCAAACAGCAAAATCGCAGGGCTTAGGTAGCGATCTTCATCCAAATGGGTAGTTGCTGAGTACCACTGCGGCGTGGAATTCCGTCCCTGTGTACACCTATGACCAGGTTTAGAGCGCACGAACTTAGGCCTGCGCGAGCCAAAAAACCGCTTTTATTTTGCCTTTTTATGTTCTTCTAGACGCTGTCTAAGTATGTTTGATCCGCCAACTCTGACGTTTATAATGCCATT
>Ga0255146_1000448_pt1 | contig 11257 bp, 7 predicted proteins | sample Atl_Cont_RepC_8h_FD_188424 | JGI IMG/M metagenome (GOLD analysis project Ga0255146, IMG submission 188424) | Freshwater microbial communities from Altamaha River, Georgia, United States - Atl_Cont_RepC_8h | ecosystem: Environmental > Aquatic > Freshwater > River | place: USA: Georgia | collected...
AAACATATAATAGAATTAATTATGTGCCGGACATTCAAATTGTCGGCTATGACGCAAAAGGTGACCGTTCACTAAAATTGAAATATTACGCCTATAAAGATCGACCGCTTTATGAAGAATACGCAACTAAGACTTTGTTGCATCTGAAAAATCTATGGGGCTATGACGTTCACTTGATTGTTGATGAAGAGGCTTCCGAGGAAGAAAAAAAGAAAGAAGACAGCGACTTTGCACGGAAGTTCATGGCACCGTAATTTGAGGATTCGTTGTACGTCTTCACGAAGCAGTTTACATTCTTCTAATTTCTTGATACAATATCAACATTAAACATCCTTAAGGAGCCCATCATGAAGTGGAATGAACTTCTTGCTACATTTGCACGTGAAGCTGGGTTCTTCGCAAATGATGATGTTGAAAAATTTGAAATTTTATGCGAATTAATCATCAAGCAATGTGGATATCACGCAGACGTTTTTGCGGCACTAGGATGTCCAGCTGATCGCGATCCAACTGATTATAAACCTAGTGATTACATAAAAGAAAAGCTTGGCGTCGTTGATGACGTTTAAGAACGCGTTGATGCAGACAACTAAGTTATAACTCAATTAAGTTGATCTAAGACAAAAGGACTACGATGTAGTCCTTTTGTCATTTTCACTGCTATTAACAACTATCCATTCATCATATCAAATAACTGATCAATTAGCTAAGACGATACAAGACGAATGTATTTGCTGCTGTTCTACGGATACGGAAGTGAGCAGATGTACCAGCTGTAACTCCCAGAGCTCCCAAGCTTGTCACGTTTGTGTTTGTCGCCATGGTAACAGTGCCGGAAGCAGTGTTAATAACATAGAAGTCATAGCCCAAGTTAACAGCTGTCCAAGATGCTAATGACTCTAATGTTGAACCAAGGGGCATTGTCAGCGTGTATGGCGCCGCACCTGTAGCGCTGATGATTTGTGCCTGGATATTAGCATTTGTCAAAGTAGCTGTGCTGCTTAGAGCTGCAGGTGCTGGCGTATACTGCACGACAGGGCCCGCAGAAAGCTGCATGGTGCCAGATGTATCAAGCGTAAGTTGGGCGTTAACAGTTGAAGTACCGGCAAGGTTAGCAACACGACCAAGGATGATATTGCCTGAGGCATCAGATCCCATACCTGCGTAAGTTGACGCTGCATTATTCCACACAAATCGCATTTGGGCTACAGTGTTAGATGAGACAAGTTGCAAGTTGTGTGTAGCTGCGCCAGTAGTGCCTGTCAGAACCAAGTTGCTTGACGCATCTAATAACATCGCCTGTGTGAAGGTGGCTGTAGTACCTGCGGTACCGGAAGGAGCATTGAACCAATAGAAGGCACCAGCGTTAATTTGTTCATACGACGCACCGGCTGTAGAAATATACTTTGCGGCCGCATTTTCCCAATAGACGTTGGAAGCCAAGTTCAGTCTCGCATCACCATTCCAGCCATTTACGGATGCTCCTCCGCTGTTGATTTGCAGAGATTTATAGTTTGTACCCCACGCACTCGGAGTAACGCCAAGACCAAGGTTACCAGAAGAATTCAGCACCATCCGCTCAGTGAAGGTAGCAGTAGTGCCGGCGGTGCCTGATGGGGCGTTGAACCAGCGGTGTGTTCCTCCACGTCCACCTTCATACAATGTTGCGCTACCAGTAGCCGCATACGTCCAAACTGCGGTCGCCGGATCAGTGCCTGACGATGCGTATGAATTCGACGCAACAGCAATGTGATCATTAGGACCACCGGCAAGAGAAGCAACAGAACCTTTGGCAAATTCAATTGCTTTTCCGGTCGAGCCTGAATTGCCCCAAGCATTCGGCGTAACGCCAAGACCAATGTTGCCAGAAGTATCGATACGCATACGTTCAGCAGCGTTCGTGACAAATAGGAATGGATGATTAGATCTAGTTCCAGCGTAACCATTTGACGCGTTTACGTATAATGCGACCTTCTGTGTTCCGTTTGTGGCTTGGAATAAACCACCTGTAGTGCCACTTGTTTCAAGCGTTTTGTAGTTAGCGATAACTTCTGGCGCAGTTGTGCCAAGACCAACGTTACCATCAGATGTAATTCGCATACGTTCGGTGGCGTTTGTGAAGAACGTAATTGGCGCAGCTTCATAGTTATAGATGTTCAACGATGTAGTTCCGGCTGATGCTGCGTTGCCAACAAAGATCGCTGATCCATCTGTTGAGCTAACACCTGTTGCAGTATTTGTCAATCTGATAGCTGGGTTGTTTGTTTCGTTGATGTGTAACCCAACGCCGCCACCTACACCAAAAGGAGAACTTGTGCCGATACCGACGTTACCGGTTTGCCCAATCACCATTCTAGTAGCCCAGGTAACCGTTTGACCGCTCGCAGTAAATCCGGAAGAACTATTTGCGAATGAGAATATACCTTCGTCAACTGTTAACGCGCTGGCATTGCCTCCTCCAGTTGATAACCATGATGTTCCATTATGCTGTACGAGATACGTTAAGGCAGGCCCGTATAAACCGGCGTATGTTGCACTTCCGATCTGATACCCAGGACGTAACCAAAAACGCGCAAAAGAATCATCATGTATGAATTTACCAGACTGTATCTGTATACAGCCGCCAGTATTATAACCACCTGGTGCCACGCCGATACCAACGTTACCAGAAGAGTCGATACGCATGCGCTCAGCGCCAGCGTTTTGTATTATGATTTTTCCGGATGTGTTCTTGTTGCTGATATACATGTCACCAGCAGCGTTAGCAATCCAGCTTCTATCATTAGTTGTGTCTTCATCATCAACGAATGCAATAGTCGGGACAGCTGACTGGATAGTTAAACCGACAGAACCAGCAGAAAATTCTTTTATAGGAGCAGCTGAGGTTCCTCCAAGTAAAAGCTGATTATTCGCATCCAACGTCATCGCCTGAGTAAAACTAATTGCGTTGCTTGCAGTGCCGGCTGGCGCGGTGAACCATGTGAACGCTCCGTTTTGTGCGCCAAAAGCATTTACGGCGGTGCTGTTAATCGCGTATTTCCAGCCACCATTGTAATAAGCACCTTGAGTAAGATACGTCGTATTAGGATAACCCCACAAACCATTACCGGCAGCGCCAACTTCAAACGCTTTACCAGTGCTCCAAGCACTCGGCGCCACCCCCAAGCCTAGATTGCCAGAAACATCTAAACGCATGCGTTCAGTTAATGTAGCAGTAGTGCCTGCTGTACCAGAAGGAGCAGTAAACCAGCGGAATGCGCCGTCTGTCTGATCGGAAAGTGACGCGGCCGCTGTAGCTTTATATAATGTTGAAGTTCCATTGTTGTAGATATTCTGCATCATCGCAACGTACGTTGGGCTAGACGAATAGAAACTTCCGCCGCTCAGTTCAACAACATCATATGCATTACCCCACGCACTCGGCGTAACACCTACTCCCAATACACCGTTTGCGCTGATAGTAACTACATTATCAGCTCCACTAAAGAACAGCAGTGGCGACGGGCCACTCGCAGTAGTCCTTGAATAGATTGCATTACCAGAGCCGCTGGTTGATCCAAACAAAAGCTGAAGTGAAGCTGCAGTATTCTCAAGCAAAGAGTAAGCACTTCCGGCCCTGCTTATGTGGAGAGCTTGTTGTGGAGATGTAGTGCCAATTCCAACATTGCCAGAAGAATCAATACGCATTCTTTCGCTGCCATTAGTTGAGAATCCTAACGTCGCCGTTGTCGGTTTATAGATACCAGTAGTGAAATCATCGTTAAATGACAATGAAGGCGAAGATGTGGTGCCATTGGCAATTCTCATGGAAGTAAATGTCGCAGTGCCTGAAACAGTTAGCCTATTGCCGCTGTGTACAGTGGTACCGACAACCAAATTACCGTCAGTGAGCGCCATATGCATTGTCGCAGAACTAGATCCATAAAGCATCAGCCAGGCTTCAGAACCATCATTTGGCGATGGGAAATAACCAAGATGGAATTCATTGCCTTTTCCAAAATCCGTGCCATTCCTTAATGACAGAACTCCGGATGATGTAGTCCAGGCATTTCTTAAATCAAATGAGCCGGCAGAAGCAGCAAGAAAAGATGTTGCACTAACTTGGCCAGAAACGTGTAATTTTGATGCTGGCGCAACTGTGCCAATTCCAACATTGCCAGAAGAATCGATACGCATTCTTTCGCTGCCAGCCGTATAAAATGATGAAACCACAGAAGATGGCGCCACATTATAAAAGGCTGCAACTGGGCCAGTATCGATTGGACCAACATATGCCACATCGCTTGCATTTATGCCAAGCATTCTTGTTGAAGTCCCTGCAGTGGTAGCTGATCTTATGTAAGTGGCATTTGCCATCAGGTTGATGTCACCCCCGTAAACTGCAAGGCGGTGTGTGAAAGTTGATGTGCCAATTCCAACTCGACCAACAGAATCAATTCTCATTCTCTCAACACTGGCCGTTGCGAAAGCGATTTGTCCTTCGCCACTTGCGGCATTGATGGTATGGAATGCGCCAGGGCTAACTCCGCTCTGTGTACTTGAGAAACGGAGAGCCCTTCCGCCTGCTGCATTGTCGCCACCGACACGCATATATTCGCCTTCGGCGCCGAGGTCGACTTGGAATTTTGCTACTGGCGCGGCAATTCCAATACCGACATATGAGGATGAAGTTATCCGCATCACTTCAGTACCACCTTCTACGAAGGCTATCGCATCTTCTGAAGGACGATAAATTCCGGTGTTAGAATCTGCTGAGAATGATATTGAAGGAGCTGATACTGTGCCATTTCCGGCATAGAAATTCGTACCTGTCAGCGTGCCGGTCAGCGTATCACCGGCTTTCAACACATATGTTCCGGCCAATGATGGAATATCATCTGTTGATAACGACGAACCAGAAATAACGCGGCCATACGCATCTGTTGTAACTTTGGAATATGTGCCAGCAGTTCCTGTAGTTGCTAAATCTACGCTATCAGCGTTAATAACTACTCTATCAGCAGAAGCTGATACGACATTTATTGTATTTCCAGATTTAGTTAAACCAGAACCGGCAGATATCTGCCCTAAGCCATTAAACTGAACGAATGTTAGATTTGTGGAGGCAAGCGTGATCGGATTATTCGTGCTCAATACCCAACCAGAATTTGCGTTAACTGTTCCTTCTTCAACAAATGTGTACATCCCAGAAGTAACTTCTCCTGATGGCGTATTATCTGCATCAGCTGCTCTAGCCCAGGTGCTTGCCGCAACTACATAAATTCCATTTTCTGAAGCCGTATTTTGATCTTTAACTAAAACACGATCACCAGCAATTACTGCAACCCCATCGATAGTTTGAGTGCCAGAAAGCGTAATATTTGCGGTCGTGGCAACCCGCACTGATGCCTTCATGTCTAAACCAGTAATAGTATTATCAACATAATCTTTGGTCACCGCGTGCCCACCTGCTGTCGGTGTTGCTACAGTAACCGGATTATTGAATGACCATACACCAGAAATTGTTTCAGAAGATCCGACCCGAGCCAACCACGCCCCATCTGTGATTTGTGTTTCGTCAATAGTGAGTGATGACTGGAATTGCGTGATATTAGATGAAGTAAAACGATCATTACCGAAAGTGCCTGAAGTAACTTGAGACGCTGAAATTGCGATGCTGGTGTTTGAGGAGGTGGTAATGCGACCCTTAGAATCTACTGTTACGGCAGCAACAGATGAAGCTGAACCGTATGTTCCAGCAGCAACGCCAGAATTTGATAATGTCAAAGAAATTGAAGTTGTTCCAGAACCGGTTGCATCTCCGCTCACTGTGATTAATTCATTTCCTGTTGCATATGAGGCAGTATCGAGTTCCCACGTATTTGCACCGGTTTTCTTTAATATACCAGCTGTGCCCGAAAGAGCGGCAATTGCAGTGAGATCGGCATCCAACAATTGATATGTAGCCGAAAGTGAAGGGATATCACCGGCTGTCAATGTTGTTGCGGTAGTTACTCGGCCTTTTGCGTCTACAGTAACTTTCGTGTATGTGCCGGCTGCTACGCCTGAATTAGCAAGAATAACTGAAATTGACGTAGTGCCGCCGCCTGAGACGTCACCAGACAACGTAATGAATTGATTGCCAGTAATCCTCGCGTTAACCTGCCCTTGTAGCCTTCCAAGCGCGGAAAGAATAGTGTCATTTACGCCAATCGGAACATTAATATAATCTTGGTAACCATTAAGATATTTTCCTGTTACTGTCGATGACGAAATAGTAACTTCTATAGAAGTAGAACCAGAACCAGATGCATCGCCAGATAAAGTTATAGTTTGATTGGTTGTCAAAAATGTACTTGTGTCAAGTGACCAAGTATCTGTGGCAGTTTTCTTTAACACGCCAGTACCGGTTAGACCAGCAATTGAAGTTAGATCTGCGTCTAATGGTTGTGCATCAGTAATTCCATATCCGCTCAATGATGTTGGAGTTGAAGTTATAGATGACCAAGCTTGCGTAGACGTACCAGAAATAACACGCCCTTTTTCGTCCACAGTAACTACAACAAAAGTACCAGATGTTCCGACGGCTGCTAAGTATACCGCTGAGGTTGTTCCGCCCTCTACGGTACCTGTCACGTCACCAGTTAATTCTGACAACAGCGCGCCAGCTGGCGCTGCACTCGCACCAAGTTGTACCCATTCTTCACCATCATAGACATACATACCTTCATTGGCGCCATCATTCCGATAAAACAATTCGCCTTCAGTTCCAGGTGGAAATTCATTGCCGGACGCTACAACCAAATTTGTCAGCGTTGAGCCATCTGCCATATCAAAGCCGTATATCTTCATTTTTTATTTCTCTTCCAATCTCTATGGTTAGGGGTTAGGATTATTCTAGGAATGATTCTTTAATTTCTTGCAACGAAGAACTGGATTCAATCTTATCTTGAATAGATGCGTACTTTTGTCGTATTTTCTGACGGGCTTCTTCTGCTTTAGCTGAAGCTTCACCCGGAATTTGTTTTGCGATAATGCCATCATGAGGAGCAAATTCCAATTCTCTTAATTGGCGTCTCTTTTGGTGCGCAATTTCCTTAGCTTTTTCTACATTAATTGAGAATTTCATTATTTGATCCTTTATTGTTGCACGGCGTTTTGTTCAGCCTGTTTTGCTTTTTGTTCCTCGAACCATGCCTCATGGCCTATGCCGTATCCAGTAGGATTAGAAAAATCTACTTCCCACGCGACAAAATACTCCAAACTGTCATCAGGCAATTCTGATTCATCTACTATTAGATATGGCGCGGCGGCTGGAACATCTTTTCTAGCTGTTTCTTCAACAGATAATTCGCCAGAAGGGATACAAAAATATTTTTTTCCTTCATACATATACACGATATATTTTCTCATAATAACTCCACGAAATTATCTTATGACAGTAAACGCGAGCGGGTAGTTTCTTTCAACACTGGCACCACTCGCCTGTGTATATTCAACAAACGGGTAATTAAAATTAAAGCGTGATGAAGAAACGATTGTGACGTATGCATCTGGCGGACCTATTTTTTCACCATAATAACCTGTCATATAGGTGTTGTCGATCGGTGAAGTTATGACGACGTAATTGGAATCAGGGAGAGCACTTGATAAATTGACCTGACATTCTCCTGAATATGCTGGAAGGCCTGAAAGTGTTACGCTGCTAACGCCAGCTCCATAATTAAAAATCGGAAAACCGCCACTAACAAAATCAGTGGGTGAAATTTTACCGTATGCCCTCACGCTGCCAGAGCCACCAGTCGATACTAATAATTTGCCTGAACCGTCAATATACGCGTTTGCCGGCAGTGATGTAGTTGCTAAACCATCAAAATACGGCGATATATAAAAGCGAGTTTGACCAGCAAACTCGCCGCTACCAGCAGTAAGATAGCCAGTAAGTTGTAATGGACCATTTATGGTGGCGCCAGTTGAGTATATACTACCGCTAGCTGATAAATTGCCGGTCACGATAGCGCCGCCGTCATGTATAACTAGCCGATCTCTTAGAGATGACGTCGTCGCGATTTGATTAAATGTTCCTGCTACAGATGCGTCTGTTGTCCATGTCTGAAAAACATGTTTGCCGGCAATATGGCGTATTCTATCTTCGTATCCAGCAGCACCGCCAGTACCATCGTTACCCTTAAAAAGAATTAATTCTGAACCAATTAACGTTGCTGTTGATGTGTTCCTGTATACTCTTTCGCCAATATATGTATGCCCAATTATGTCATCTCCTTCGGTTCCCCTAAAAGCGATGAAATTGGCTTTTGAACTATTGCCAATAACCATATTGCCGTTGACGACCAATTTTGCAGAATCGATCGTTGCATCAGCCATATCATCATATGTGAGAGCTGAATCTCCAATTACAATTTGGCCTTCTACAGGAGCTGCAAATATGTTTCTTAAATTAAGGCGAGGCGTCGCAAGAGGGCGTAATGATAACAATTTCTCGTCACCGACTTTAAATACGAAACCTCCGCCACTCTCATCTGAAAAATTAGTAATGTTGTATCGAGAATATGCATCCTGGGGGGCCGGCGTGACATTGATTTCTGACTCAGGATTTGCGATTGATAATTGATCCCAACTTGGTGGAACTATAGTAGTTGTTGACAACTCCCCGATCCGTACTGTACCGCTTGGAATAGTGGCGCTCGATATTTTGAATTTGTTTGCGCCATTTATTTTGAATAAAATTGACTCATCGGACTCAATGGATTTTGGCGTTTGTCCAGACAATGAAATTTCTGAACCTAAAATTTCAGATTTTTTGACAGCCCAATAAGCAGTAACGCCAGTAGCTGTGACTAATGTTTTTATTGTTGCTGGAACATCATTCAAATCAATCCAAATATCACCAACTGTCGCGACAGTGCCAGTATTCAGTAAAGGATCTTTTGATTGCTTGAAAATATTTGGTGGCGACGCCATATTGTTATTCCTGATAGAATTGTCTATTATAGGCTTTATTTATACGATTTATGTCTAGCATAAAAATAAAAATCTATATTAATCAAATAGTTTAGTAACATTTTCATTTGTGGCGTCATGAAATGATATAATACCTAAGAATTGTTATTCATGGGAGTATCATATGGCACTTATTTTTCCTTCAGCAAAAGTTTCAGATATCAGAAAAGGTTTTGCTAGTCTTCTGAGTTCACAGGACTTTACGGTCAATGGCAATAAAACTGGCTCCAAAACTATCGAAATAATTGGCGCAAAATTTATTGCTGATGAACCCACCATCTTCGGCGAGATAAATTATGAATACATCAAGCGCGAAGAAGAATGGTACCTGAGCATGTCGAGGAATGTAAATGATATCCCTGGTGGCCCTCCAAAAATCTGGCAGATGGTGGCTACACCAGATGGTCGAATCAACTCAAATTACGGCTGGTGCATTTTTTCTGAAGAAAATTTTTCACAATTCAACAGCTGTGTAGAAACTCTGGTCAATGATCCATCCAGTCGCCGAGCAATCATGATTTATACACGGCCAAATATTCAAGTAGAATATAACACTGACGGCATGAGTGATTTTATTTGTACTAACACCGTGCAGTATTTCATTCGAGATAATCAGCTTATTAGTTTGGTGTCAATGCGCTCAAATGATGCTTGGGCCGGATACCGAAATGATTTCGCCTGGCAAAAACATGTTTCCGAATTATTACTGAATGAGTTAAAATCTCGTGGCATGGACAATTTGACTCTTGGCCCAATTGTCTGGGATGCAGCATCTTTGCATGTATATGAGCGCCAATTTTATTTAGTAGAACATTTTATTGAAACCGGAAGTCATATTCGATAATTCAACAGCTATGGATGAGTATGAACCAAACTTTTCTGATCTGCGTGTTAAACAGCGGCTTGCAGCTGCTGTTTCATGGGCGTCTAAAAATCTTGGTATGGGACAAAAAACTGTTCATTCATTCAAGCTGAACGCAGTATTTGGTCCAAAGGGTAATCAACTCGGCGATTGGCTCAGAACTAAATTACTTCTTAAGGCTCCAGATCGTTATGTTCCTGGTGCTAAGTCATATGCTTATAGTGTTAATAAAGCTGGGCTCCGAGAATTAACAAAAGTATTAACCGCAACCGAAATATCTAAAAAATATTTGCTTGATAGCGTACAGCACGAATTTGCTGATGAAGTTAAGGCACATGAGTACAAGTATAAAGAAAGTTCTGAAAGATATTGGCACCCACTTCAAAATTTACAAAAGGACGTAAAAGAATCTTTTTGGAAAAGAAATGGGCTGCCGCATGATTACGACATTGAGTGTTGTGCACCATCTATTTTAGTGCAATTAGCTGAAAGTGCAGGCCTGATCCGCGAAAAGCATGAAATGTTATTTGCATATTTAAATGATAAGAAACCCCTCAGAGAACATGTGTGCAAGCTGGTAGACTGCGATCCTGCTACCGCAAAAAGAATTATTAATGCGCTTTTTAATAAAGCACGCCTGGCCGCAAATTCACGTTCGGCGATCTTCAAGATGATTGATGGAAAGCACACCAAAATGTTGGCGCTGCAGGAAGACACTGAAATAAAAAAATTAAGAAAACATGTTAAGGAGATGTGGCAGCATATAGCCCTAAAACACGCTGAAGTTAAAACAGCGCGTGGCAGGTGGCAGCTGTATTTTACTCATGAACGGCGCGTGTTGGATTGCATTATTGCTGTTGCTAAAGAAAACAACATCGCGCATTTCACCGAACATGATGGAATAAGAACTGGTAAGGAATTAGACATTAATCAGGTTGAAAAAAGAATTTTTGCTGAGACGGGTTTTATATTAAAATTGAAGAAAAATGTCAAGGAGTGTTCGTGAAGTTCTGGCCAGACCTCTTCGCATTTCAATCTGCGTGCTTTTTATCTTCCGTTAAATCTGTTTCACGAGATTCAGAATAAGCTGTTTCAGCGCCTAACGCGGATTCGAGGTCCCACCATTCTCCTGGGAAGTATTCTATTTCAAGCATGTTAGCTGGAACAGAACCTCTTACAACAATCTCATCTTGATCTCTTTCTATTCCGCCCTTTTCAGGATAAACACCAAATTTGTCTACCAGCTGTTTCCATTTGGCTCTGAAGAACACGGCTTCATCCTTGTCCACATGATATAAACCTTCTTCTGGTTCGTACGCAAAGTAAACTCCAGGACCACAATATCCATCTCTAGATGGAATAAGTCCTTTTTGGATTATACTCCTTAAACCTTTA
>Ga0255146_1000461_pt1 | contig 10949 bp, 6 predicted proteins | sample Atl_Cont_RepC_8h_FD_188424 | JGI IMG/M metagenome (GOLD analysis project Ga0255146, IMG submission 188424) | Freshwater microbial communities from Altamaha River, Georgia, United States - Atl_Cont_RepC_8h | ecosystem: Environmental > Aquatic > Freshwater > River | place: USA: Georgia | collected...
AATTAATTGATATTGGAGGTGGATTTAATAATGAGGATGATATTGTTACATTAAATAACGAAATAAAAGAATATAAAGAACTTGATGAATCGATTAAATTTATTGCTGAACCAGGACGTTTTTTTAGTTCAGTGAGTTTGAAATTATATACAAAAGTTATAGCAGTCAAAGAGGATGATAATATATGTAATATTTATATTAATGATTCTATATATAATACATTCAGTGGAAAAGTTTTTGATAATCAGACATATAAACCACAATGTTTATATAATGGAAAAATAAAAAGATGTACTATTTGGGGAAATACATGTGATGGTAATGACGTTATTGTTCAAAATATATTAATGAATGTGCCAAGAGTAAATGATATTATTTTTTGGGATGATATTGGAGCATATACATACGATAGTTGTATAGATGGATTTAATGGATTTAACAAGCCGATTCTAGTATAATATAATATAATACATATATACGTAATATATTAAAGATATATCGAATTTATTTTTTCTTTATCGTTTTGATTTTTATATTTTCTCTCTTTGATGTGGTCATTATTAAGAAAAAAATCAAACCCTTTATTAATATCTTCTAATGTTAATTTTTTTTTAATAGATTCTGGTTTACAAAATACTCTTCTACTATGAGCTATTTTAGTTTTAGTGAATAATATTTCAATATCTCTTCCGTATGATTTGAAATATTGTATCTTTTTTTCAAACCAATCAGACGTTATATTATTATCTATATCAATACTCCATCCATTATCTTTTACTTTTTTTATAAATATTTTCATTAATTCTTCGCCAGTATAACTATCTATTTTAAATCTCCAAATAAATCTAGATTCTAAACCTTGATTATAATTAAAAAAACATTCATTTAATTCTTTTTCATAACCTGCTATAATAACCATTAAGCTATCTTTATAATCGCTTAATGCTTCACATAATGTATCAATACATTCTTTTGAAAAACTATCTTTTTTTTCTTCATTTCCTAATGAATATGCTTCATCTATAAACAATACTCCTCCTATACATGATTTTATCAATTCTTTTGTTTTTATAGAAGTCTGTCCAAGGTATCCTGCTACCATATCACTTCTAGTTGCTTTTTTAAATGTTTCATTTTTTAAAATTCCTAATTTACTATATATTTTTCCAAGAATCTTAGCAACTTCTGTCTTTCCAGTACCAGGTGGTCCATATATAACGGTATGCATGAAATCACCGCTATTATTTTTATTTTTATGTAATCCTTGAATAAAATATAATATTTGGTCTAACACATGTTCTTTTAAAGAAGTCATACCAATCATATTATTTAATTCAATAAGATGATGTTTTATTTTATGAATACTGGCTATATCTATATTATAAGAAACATTTACACATATTGGATTATCATTTATCATTTTGATTAAATCATCTAATGAATTGATTTCAACATCAATTACTTTATTTTCAATGATATAATTATTTATTATAGTTGTCTCATTTGGATTCATATTATTTCTATTATTTGTATTATTCATATTATTTATAATATTTATATTATTATATTTATTAAATATGAATCGTTCATAATTATTATATGAATAATAAAATAAATCTGAATAATTAAAATTTATCATGCTCAATCCATCATAAAATTTATTATTATAACTATAAATCGCATTATAATAATTATTATATGATAAATCCGCATTTTTAATCATATCTAATGATTTTACTATTTTATTAATATTACTCATTTTGAGTATTATATAATAAGTATTATAAATTATTTAATATGTTATTTATGATTTAAATATATATATTTTATTGAATATCATAAAAATTCATAATATGATTTAAAGATAAAATTGAATTACAATATTAAGCATAATAATCACTAAACAATTCTTATGTCATCCACGATAAGTGAATCCGTTCCATCAAATATGACGAATATGTCAAATGCGATGGAATATATCGAAGAACCATGGGATATTATTGGTTCGTATTTTAAGGGACATCACTTGAAACAATTGGTTAGACATCAAATTGAATCATATAATGATTTTGTAACACAACAAATTCAAAGAACTATTGATATGTTTAATCCTGTCCATGTTCATTCAGAGCATGACTATAATAAAACATTGAATAAATATAATCTAGAACTGTTTATCAATTTTGATAATTTTAACATATATAGACCGCAAATTCATGAAAATAATGGAGCAACTAAGTTAATGTTTCCACAAGAAGCTCGCTTGCGAAATTTTACATATGCGTCTAATATGACAATTGATATAAATATTAAATATGTAATTAGAAATGGTGAATCATTAGAAAATGTTCAATCGCTACACAAAAAACTACCAAAGATACAAATTGGTAAACTTCCGATTATGTTAAAGTCTAATATTTGTGTATTGAATCAATATACTCATATTGATAATAATATTAGTGGAGAGTGTAAAATGGACCCTGGTGGTTATTTTATCATTAATGGTTCTGAAAAAACTTGTTTAGCTCAGGAAAGAGCAGCTGAAAACCAAGTATACTGTTTCGATATTTCAAAAAATAATAGTAAATGGAGTATGATGGCTGAAATAAAATCTGTTCCAGATTGGAAATGTATTTCCCCTAAACAAATTTCAATGATGATTTCGTCAAAAAACAACGGGTTTGGTCATAGTATATTTATTCAAATTCCTAGGATTAAACAGCCAATCCCTCTATTTGTTATTTTCAGAGCGCTTGGTGTCGTAACAGATAAAGATATTTGTAAAAAAATTGTTCTAAATCTAGAAAATGAAAACTATGAAAAAATTTTAGAAGAATTGAAAGCATCTATTGTAGAATCGAATAAAATTTTGACAAAAGAAAGTGCCTTGGCTTATATTACTCAATATGTAATGTACACGCCAATGCATATGGATAAGGAAACAGGAAATCGTAAAAAATCAGAATTTACAATTGAGGTTATTAATAATGATTTATTCCCACACTGTTCAACATTAGAACAGAAGATATATTTCCTAGGTTATATGGCAAATAAATTATTGAGATGTTATTTTGGTTATATTGACACTGATGACCGTGATTCATATTTAAATAAACGAATTGATTTGACTGGAACACTTCTTAATAATTTGTTCAGAAATTATTTCAACAAGTTAGTAAAAGATATGCAGAAACAAATTGTAAGAGAGATTAATAATGGGTCATGGAGAAGTACAGAAGATTATGTAAATATTATTAATTTGACGAATATTTATAAAATTATTAAATCAAATACAATTGAAAATGGCATTAAACGTGCTCTAGCTACCGGTGATTTTGGAATTAAACAAGTCAATAGTAATAAAGTTGGTGTAGCTCAAGTTTTAAATCGCCTTACATATGTTTCTAGTTTGAGTCATTTGAGAAGAATTAATACTCCAATTGATAAGAGTGGAAAATTAATCCCTCCTCGTAAACTTCATAATACATCATGGGGGTTTTTATGTAGCGCGGAAACACCTGAAGGTGGTTCAATTGGTGTAGTTAAAAATCTTTCATATATGACACACATTACAATTCCATCTAATAGTAGTGGATTATATGATTTTGTAGAACCATATATTGAAACGTTTGATAAAATAAATTCAGATGAGATTGATAATCATGTAAAAGTATTTATAAATGGAACATGGGTAGGTATTAGTAAAAGTCCAATTGAATTATATCATTCATTAAAAGAGAAAAAATATAAAGGAATTATGAATATTTATACTTCAGTTGTATTTGATTATAAAAATAAAGAAATTAGAGTGTGTAATGATGCGGGAAGATTGACAAGACCTCTTCTTCGGGTTAATAACAATCATCTATTAATTAATAGTTCAGATTGTTTGCGTCTTAGAAAAAGCGAAATTTCATGGGATGATTTAATAACTGATGTAGCGCTTGATAAAACGGTTATTGAATATATTGACCCGGTTGAACAAAATAATAGTATGATTTCCATGGAACCAGGTGATTTAATTAAGGTAAAAACACCTTATATTTACAAGTATACTCATTGTGAAATTCATCCTAGTACAATTTTTGGTATCATTGCGTCGTGTATTCCTTTTCCGGAACACAATCAATCGCCTCGTATTACATATCAATGTTTAGATATTAATGAAACTGTACTACTAACAAATGGTGATAAAATTCCAATTAAAGATGTAAAAGTAGGTGATAATGTTGTATGCTTTGACCCTGAAACAATGGAAACAAGCTATACTAAAGTAGTACATCAATATGTAAGAGAAACTGATAAAAAATTATACAAAATTAAAACCATTACTGGAAGAGAAATTATTGCTACAGAAGACCATAAATTTATGACAATTGAGGGTTGGAAAGAAGTTAAAGATTTCGTTGAAAATGATACATTTGTTGGAATTATGCCTACACAAACACATATGGAAATCATGAATAATATATCAAATGATTCTTCAATCTTAATTATTGATGAAAATATTTTTAGAAATACTCTAATTGATTTAGGAATTGAACTTAGTTATATTAATAAACAAATCGTAAATTTAGAAAATGCTGGATTGCTTCCTTTATATAGTTCTAATTATAAATTACCAATCTTGGCAAGAATATTTGGATTTATATTAGCAGATGGGTCAATTAATATTTATGAAAGAAATACGAAATATATCTCATGTAGTTTTGATTTCGGAACAGAATATGATGTAAAACAGTTTGAAGAAGATTTACAGCAATGTGGATTTAATAAATGTAAATATAACAACAGTGAACGTATCTTTAATAATGTTATTCATAAAACATTTTCAGTTACACACAATGGAGCACTACCATCTCTATTAATATCGTTGGGAGTTACATATGGTAAAAAAACTGAAACAATGAGAAATCCTATTCCTGAATGGATTATGAATGGTTCTTTATTAGTAAAACGTGAATTTCTTAGTGGATTTCAAGGAGGAGATGGATGTAAAATTCGTTGGAATAAATTAACAAACAATAAGGGTTATAATTTTGTTTGTGCTGAAACATCACAACAAATCAATCCAAGTCATACAGAATCTTTAGTATACTTTATGAATCAATGTGTTAAATTATTATCAGAATTTAATATTGATGTAAAATTAAATGATGTATATTATATTGATAGTAAAAGAAATAAGATATCATATAAAATTTCAGATAGTCAACAAAATTTGATTAACTATTATAATAATATTGGATATAGATATGCCTTTACTAAAAACATAAACTCGTTTATTGTAATTGAATATTTGAAATATAAAAATTTATCTCATATAAAATATACAACCAGAATTAAAAATATCAGGAATTTGATTGACCAAAATAAAACAAACACATATATTTCGAATGTATTATCTGAAAAAGTAAGTTATATTTCTGATGTTAGACGCAGTTATTTGAATAATAAACGGATTGGAATGTTTAAATTGAAAGATGATACAATCGACCAATGGTTCAAAAATATAAAAGTTATTAATGGAATGGTATTTATGCCCGTAGTATCAGTTATTGAAATTGAAAATAGAATAGTGTCAGATATTACGGTTGAATCTGAAAATCATAGTTTCATTGCTGGAAATAATTTCTTATCCAGTAATTGTGCGCAAGGCAAGCAGGCAATGGGTATGTATGTAACAAATTTTGACAATCGTATGGATAAAACTGCCTATGTATTGACATATCCAATGAGACCGCTTGTTGATACACGCGTTATGAATCTAATTCAATTAAACGAAATTCCGTCGGGTTGTCAAGTTGTTGTTGCGATTATGACTCATACTGGATACAATCAAGAAGATAGTATTCTGTTTAATAAAGGTTCAATTGATCGTGGGCTATTTCAAGCGACAATTTTCCATACAGAAAAAGATGAAGATAAAAAAATTCATGGTGATGAAGAAATTCGTTGTAAACCAGACCAATCAAAAACAAAGGGAATGAAGTTTGGCAATTATAATAAGATTGGTACGAATGGTGTAATTCCAGAAAATACTCTTGTAGAAAATCGTGATATTATCATTGCTAAAGTATTACCTATTAAAGAAAATCGCAATGACCATACAAAACTCATTAAATATGAAGACCAGAGTATTATTTATAGAACAATTGAAGAATCTTATATTGATAAGAATTATATTGATAGAAATGGAGATGGGTATAATTTCTGTAAAGTTCGAATTCGCACATTAAGAAAACCTGTTATTGGAGATAAATTTTCATCACGTCATGGACAAAAAGGTACAATTGGTAATATTATTCCTGAAGAGGATATGCCATATACACAAAGTGGTATTAAACCTGATATTATTATCAATCCACATGCGATTCCTAGTCGTATGACAATTGGTCAATTAAAAGAAACTGTATTGGGTAAAGTCTTATTACAACTAGGATTGTTTGGAGATGGCACTGCTTTTGGTAAATATGATGTTAAAGATATTTGTAAAGAATTACAAAAAGTTGGATTTGAATCCACTGGAAATGAAATCATGTATAATGGATTAACTGGTGAACAAATCGAAACATCTATCTTTATTGGTCCAGCATTTTATCAAAGATTAAAACATATGGTTAATGACAAACAACATAGTCGTAGTATTGGTCCTATGGTTAATCTTACTCGTCAGCCGGCGGAAGGTCGTTCAAGAGACGGAGGTCATCGATTTGGAGAAATGGAACGCGATTGTATGGTATCACATGGAGCATCACGATTTACAAAGGGACGTTTGTATGATGCGTCTGATGCGTTTAGTGTTCATGTTTGTAAAATGTGCGGTATGATTGCGTCATATAATGATGAAAAACATATCCATCATTGTAGAACATGTGATAATCGTGTTGATTTTGATTATGTTGAAATTCCTTATGCTTGTAAACTATTATTCCAAGAATTAGTTACAATGAATATTGCTCCTCGTATCATGACATAAATGATTTACAAAATATAAACGTATTGTATAAACATAAATTATATAAATTATATAAATTATATAAATTATATAAAATGTATAAAATATAATTTTTTTATTCATTTGAACCACTTTTTCCTACAGGAAAACCATCATCACCTGGTTCCCAAGATGTTTCAGGTAATGTACTACCTACATTAGAATAAGTAACTTGATTTTTATAATTTGTCAAAGGGACATATGGATTCAAATATAAACCAATTGGTTTTCCAGGAACATCAGACGCATATGTAGGATTTATAATAATTAATGGTTGTACTGTATTTGTATTACATACTAAGGTATTACCGATTAAATTTAAATTATTTGTATTTGGGTTTGACACATTAATTCCTTGTGTTGCCCATGTTTTTTTACGTGTTAATAAACCTCTATTTAACATTGACCATTGTTGTTTTTGTGTAAGATTATTTTGATTTTTTTTATATTTTAATATTTCAGCTTTTCTCCTCATATTTAACTCGAAATTTGAAAAGTTTTCCCCTGTACAAACCAATCGTGCCCTACTCCAAGGAGGACCTGTATATGTAGACCAATCGAAATTACAAAAATTAATATTGCTCATCAATAATTATATAAAATACATATATATAATTATCGTATAATTATATTAAGCTACATTTGAACTATTATTATTAAAATACCATCTTAGTCCTAAATAAGGATTATACTTTTGTGATTTTGATTCACTTCCACTGATTAATACTAAGTTAGGTCCCTTTCCTAATAATTGTTGTATTTTATCAGTTCCAATAGCATAATTGAAATATTTCAAATCCGATGTATTGCCGTCAAAGCCACCATTCATGGAAACGAATACATCGCCATAGTTTTGTTTTGGAACACTCTTCAATATATGTCTTCTTGCTAAACTTCCATTAATAAATACATCTAAAATATTACCATTACATCTTAATATAATATTCATCCATTTTTTGATAGGAATATTATCAATTGTTACCTCCTCTGTTACATTTTCGAATGTATTCATGACAACAGTGATGCTATTTGTATTTGGTCCAATATATAACCCAGGAGCATTATTAGGAGAAACCATACCATTTAGATTATTATTACTTTGATTTGTGATTATATGGTCATCGCCTTTATGGAATACATGACGGTATTGTCCATTTTTATATGTTAAATTATTAATGTAAACCCAGACAGACCATGTGAATTCAATACCACCACTTTCATTATCAGAACGAATAATGGGAATACTGTCTTTCACATTTGGGTCTTGTGATATTATATGCATTTCTTTTGAATCAATCATACCATCTATTAAGGTGGGCGTTTTTGATGGAGAAAATATCCATCCTAACAGCGCAATGCCTAAACGTAATGCTACTATAAATATAAATAATATTAGTAGTAAAAATGATATCCTAGCAATAATACTATTACTATTTAAAAAATCTTGATTACCATCTAAATAATTATTAGAACCATATGGTTGAAATGTATTCGCTTGATAAACATTTCTGCTAAATGGGGGTCTGAATCTATTAAATGTTGACATCTATATATAATAATTAAGATAATTACATAAACTATAATTAATTATCTTAACTATTATAATAACTATTTTTTATAAATAATCATTTAAGGAGGAGTTTGATAACTTGCTCTTACTTTATTGTTTTCTAATATAGATAATTTTACTTTATATTTATTAAATAGATTCATTGAACCACCATTTCCTTTTCTATAAATGTTCCAAGCGTCTTGAGGGTTTGATGCTTTAGCCCAAAATTCTATGTTTGATGTAAATCCAGAAAACCCACCGTTAGGTGTAATAATGACTGGAGCATTTCTTGCTATTTTTGCTACACCAGGCATTACGCATGTTTTTACAAGTTTTCCATCTAAATAAACATCAAGAGTTCTATTATTTACACTCACTAAAGCATTTACCCACGACTGAATAGGTACATTCTTTACGGTGCAGTTAAATGTTTGGGTAGCTGTACTAGCACCTGCTACATCAGTATTTGGATATGTTTCAACTGATACAATTAAATCATTTTGATGAGAACCTAATGAAATTTTCGGGCAAGGTTTACCTTTATTATCTATTCTTTGTAATAATGTTTTTGTTTGACCGTATTTATAATTCCAATCTTGTACATAGAACCAAATAGAATAAGTATAATTACTGCTTGTAGAAGAAACCAATTCTTTTGAAGGTAAAACTACTTCTACATTACCGTCATTTAACTGACTTAATTGATTTTGATTTTTAAATACTTTACTGAGTAACGCAATAATGGCAAAAATTACTAATATAGTTACAGCTATTCTGACAAAATCCATTTTTATATTATATTATTAGAAATTTTCTAAAGTATTACAAATATTACAAATGTTCTATAAGGATTATAAATAATCATCAAATATATTTTCATATTTTATATTTTTGTAGTTTTGTATATCCATGCCACTTTATCTTTTGATATTGTTTTATTATAATAATTTACATCTGAAATGAATCCATATATACCATTGTTTTTTCCTATTGTAATATTATCATAACTCATATATGGAACTACATTTTTCACTGATAAAATTAAATTGTTATCAATAAATATATCCATATATCCAGCCTGATAATTTATAACCAAATTAATCCATTTTTGATATGGTAAATCTTTTGTTTTGTATACTATTTTATCTTCTTGGCCTATCTTAGCAGATATCATAAATTCATTTGTACTGCCATTATAATATATATTTGGTTTTCCTCCATATGATAAAATAATTGCTTTATCTGAATACGAGGTATTTGTAGATTGTGGTTGGGCCTCTAAATATATCCAACATGAAATTGCATAATTATATGTATAATTCTTTTTATCAGAACTATAATTTTTTTTATTTAATATTTCAAAATTACCAATCATATTTTCTTCTCTCAATGATGTTGGTTGTTTTAACAAGACAATCGCATCATGATTTATAATTTTATCTAACAATTTTGGTAATACATAACTTGAAGCAATTAAAATAATTTGAATAATAAAAAGAATCCAAATAGGTCGTGTAGTAAGTTTGTATTGTTGTATAAAATAATTAATGAATGATAATACTAAACAAGGTATATACGTTATAATATCTATTATTAATTTTACTATTATATTTTGATTTGTTATCTGTGTTTTAAAGAATGGCTTAATTAAAGTATAACTGATTGTAATAAAACCAATTATAATTAATATATTCAGTGAATACAGAATTACCTTTGCCATAGATGTTGCGTTTTTAAATAAATAAATAAAACCAAAAATAAATAATACTATAATACCAAATATAAAAAAAGAGGATATTATTTTTATCATAAATGATAATATACTTGGCGCTTTTGCGTCTGTTTTACTATACAATTCGTTTCTTCTTTTTGTAAACAAATATAACATTAATAGGAAAAATAATCCAAATAGAAATGTAACTATATAATAAGTATTGTAACTTGTAACAATTTTATATGGATTTTTAATAAAAATAATTATTGCTAATATAATGTAAAATATTAAAACGATAATAAAAAAAAATGTAAATTGATTTTTATTTACACTTTGAATTATATTTTCAATTATGGATGTATTATTCGTTTGAATTACATCTTTAGTTGTTTGACCTATTTGTTTAGTACTCATATACATATAATTTATAAAAGTTTTTCAAATAATGATGTTAATTATATCAAAGATTTTCCATTGCCGTTTTTTCTCCGTGACAATCTCTACATAATGCTACCAAATTACTTACTTCATTTGTTCCACCATGTTCTAAACGTATTGTATGGTCTACCTCAAACCATGCTGGTAATTGTTTATGACATTTTCCACATTTCCACCCTTGTTGAGAAGCTACATATTTCTTTTTAGTTTCACTAACAGAACGTTTAGTTGCTGTTTTACCAGAATTC
>Ga0255146_1000462_pt1 | contig 10938 bp, 4 predicted proteins | sample Atl_Cont_RepC_8h_FD_188424 | JGI IMG/M metagenome (GOLD analysis project Ga0255146, IMG submission 188424) | Freshwater microbial communities from Altamaha River, Georgia, United States - Atl_Cont_RepC_8h | ecosystem: Environmental > Aquatic > Freshwater > River | place: USA: Georgia | collected...
GAAGCGTTTCCGCGTGCTGCACAGCACCACCCCGGGGCATCCGGAATTCCGCGAGACGCCCGGCGTCGAGTGCACCACGGGACCGCTCGGCCAGGGGATCGGCAACGCCGTCGGGATGGCCCTCGCGGGGCAGATGGCCGCCGCGCGCTTCAACACCCCGGAGCACGCGATCCTTGATTACCGCGTCGTCTGCCTCGCCGGCGACGGCTGCATGCAGGAGGGTGTCGCGATGGAGGCGGTGGCCTTCGCGGGGCACCAACGCCTCGACAACCTGATCCTGATCTATGACGCCAATGCGGTCACGCTCGACGCGATGGCGGACAAGACCCAGAGCGAGGACACGGCGCTCCGGTTCAAGGCGCTGGGCTGGGAGGTGCAGACGGTCGACGGGCACGCGATGCCCGACTTCCTCCGCGCGTTCAACCGCGCCCGCAAGGCGCGTTCCGGCCGGCCCCAGCTGATCATTGCCCGGACCGAGATCGGGCGCGGCATCCCGGAGGTCGCCGGCACGGCGAAGGGGCACGGGGAGGGTGGCGCCAAGTTCGCCGCCGCCGCGCGCGCCGGCCTCGGCCTGCCGGCGGAGGAGCACTTCCACGTCAGCGAGGACGTGCGGGCGTATTTCCAGGGGCACCGCGAGCGGCTGATCCGCTCCTGCAACAAGTGGTACCGCAAGTTCAAGGCCTGGCGTGAGGCTAACCCGGAGCGGGCCGCGCTGCTTGACGGGGCCGCCCCCGAGAAATGCCCCTCCGCCGAGGAACTGCTGGCCGTGATCCCCGCCTTCGCCGCGGACGCGAAGCTCGCCACCCGGGCCGCCGGCCGCGACGTGCTGCAACCGCTGGCCGCGCGCCTGCCCCTCCTCATCGGCGGCAGCGCCGACCTCTACGGGTCCACGCTGAACTACATCGCGGCCTCTACCGACTGCGAGCCGGGCAAACGGGACGGCCGCAACGTCCGCTTTGGCATCCGGGAGCACGCGATGGCCGCGATCGCCAACGGCATCGCCTACGACGGTCTGTTCCGACCCAGCGTCGCCACCTTCCTCGTCTTCGCCGACTACGCCCGTCCCGCGATGCGGCTCGCGGCGCTCGCGCATCTGCCGGTGGTGTACATCTACACCCACGATTCCGTCGGGGTGGGGGAGGACGGGCCCACCCATCAGCCGGTGGAGACCATCGCCGGACTGCGGGTGATCCCGGGTCTGGATTTGATCCGGCCCGCTGATCCCGAGGAGACCGCCGGCGCCTATGCCGCCGCGCTTTCCCGCGCCGACGGTCCCACGGTGCTCGCCCTCACCCGCCAAGTGCTCCCGACCCTGGCCGAGATCCCCGCCGAGACCCGTCGTCAGGGCGCGCTGCGGGGCGGTTACATCGCAGTGCGTGAGTCTGCTCCGCTGGAAACCATCCTGCTGGCCACGGGCAGCGAGGTGCAACTCGCCCTCGAGGCCGCGCGGCTCCTGGGACCCGGGACCCGGGTGGTCTCGATGCCGAGCACGCAACGTTTTGACCGCCAGCCGGCCGAGTACCGCGAGTCCGTGCTGCCCGCCTCCTGCCGCCGGCGAGTGGCGGTGGAGGCGGGTGTCACAGGCGGCTGGTACCGGTACGTCGGCCTCGACGGCCGCGTGGTGGGCATCGACCGCTTCGGGCTGAGCGCTCCGGCGCCGGTGGCCTTCCGGGAGCTAGGGCTCACGGTCGAGGCGATCGTGGCCGCGGCGCGCGCCGGCTAATGGCATCACAGGAGGTCCGCACCCGGTTGCGGGTTGCACCTCTCAGCCTGACGGTCAGGCTGAAGTTTTTCCTATGCTGAAGAAGTTTCTCCTCCTGCTCACGGCCTTCGTGACGGTCACGCTGGTGCTCGGCGCGGCCAAGGCGAACCAGATCAAGAAGCTGGCCGCCGCCCCGCGCACGATGCCGCCCGCCGGCGTCTCGGCAACGGCCGCGCGGAGCGAGGAATGGCGTTCCACCCTGCACGCGATCGGCACGCTGGCCCCGGTCGCCGGGATGACCGTCGCGGCGGATGCGGACGGCATCGTGATGCGGGTCGCCGCCGAGAACGGGGCTGCGGTCGGCGCCGGAGACCTGCTGGTGGAACTGGACAGCTCCGTTGAGGTGGCTCAGCGGGAGGCGGCCCGGGCCCGCGCGGAGCTGGCGCGCGTGAACATCACGCGGCAGGAGGAGCTCTGGCAGCGCAAGGCCATCGCGAAGGTCGAGTTCGACACGGCCATCGCCGCGCGCAAGCAGGCCGAGGCGGACGTGGCGGCGCTCGACGCCGTGATTGCGAAGAAGCAGGTGCGGGCCCCCTTCGCGGGTCGGGCCGGTCTCCGCCTGGTCAATCCCGGACAGTACGTGGGCCGCGGGGCGCCCCTGCTCCCGCTGCAGCAGCTGGACCCGATGTACGTGAACTTCAGCATCCCCCAGCGGCACCTGCCCGACCTCGCGCTCGGCCGCAAGGTGGCCCTCCGCGTCGACGCCTTCCCCGAAGCCGCCTACGCGGGACAGATCACGGCGATCAACGCGACGGTGGACGCGGCCACGCGCAACATCACGGTGCAGGCCACGGTGGCCAACCCGGGGGAGAGGCTGCGGGCGGGGATGTTCGTCCGGGTCGAGGTCGAGCTGCCGGAGCCGATGCCGGTGATCGTGGTGCCCGCTACCGCGGTGGCCTATGCCCCCTACGGAAACTCCGTCTTCATCGTGGAGAAAATGAAGGCGCCGGATGGCCAGGAGTATCTCGGGGTGCGGCAACAGTTCGTCGAGGTTTCGGTCCACCGCGGTGATCTGGTGGCGCTCAAGGGTGCGGTGAAGCCCGGTGAGCAGGTGGTGACCGCGGGCGTCTTCAAGCTGCGGAACGGCGCCCCGGTGCAGGTCAACAACGCGAACCAGCCGGCGGCGACCGCGACCCCGCGTCCGGCCAATTCCTGAGGCCCGCGCCCGCCCGCCGATGCAAGAACGCAGCTTCACGGACCTGTTCATCCGCAAGCCGGTGGTGGCCCTGGTGGTCAACATCACGCTGCTGGTGCTCGGCGTCGTCTCCTTCTACCAGCTGAACACGCGGCAGTACCCGCGCAGCGACAGCGCGGTGGTCAAGATCAGCACGGTCTACTTCGGCGCCAGCGCCGAGACCGTGCGCGGCTACATCACGACGCAGTTGGAGCGCGTCGTCGCCAGCGCCGATGGCATCGACTACATCGAGTCGGAGAGCCGCGCGGGCTTCAGCCTGATCAACGTCTACCTGCGGCTGAATTACGACACGAACGCCGCGCTGGCGCAGATCAGCGCCAAGATCGACCAGGTGCGCAGCGAGCTGCCGCCGGAGGCCGAGTCACCCACGATCAGCGTCGAGACCAGCGACAACCAGTTCGCCTCGATGTACATCAGCTTCTACGGGGACCAGCTCGCGCCCAACCAGGTCACTGACTACCTGAACCGGATGGTCCAGCCGGCGCTTTCCTCCGTGAAGGGGGTGCAGCGGGCCGACATCCTCGGCGGACGGGTATTCGCGATGCGGATCTGGCTGAAGCCCGACGCCCTCGCGGCCCACGGGATCAGCCCGGCGGAGGTCCGGCAGGCGCTCGCCACCAACAACGCGCTCGCGGCGGTCGGCGCCACCAAGGGCACGATGCTCACGATGAGCCTGGTCGCGAACACCGACCTCCGGAGCGCCGCCGAGTTCCGCGAACTCGTGGTCGCGCGCCGCGGCGACACCATCGTGCGGCTGGCCGACGTGGCCGACGTCGTCCTTGGCGCGGAGAGCTACGACGACGACGTGCGCTTCGCCGGCGAGAGCGCGACCTTCATGGGCATCTGGGTGCTCCCCACCGAAAGCACGGTGGAGGTCGTCAAGCGGGTCCGGGCCCTGCTCCCGACGATCGAGCGCGACCTGCCCGGCGGGCTGCGGATGCGCGTGGGTTACGATGCCACCAAGTACATCGATGACTCACTGCGCGAGATCCTGCGCACCCTGCTCGAGACCCTGGCCATCGTCGCCGTGGTGATCTTCCTCTTCCTCGGCTCCTTCCGCTCCGTGCTCATCCCGCTGGTGGCGATGCCGCTCTCGCTGCTTGGCGCCCTCACGATGATGCTGGCCTTCGGCTTCACCATCAACCTCCTCACCCTGCTGGCGGTGGTGCTCGCGGTCGGCATCGTGGTCGACGACGCGATCGTGGTGGTCGAGAACGTGGAACGGCACATCCGGGCGGGCCTGACCCCGTTTGACGCGGCGCTGGTCGGGGCCCGGGAACTGGTCGGCCCCGTGATCTCGATGACGATCACGCTGGCGGCGGTCTACGCCCCCATCGCGTTCCAGGGCGGCCTGACCGGGGCGCTGTTCCGCGAATTCGCGCTCACCCTCGCGGGCGCGGTGGCCATCTCCGGCTTCGTGGCCCTCACGCTCTCGCCGATGATGAGCGCCCAGTTGCTGCGCGGCGGCGCGCACGAGGAGCGCGGCCTGGCCGGACTGACAAACCGGCTCTTCGACCGCCTCCGGGACGCCTATGAGCGCGTGGTGGGCGCGATGCTCGCCCTGCGTGCGGACCCCCGCCCGGCTTGGGTCCTCGCCGGCTGGTCCCTCATCGCCTGGCTCCCGCTCTGGCCGCTGGCGGTCGGCGTGGTTTGGCTCCTTTTCGGGGCGGACGGGGTGAAGGCGGCCGCGCTCCCCGCCGCTCTTGGTCTGCTCGGGGCCAGCGTCGCCGGCGCCATTCTGGTCTTCGCCTTCGACTTGGCGCTCGGGCGCCGGTATCGCGCGGTGCAGTTCGTGCTGGCCGGCTCGCTGCTGCTCACCGTCCTGCTCGTGCCTTTCTTCCAGTTCGCCCAGAGCGAGCTCGCCCCCAAGGAGGACCAGGGCGTGGTCTTCAGCATCCTCGTTCCCTCGCCCACGGCGACCATCGAGCAGAACTCCATCTACGCCCGCGAGGTGCAGAAGATCTATGAGTCCGTGCCGGAGTATGACGCTTCGTTTCAGGTCACCTCCGCCAATTTCGGGATCTCCGGGATGATCCTGAAGCCGTGGTCGGAGCGCCGCCGGACCTCCGTCGCGATCGGAGACTCCCTGCAGGCGCCCGCGGCCGCCGTGGCGGGGGTCAACGTGATCGTCAACACCCCGGATCCGCTCCCCGCGGGCGGGCAGTTCCCGATCGAGTTCGTGCTGCGGTCGACCGCGGGGCACCGGGAGATGCTCGACGTCGCCCAGCAACTGGTGATCCACGCGAACACCCAGGCGCCCGGCGCGGGCGGGCCGCCGGTGTTCTATTTCGCGGACAAGGACCTCAAGTTCGACCTGCCGCAGGCGGAGATCGAGATCGACCGCGAGAAGGTCGCGGCGATGGGCCTCAGCCTGGTCGACGTCGCGCGCGACCTCGGCTCGATGCTGGGGGGCGGCTATGTCAACCGTTTCGTCAACGACGGCCGCAGCTACCGGGTCATCCCCCAGGTCGAGCGCGGGCAGCGGCTGAACGCCGAGCAGCTGCTCAACTACCACATCCGCGGACCCCAGGGGCAGCTGATCCCGCTGGGGACCATCGCCTCGATCCGCGAGACGGTGCAGCCCCGGACCCTCAACCGCTTCCAGCAGCTCAACTCCGTCAAGATCACGGGGGTGGGCCCGAGCATCGACGCGGCGCTCCGGAAGCTGGAGACGAAAGCGGCCGAGATCCTGCCGGCCGGCTACACGATCGATTACGGCGGGCAGTCGCGGCAGCTCCGGACCGAGGGCAAGGCGCTGGGCAAGGCGGCCCTCCTCGCGGTGCTGCTCATCTTCTTGGTGCTCGCGGCGCAGTTCAACAGCTTCCGCGACCCCTTCATCATCCTCCTGGGGTCGGTGCCGCTGGCGATCGTCGCCGCGATGCTGCCGGTGTTCCTGGGCGCGAGCTCGCTCAACATCTACTCGCAGATCGGCCTGATCACGCTGGTCGGGCTGATCGCGAAGAACGGCATCCTCATCGTGGAGTTCGCCAACGGCCTCCAGCGCGAGGGCGTCGGCAAGCTCGACGCGATCCGGCGCGCCTCCGCCACGCGCCTGCGGCCCGTGCTAATGACGTCGGCCGCCACCGTGTTCGGGCATCTGATGCTGATCTTCGTCACCGGTCCCGGCGCCGCCTCGCGCAACAGCATCGGCTGGGTGCTGGTGGTCGGGATGGCGGTCGGCACGGTTTTCACCCTCTTTGTCGTCCCCGCCTTCTACGCGCTGATCGCCCGGGAACTCGCCCCCCGGCCGGTCGCGACCGCTCCCTCCGCATGACCTCGTTCCGCCTCCCGCTGTCCCGGGCCCTGCGCCGCGCCGCGCCGTTCCTCCTCGCCGCTTCGGTCTGGGCCGCGCCGTCCCTGCCCCCGGGCCCGCTCGACCTGGCGGGCGCGCTGCGCTTCGCCCTCGATCACAACCTCGCCATCCAGCAGGCGCGGGAGCGGATCCGCCAGCAGGACGGGGTGGTGCTCGAGGTCGCCGCGCGCCGCCTGCCCGCGGTGGGCGCATCGGCGCTCTACCAGCGCAACGACGCTGACGTCTCGCAGGGCTTCCCCCCCTCCGGGCAGGCGTGGCAGCTCAGCCTCACCGCGACGCAGGTGGTCTACTCCGCGGGCGCGGTTCCCGCGTCGGTGCAGGCCTCCAGGCTCACCCGCGACGCCGCCACGCTCGAGCTCCAGGCCGTGATCAACGCGGCGCTGCTACAGGTGCGCTCCGCGTTCCTCGAGGTCCTGCTCGCGCGGGAGCAGATCAAGGTCCAGGAGTCGAACCTCGAGCTCCTCCGCGCGCAGTTGCGGACGGTTTCCGACCGTTACCAGGCCGGAACGGTGTCGAGTTTCGAGAAACTCCGCGCGGAGGTGGCCGTCGCGAATGCCCAGGTCCCCCTGATCACGGCGCGCAACGGGCTCCGCCTCGCCGGCGAGAGCCTGCGCCTCGCCCTCGGCCTGGTGGCGGCGCCCGGTGCCCCGCGCCCTGACCTGGAGGTCTCCGGCACGCTCACCTTCACGCCGCAGGCGTTCGACCGGGCCGCCGCCCTCGATGCCGCCCGCGCGCAGCGCCCGGACCTGCAGCGGCTCGCCAAGCTGGCCGGCGCGCGCGAGGAGGGTATCACCACAGCCCGGGCCGGACTGTATCCCAACGTCGCCGCCTTCGGGGGCTGGACGCTGCGCAAGGGTCCGACCTCCCAGTTCGGCGATTCCAACCACGGCTGGCTGTTCGGGGTGCAGTCGCAGTGGGACATCTTTGACGGCCGCGCCACGCGGGGCCGGGAAGCCCAGGCCCGTTCCGCCCTGAACCAGACCCGGCTGCTGCTGGCGGAGGCGGAACTCGCGGTCGACGTCGAGGTCAGCCGCGCCCACTCGGGCTGGCAGCAGGCCTCCGAACTGGCGGATGCCTCGGCCCGCGTCGTGGAGCAGGCCACCGAGGCGGTCCGCCTCGCCAACGCCCGTTACGAGGCGGGTTCCGGCACCCAACTGGATGTGCTCTCGGCTCAGGTTGAGCTGACGACGGCCCGGACCAACCAGATCCAGGCATTCTACCAGTACAATGTTGCGGTGGCGGCCCTCCGGAAGGCGATGGGCCAGGCGGATGAGTTGATGGCGCGGCCTTGAGCCGGGCTGGACGCCACGCCTTTTGCCGGGCAGGTTGGTCGCCGGGGAACCTTAACCGCCCATCGGTTGTCCCGCTTCCCGCCCGATGAGAAACGCGCGTGTCCCCCTTCTGCTCGCCGCGGTGCTGGCGCTGGCTGCGGTGGGATCGATCCTGACGCCGGCGGTCCAGTCCGGGATCGTCCGGCATCTGTTGCGGCGGTCCGTTGACCCGGCGGCGGAACTTGGATCCGCGCAAATCTCCTGGGACGGCGGTGTGCGGCTGAGCGACCTCCGGCTGAGCCTTCCGGAACTGCGGCTCACCGTCTCCGAGGCCGAGGTGCGCGTGCGGCCGGGGAGCCTCCTCGAAAATGGGCCCCCTGAGTTCCGTGAGCTCAGCCTCCGCGGGTGTGTCCTTGAGCCGGCTGATGCGGTCAGGACGGGGCGGGCTGGGTGGGAAGCGCTGCGTGCGATAATGGTGGGCGGGGTCGCTCCGGCCCGCCTCAATGCGGAGGGGGAGTTGCGGTTGCCCGCGGCCGCCGGGGTGATTGGCTTCCGGGCGGCGGGTGAAGGGCGCGCCGCGGGTGGCCCCGGAACGTTGCGCGTCGAGTTCGTGCTGCGACCCGCGGAGGCTTCCCTGCCTTTGGTTGAGGGCCGGCTGCAGGTTGGGCCTGCCGGCGGCGCGACCGCGGCCTCCCTGCGCGCAGAGCTGGACGCGCGGGTGCACGGGGAAGGCTGGCCCCGGGAGCTGACCCTGGCGGGGGAACTGACGACCCGAACGGCGGGTGGCGGAGGCGAATGGCGGGCGTTGATCCGCGCCGCCGACCGTGAAGTCGCACGGTTCACCGGCACCCTGCCGGACCCGGGGGCGGACTGGCGTTTGCGGTGGTGGGCGGACTTCCGGTCCGAGGAGGTGGCGAGGATGTTCCCCGAACCGCGCTGGGCCGGCGAACGCCTTTTGGGCGAGGGCGAGCTGCGGTGGCTGCCGGAATCGGGTCTGGTCGCAGTCCAGGGAAAGGCCGAGGTGGAATTGGGCGCGGCTGCACGGGGGCATCCCACCCTTGCACGTCTTGGTCTCACCGGGGGGGATGCGGAATTCGAGTTCCGCGCCGGCGCCCGCGTGTGGGCGTTCGAGCGACTCGCCTTGCGACTCCGCGCCGGTGCCGCGGCCCCCGTGCTGCGGCTCACTGCGCGCCAGCCGTGGGCGGTGGACTGGCGCGCGCGCTCCTTTCAGGCACGGAAGCCGGAAGCGGACCTGATCGAGCTGGAAATCCTGGATTTCACCCTGCCTGCGCTGCCGATCGATGGGCTATCCGTGGGTGGCGGTCCGGTACGGGGCCGTCTGATCGGTCGGGTCACGGGCGGTGGACTCGCGCTCCGCACTGAGGGAAGCGTGCAGGCCACCGGCGTGTTCGTGGGTCCGGCAGCGGGCTGGTGGGGCGAGGGCTTGGCGCTGACCCTGCAGGGGGGACTCCGGGTCGCGCCCGAGGGTTGGAATGCGGAAGTGGATGAGTTGCGGCTCAGCGGGAGTGGCGGCGAGTTCGCGGTGGTGGAGGCGAAGGGCGGGCGTCTGGCGGGTGAACGGGAATCGTGGAAGCTGGCGGGGCGGGCCCGGGTGCAAGTGGCGCCGGCGGCGGCCAGTCTCGCGGTGGGGCGGGGGATCGGTCTGACAGCTGGGGTCCTTGAGGTGGACGCGGGTGCGACCGGTGGCGTGGTCACGGCGCTCCACGCTCACGTGCGGACCTCCGGCCTGCGCGGGGAGGAGGACTTGCCGGATGTACGGGTGGATGCGCGGATCGACCGGGAACCCGCCGGACGGTTGAAGTTTCACGTTCCGCTGGAAACTGGCGCCGGTCCGAACCTTTCCCGGGTGCTGGCCACGGGCACGCTGGAGCCGGCCGCAGTTGGCGGCGGGCGGTTTGAAGTCGAGGTCACGGGCCCGCGGCTCGATTGGGCGGCGTTCGCGCGCTTCGCGCCTGCGTTCGGTGGGGGCACTGCCGCTGCGGGGAGTGCGGCCCCGTGGGCCGGATGGTCCGGAACTATGGTGACGCGGATCGATGAGCTGGTACCGGCGGTGGGCGGCCCGTGGCGGAGCACGCGGGCGCGGCTCCGCCTCGAGGATGGCGTCGTGCAGGCGGATCAGCTGGAAGCGCTGCTCGAGCAGGGTGCGAGCCTGCGGGCGAGCGGAACCTTGCGACACACCCCCGGCGAGAACCAGCCCTACAGCCTTCAATCGTCCGTGGTCCTGCGCGATTGGAGCCCCGGTGGCACGGCGCCGAAGCCAGGCTGGTTTTCCGGCAAGCTCGATCTCGCGGGTTCCCTGCGCTCCCGCGCGGCGGATCCTGCGGGTTTGGCCGCGTCGCTGGAGGGGGAGATGCATCTGGTTTCCCGCGGGGGCACGCTCCGGCTGTTTCCGGTCAACCTGCCCCCGGCGTCCGTGGGGTCCGGCCGGGTGGCCGAGATCCTGGCCGCGGCGGGTGGGGCGCTGGAATCCCTCGGGGTGCGCCGCGAGCCGCCGTTCTCGCGTGGCCGGACCGTGGCCGAACTCGCGGCCACGCTGCACCCGCTCGCGTTCGACCAGCTGAGCCTCGTCGCGGCCCGGGACGCGGCGGGACATCTCAGCCTGCGCCAAGTGGTGGTGCTGACCCCGGAGCTCCGGCTGACGGGCGGTGGGAATCTCATACGCCGTCCGGGGAGTGGACTCCTCGAGGGATCCCTCGCCCTCGAGCTGCAGCTGCGCGCGCGCGGGCGCCCGGCCGAGCTGTTGCGGGGAGTGGGGGCGCTCGATGAGGTGCCCGACGAATGGGGCTATGCCGCCGCCGGTTTGCCCCTGCGGGTGCGCGGTACCCTGGCGCGGCCGGACGCCAGCGATCTGGAGGTTCGCCTCGCCGCGTTGGCGCTGGAGCGGAATCCGGTCTCGGAGCGCGCGGCCGACTGGTTCAACCGGATCCGGCGGTCAAAATGACCGGGACGTTGCCAACGCGACGACGTTGCCCAAGCTCCGGGGTGTGATCGCGTCCATCGCCTTCCATCGCTTCAAGGCCCTGCGCCAGACGCGGATCGAGCTGCAGCCCTTCAACCTGATTATCGGGCCCAACGGCAGCGGGAAGACGAGCCTCATCGAGTCGATCCTGACCCTGCGGCGGTTGGCGGCGCTGCCGCTGGCCGGCGCCGAGGCGGTGCAGCGGGGCGAAGGGCCGGAGATCCGTTTTGGTTTCGCGGCCCCGCACGCGGGGATCAGCGCGACCCTGGGGTGCGCCGGAGAGGGATTGTGCGACTTCCTGCGGGTGGAGCCGCCGGGCGCGCCGGCGTGGCCCGCGCTCCGCGCCGGTCTGGCGACCGTCCGGGGCTACGCGCTGGAGCACGAGGCGATGACGCGGCCCTGCCCCGCGGGCGATGG
>Ga0255146_1000471_pt1 | contig 10750 bp, 10 predicted proteins | sample Atl_Cont_RepC_8h_FD_188424 | JGI IMG/M metagenome (GOLD analysis project Ga0255146, IMG submission 188424) | Freshwater microbial communities from Altamaha River, Georgia, United States - Atl_Cont_RepC_8h | ecosystem: Environmental > Aquatic > Freshwater > River | place: USA: Georgia | collected...
CACCACCTGCCTCCATGAATACCTTAGCATCTTTATATCCAACGCCTTTCCTACGTTCTGGTGCGAGTTCAATTCCTTGCACGTAAGCACTCATGATCGGCAGATAAAACGTACGATTTAACGTATTGCCTGCACCAATCGCGGCAACCACTCGATCCTTATTGCCGACGTGAATAGGCACTGGCACAGTAATAATTTCGCCATTTTCACCTTTTCCTGATTTGACTTGGAGACCAGTGAAAATTGCGCAAAATTGTAGAATGTATGATCTCAGCTGCTCATCATAAAAATATTCGTTGATCATAATTTAGTCTTTATTAATTTAGCTTTTGGTAAAAACTCAGTTGAAATTTTTAAATGCAGTTTCGCGAAATCATTTTCTACAATCATAAGATCGTTTCGGAATTTTAACAGCTCAGTCTGCAGATCTTCTGAAACTTCACCCTGATTTGCTTGTTCAAGGGCTTGAAGTAGATAATCATTCGCATTATCTAAGTTCTTTTTAACTACGTCGAGCTGTTTACTTAGCAGCAGAAGACTGAATTCCTTCGTGTCGACTATGCTTTTAAAATTTTTTGTCATGATTATTTTTTCTTTATAGATTTTTTAGTGGTGCTGGTTAAAATTTTTCGAACACTTGGTTTAAATGAGCTGTATTCATTTCTACGATCGCTTTCAAGATATATCCATTTATTCTTTAAAGCTGAATAGCGAAAGAGTTTTGACGGAATATTTGTAGATTCTGGATAATTTAATCTAAAATATTGTCCATCGGTTGAGCTTGGTATGTCCGGCAGCTCATAACCTTCAGAATAACTTACGCCAGCAGGTGGCAACGCATCTTCAATATAAGCATCTTGCGCATCAGACGTATTCGGTTTTTCAACTGCGCTCGATTTTGCTTTTGTGCCACTTGCTAATGATTGAGAATCTTGTCCAATTTCTGGCACCGCATCTTTTGCTTCAGCTTCAATTGCTTTTGTGGCGTCCAGCGCAGCTTTATTTATTTGTTGAATTTCGTTAAAGAAGGACGCATCATCAACAATAAGTTGTGACGGGGTTGGCCCAACGATGTCTCGAGTCTCAACAGATGGAATAAGCTGTTGAGCTTGGAAGCGATAAATTAAAGGACGCCACTGTGGGCTGAAGCCATCAGCGGCCCAACTGGCATCAACAATTTCTAAATATTTTTTAACCGGTCTGAGATTATGATCATACTGCATTTCGGCTGGAAGCTCGATAATATCGCCAACAACTATTGGCCGGCCTAATGCTCTAACCATTTCAGCAAATGAAACCGTGAAGGCATATTGTTCTGCGATACTCAGACCAAATCTGCCAAGATCGCCAAAGTTATCAGCTGGCGAATATTGACAGAAAATTTGAACTGATGAGGAAGCATAATCTCTGTCACGATTTTCTTGTAACAACATGTCTTGAATGTTGTCTAATGAAGTCGCCTGATAATCCATTAATTGCAGTTGAATTATTTCCCAAGATTCTGAACTGCTGATGCCGGCAAAAGCTGTAGGAATAATTCTCCAGTATGGCGCTGGCGCCGATTGCTTTAGATTTACTGTTTCTAAATTTCCGGTATTCGGCAAATTAACAATATCAACTCTCTGCCAGGCTAAATGAAGTTCGACGAAAAAAGTATCTCCAACGACGAATGGTATTGATCCAGCAGAAATTGTCAGACACGCGACTGAACTTCTGAATGGTACGCCAAGCATCGCTGTTCCAATTATACCAGCACTTACGCTTGACACGGTGAAGCTTGTTGGGGAAGTTGCTGTTATAGTTAATAAATCTTGTGTGGCTGATGGTTCAACTGACGTTATTGTTAATGTGCCATTTCCTACGCCAGTAAAACTAGGCGTTTGTGCTTCAACTTTACCATCTGCCCGTTCTATTTTAATCTGTTGCGCTCTTTTATTAGGATCTGAGCTTTGCTGAATTTTAATCGTGGTGATATGCTGAAATACAGGTGCAGGCGGACCATATGCTTGACCGCCAAGAGGATTTTTCTTAGTGCCAAAATTATATCCAATGTATGACGGTGTAGTGACCACTGCAGTTCCTACTTGCGCTGATCTCCATGTCAAACTTGGCGAAGCTATGAATGCATTAGATGCGGCATATCCAGCTGCGGCACCGCTCGATAACGCTGAACCATCGCCAGTTAAATCAACTAAACGGCCTTGTTCATGAACTCCAAGTAACTTAAATACGTTAAGAGGAACACCTGCAATAGCCAACTGTTCCGCCACATATTCTTCTTGAATCTTCTTTTCATTTTGTAGGCACTCCGAATCCGCGTCATTGAGCCGCCAAGTTCCAACGCATAGATCCGGGGGAGTATATGGTCCAGTTGTCATCTATTATCCAATCAAAATTCCGGTGTTCACGAATTCCACGCCGCCATTTCCAACTTCATAATCATTCAACTGACGTTGAAGTTCAACTTGCATTTCAGTTGCTTGGGAAATAAGTTCAGCACCATTCAACGTAATACCACCATTTGGACCTGGCAAATTGCCATATTTAGAACGTATATGGCCAAGCGTCATCATGAGTTCGCTTTCTGCCCAAGCTTGTAACCACTGTTTGGCGTAACGATCAGAAAGAAGTTCTTGTTCTGTTCTTTCCATCACGCAGTCAAGAACAATTCTTTCTTCTCTGAAGATTTTACGAAGAATTAATAATTCTCTTTTTGCTTCATTCCAGGTGAATTGGAAATTACCCGCAAAGACGCGCTCATATTCTTCAGCGAGCTGATGTGTTAAATGAACTGATAAAATATCGATTGACGCGCCATATAAGAATTGCTGGAAGAAAATCTGTGAATAAACTGCGGCGTCGCCGCCATACGCGTTAAAACCGATAGTTGAAATACGGTGAATTTTATTAACACTTACTACCTTATCAGTGCCAATTGTTGGGTCATTCAGATAATATAAACTTTGATCTAGCTTTAATGGCATTACGATAAATTGATTTTGATAAGCATTATCAGCCCGTGATCTGAATGTTTCGATCGCATTATCGATTGCAATGTTGAAATGTTCTTCATTTAATTCATTACACACCGCAGGATAACCGAGTTGTCTCTTGAGAACTCCAGCTAATCTGAGACGCTCTTGATAAGAACCAGTTGTACCAACAGTAGTTTTGTCAACCATCGGCACGCCTTCTTGGTCATTATTTGCTTTTGTCCAAGATGTACCATTAAAAATTTGTAATTCTCTGTTATCTTTGTTGTAGAAGAAGGTACCAGTAGTTGCGGCATCTCCGGTAGGACGATCTGCATCGCTACCAGTTTTTACGGAGCCTGTGCCAGCTGGGACCCACGCCATCCCTGACCACATCTGAACTTTATTTGTGGTTGGATCATAGTAAACTTGTCCAAGCGTTGGGTTTAAAGGTGGACCTACGTTTTGATCAATATTTCCACCAAAAACTGTTGGTGCTTTTTCAATCCGCGCACTATCTAGTGGGTATGATTGAATACCATATGGATAATATTGAAGAATGTTTGAGCAGCCGTGAATGCTGGCGTAATACAACTTATTTGGATCAACATTAATAACTGTAAGTGACCCAGATACTACTGTATCGCCAAAAGCAGCATAAGCAACTCCGACAATTTGTGCATCTTCGATTTCACTTTCAGGATTAGCTAAATCTAAAGATGGAATGTATCTTTGAGAATCTATTGGATAATTGACGGATGAGATCTTTTTCTCTGACAACAGAATAACATAACCGGCTAAAGCTTTTACACTTGATGGAATAGTCCAAGATAATTCAACAGAAGTGGGTGATGGTCTAGAAAGCTGAATAGTTATTAGACGAGATTCTGCCCAAAGTTCTGCTGTTGTGATTTCGCTAAATGAATTTGCCATGTTTTTGAGCCTAAAAAGACAATAAATGATTAACTATTTATCGTAGAGCATATAAATATAGCATCTAGATTTGTGCTCATCACAGGAAAGTCATATCATGAAGCTGGTTCAATTATTTGAAGAAAAGGTTAATCCAAAGTATCTTGAATTTAAAGGATCGCAGCAAAAGCGTGCCCTCAAAAAGGCAATGAAGAAAGAAATAAAACATTTTGCGAAAATGCCTCATGACGATCCAGAAGCCTATCCTGAAGATTGGACTGCTGACATAAAGTACAAGAAGGAATTGGCTAAGATGGGCAAAAAGCTGCCAGTAAGCAGCCACACTAAAAAGTATAAACAGATGTTTGGTGAAGACGTTGATGGTAATGAAATTACGACCCAAGAAGAATTGGCAAATAAATTCTATTCTGTTATTAAAAACGAGGTTGAGAAATCTAAGTACGGCATAGAACTTAATGTTGGCAAGTGGAGAAGAGCAAGTGGAAATTGGAAAACTTTAGAAATAAATCTTGAAAAGGACGGCGGCTTCGCGCAGGCAGTAATATGGAAACATCCAGGTGATGAACCTGGAATGACAATTTATCGTTTCCAACAACATGATATATCATTGCCCAGCAGCATGAGAGGTGAGGGCTTAGGTGGCGAGATGATCAGAATTTTAGCTGCTGGCTATAAGGCCGTCGGTTTAAAAAAGGTGCCTATACATATGAATGTTAACCCAAGTTTTTGGGATGCCATGAAAAAGAAGCATAAAATATTTGAATTTGTTACTGAAGAGAGTTCAGTAGATACTGCGTTAAAGGCCAAGTCAGAAAAAACTGGAATTCCAGTAAGTATACTAAAGCAGGTATGGCGACGTGGCATGGCCGCATGGAGAACAGGTCATCGCCCCGGCGTTGTGCAAAATCAATGGGCGATGGGCCGCGTCAATAGCTTCATTGTTGGTGGCCCTGCAAGAAAAGCAGATGAGGATTTATGGAACAAATACAAAGAGGGCAAGAAATAAACGCGCCGTGTGATTATGTTGAGGTTTTAGTAATGCCCATGCAGGGAATTACAATAACAGGCTTAATTAAGAAACATAATTCACACGCGATGGCTCAATCTGACGTTGATCGCGCCCTTGAATTGTTTAACCAACTAAATGACTCAAAAGTGCCAAAAGCTGGCGAAACTATAAAAATTCCTAAGCTTTAAGGAATTTATCAAGCGCCGCAATTTTAATTGTCAACAGCGCCTTTTGCTTCATCAATTCACCGCCGGCGGCCTGAACTGGATCATTCCCCAGATCCTTAGAATAATAACCAACTCGCGCGCGCAGTTCGCCTAGAGCCATATTTGTCAGCTCTAATTCATCTTGTAATTTTGATAGAAGTTCTTCAGACGGTGAGTGTGAGCTCATTGTTTTCCCCTTTTGTTTCTGCCATAAAACCAGGCGTTGGCCGATTTTTCCAAGAAGCAAATTTAATTTTTGCATAGCGATAATAGTTATGATATGCCTCGATGCTTTTGCCTGGTACTTTATATTCGTCTGGCATTGCCTGAGGAGGTTCTGTAAATGGAAGGTTTGCAATATTTTTTGGTGGAGTTTTTAAAATCTCATTGAGCTTAGCATTCGATGAATGGACTTTGCCATATCGATATTCAAACTCTTTGCCCAATTCAACGAATAGCTCATACAGCCATTCGTAATTTCCTAAACGCTGTCTTGTCCAAACGGCTGACGGATGATTTGCATGAGTAGAAAGATAGAGAACGCTGTCACGTTCATCTAGTAATTTCCACCTTTTTGTTTTTCTGCCTGAATCAGATAATTCTTGTGTTAATGTTCCATCGAGGATTCGATGAGCCGATGAAAGTAACTGCGCATATTCGATGATCATTTTTACACAATGTTTGTTACAGTGAGCCTGTGCACATAGCCGTGGGTCATGATCAAGATAGAAGATGTTCATTTTATTTTGATGAGCTTTTGTTGATCGCCAATTCCGTTTCTGTCAATGTCTGAAACGGGCCATGAGGTTTGCCGTCACTATCTACATAGTAGTAAAGATCGCCCTGTTTAATGATTGATGAATAGCCACATGTAATTTTATTCTTGTTAGCACGTAACCGATTGATTTCGGAGCGTTTGATCGGTGCAGAACGTGTTGGAATCATAGGTGTATCCTCATGAAAGTCATATGACAGATATCATTGTAACATTAGACACAGGAAAAGGGAACAAGAAAAGTTAAAAATTTTAACTTTTCTTGTGTTTTGCTATGCAATAGAAGATTTAGCTATTGAGTTTTTGTTTGATAGCAGCTATTTCATCTTGCAATGATTTTAACAATTCTTTTTGTTCCTGGATAATAACCTGCTGCTCTTGCATTGCTTTGATTAACATAGGAACAAATACGCTGTATTTTACGGATTTTGTTGTAGTTCCAGTTTCGATGCCGTCTTCATCCTTGTCTGCTGACTCGGATATGATATTCGGGAATATTTGTTCAACTTCCTGTGCGATGACGCCGAGCTGCTTACTTTCATCTCCGATCATATTGAAATTGCGAACACGTACTTTCAAAAGATCTTCAAGCTTTGGAGTAGCATCAACTACATTTTCTTTTAGTTTAACATCAGAAATTGCGCTATATACGTTATTATAGTTTAGAATATCACCATTCGTATATATCGTACAAACACGGCGCTTTGTGGCACCCCAATTTGAGAATAGATCAATAAAACCAAGGCCACTGTTTGACTCGTTTCGGTAAATCGCAGTATAACCAGTAGGTGTAAAATCATAACCGCCTGCTGCTGATGAACCGCTAGGACCAAAAGAAATGCCACCAGTTGAGCTAATACCCATCCTGAAAAACCCAGCAGTTCCTAGTAAAAGAGATTTACTTGGATCATCTGACATTAAAACAGTGCTTGTTCCGCCCTCAAGATATAATTGTCTTACGCCAGAATCATACAATGATATATACGGAGCACCAGTAGACTCAAACCGAGCAACCTCATCAAGCGTACTAGAAACACGAAGTTTTACATCAGACACGCCTGTACCAATTTGTAGACTGCCAGACATCGTATCACCAGTTTTTGAAACATAATTACGAGAATTTGAATTTATGCTGTATGACGTTAACGATAACACATTCTCGGCGTCTGTTACTACTTGCGCTAGGGCTACACGATTAGATGAATTTGGCAACACATCTGTACTTGCATACACAGATACACTATCTCTCGAATCATTTGTTTTTTCTGCATACACATACTGTGTTGTGCTTGGCGTTAACGCAATTGTTGAGCTTGGCACTTGCGTGTAATAACCACCTAAGAAAATCGGATACTGTTGAACATACGCAAATAAGCCTACTGACGGCTCTGTTGTTATTGCTTTCCAATAACGTGGAGATGAACCAGTAAACCATTGTTCTTCGGTCAGATCTTCTCCAACGCCAGATATGTCTTTCGAGGTGATTAAATATACTGCACAAAATAAAACATTACCCGCTGCTGCGTAATAACCTAACTCTGAAGAATAACCAAAACTGCCTGCATTTACACCATTTACTGTGGAATATGGAGATGATGTTGGGACAAATTTGCTTGAACCATGTACTGTGTGCGCCTGAGTGTTTACATTAAATTCTGAAATGTACACATTCGTACCACCAACATATGGTATTGAGACATAATTTAATAATCTACCATTAGCCGTTAAGATAGGAGATCCTACGCTGGTCCAGCTGTTTGCTGAATCGCCGCGGTTGGTATTTCCGGCAGTAATTTCTGAAACCATAAAGGGACCATAAATGTTTGACCATGCACCAGAAGAATAATGTGCTACATAATACGAATGGTCCGTGTTCGACACGATTGCCCAAAATTTACGATCTGCCGAATTTCCATTGTAAACAGAATGTCCTTGCCAAACTATCCCAGTTACGGCACCTATAGTTGATGGTATTGCTGGCAACGTAAACGCAGTTGGTGTCTGTGTTCTAACTCCACCAACGATTGTTATTTCCTCTAAAACACTACCTGGCGCTATTTTATAGTATGTTGGCGTAGAGCCATTTACCGTTGTGCTGTATCTGCCACTCTCAAATGTGCCTGAAGGCGTATCCACCCATCCGGCACCATCTAATTTTAATGTATCATTAGGTGAAGACAGTGAACTTGAAGAAAAACTACTCGTTGAAAAATCTGTGTTAATTAATTTTGAACCATATTTGTTGCTATTCACGCGAAGCTGCACGTTATTGGAAATAATGTGAACGTTGTGTGCCAATACCTGTTTACTCCAAGGCGCCGCATCTGGTATACCAATAGATCTTGAATAGATATATGAAACATTGTTGCCTATTGTAGACCAGTCCTGATTTGCTAATTTATATAATGAGAATCCTGTTGTTGTCCACGTACCTACTACGCCAGATGTTAATAATTTTGCAAATTCATCGGTTGTCATTGATATCGCTAGACCGCCGCCTCTAGTACTCATGCCTCCAGTATCTGTTTCCCAAGTGGAGTCAGGAACTTTATGATATCTAAATCCTGATGGCTTGATTGGAACTAGATTTGTTGGTGTTCCGGTGCCATCAATAAACCAGGATTTTGGAATATTCCATGAAATTGTTGTGCCTATGTTAACGCCTGCATTTGTAGAACCAGAAGTAAGAACATAATAACCGCCATAGACCATCAATAAGTTTTCTGTAAATTTATTCCACGTAAAACCATTTGTGCAATTTGGAGGGAAATATGAAAATGGCATTGTATTATTATTAGGGTTTGGCACTCTTCCTGCGCCAGTTTGGTCAATATTCGTTACTTCTGATGTTACAAAAATGTCTTGACCACGTAAAAGATTCAAAGAAGAATCATAAACATCCAATCTAACGTTCCCGGCTGATATCTGTGTTCTTAAGATTCTGTCTCCGTCAGGATCTACCAGTAAAAATATGTTTGTTGAATTTGATGCAATAGACGTGACGTCTGCAAATGGAGTCCATGTTAAATAATCGCTACTTCCATTTGTTTTTGCGAGAACTTTTCTTTTAACAGATGTGGAGCTGTTAGTTATTTGAATATAAGCAAACTGTGTCCCTATATTCATTATGGAATTTACATATTCATTTGCATTTAAAAATGAAACTGTAACTGCATCTGCATCAAAAACAAAATCTTGATCTTGCACAAATCGGTATGCTCGCCATGGTCTAATTAAACCTGCTGGAGTTGTTACGTGAAAATATGCAACTTCAAAATTTTGATCATCGGTTAAATAAAATGCTTGCGTGTTTGCGCCGCCTAAGCTAAATTCAAAATCTGAATATACTGGAACGGTATTCTCTTGAAGAACACCTGCCAAAGGATCAAAATTTAAATAGTCTCGTGTATCTACATATTGTTTTGTTGCAGCTGCTGTAGAAGTAGTTGGGTCTGCGCTTAATATAAGTTGCCCAGACATCGTATCACCGGCCTTATTGACCGGAGTATATCCTAGACCAGCTGTTACTTCTGATTGTGTTAAATTGGTTGTAGTAAATGCGCCACTGGAAAATTTCATTATTCCAGTTTGCCATGCATTTCTACTGGTTCCACCCTGAGATATTGGAATTAATCCTGCTGCGCCAGTGCCTTCAACGAGTGTGTTCCACGCGCTGCCGGTGCTATATACTTTAATTTTATTGACTGACGTATCATACCATAATTGTCCAATCGCTGGATTTCTAGGCGCCGTTGCACCAGCGAATGATTCTGTTAATTTCAGAACATTTTGGTGGATGTCTTCACCATAGTTGTTTACATATCTTCCAGGAATAGATAAAGTTGAAGATGCAGTATTGATTTCATTTGGTAATATTACGAAATTGCCTTGTTTAAAATCCAAAAGATACAATGACGTGTTTGTTATTTTACCTAAGCTTGCTCCAGTGTTAGCGCCAGATGGTAGCGCTGATATATTAACTGTTGACGTGCCAACTTTTTCAGGCTTTACGAAAATTGTTGTTCTATCTGTTAACGCAGAATATGAAGAATCTGAAACTTTGTATTTTTTATTCGCTGAGGAAAGAGAATGATTCTGAATCTCAAATTCTGTTGCTAATACAAAGGTGCTCGTATTTTCTTTTATAAAGAGATCAGTATAATCTCCACCTATTACGATTGATTGAGTTGCGGTAGAAATCGAAACTATAGAATATGATTTGGCCATAATATTATGTCATCCGTGATAAAAGTGGCGGTAATCTATATTTATAGACTTTGATTTAATCTATGAGCTTAACGTATTTTTTAACATTTTTTCGACAAAAATATAAATATAATACCTAAAAACTATTTTCAAAATAGAGGAAATAATATCATGGAACGAGTTTTATCAATGTTATTACATGCATCAAAAGTAGCTCAGATCTGGCATTGGAAAGTAAAATCATTTGCCCAACATATGGCGCTGGGCGAATTATATGAATTAATAACTGAAGTTACAGATCAGCTAGCCGAAGAATATATTGGAAAATTTGGAGAAACTGCACCTGTGTCTGATGGAGCTTGGACATTTTCAACATCTTCGCCTGTTGAGTTTACTAATGATCTTCACGCTAAAGTTGAAGAAATGCGTGCTTCACTTCCTCAAGACGCCGCACTTCTCAATACTTATGATGCTCTAATTGGACAAATTAGACGTGTCAAATATAAATTAGAAAATCTTTCATAAAATAATAACACGTATTTCGCGGATTTAATGCCCTTTATATTTCAAATAACAACATGCGGGGGTTCACATGAAGCTATCAAAATTGGCTACTCATTTACAGATCATGTCTGAAAGTATGACAGAT
>Ga0255146_1000475_pt1 | contig 10734 bp, 17 predicted proteins | sample Atl_Cont_RepC_8h_FD_188424 | JGI IMG/M metagenome (GOLD analysis project Ga0255146, IMG submission 188424) | Freshwater microbial communities from Altamaha River, Georgia, United States - Atl_Cont_RepC_8h | ecosystem: Environmental > Aquatic > Freshwater > River | place: USA: Georgia | collected...
ATAACATATTTACCTGCTTGAGTATTTAAAAATTTGGCAATCATTCTTGTCCTGCCTCGTTCATCATGTCTTTAAGAGCAGCTTTGCTGAGTTCCATTTGAGTTTCAAGGTTGTAATCGCGAGGCGCAACAACGATACCGCCAAGAGTTACCATGAGAGACGCAACAGAGATCGCGTTGCCGATAGCTACACGATGAACTTTAGCAGGCTCAACGATGCCGGCTTCAAATGGATTCATAAAATCGTGTCTCTCGGCGTCAAAGATAACACGAGGAATACCATTGCTATCGATGGATGATTTGATTGTCTCTTTAATGTCTGTTGTTCTATCGTCTTCGCCGCAGTTAAACAACAACACTTCAAATGGTCTTTCAAGCGCGATAGCGAGTATGTGCCACGCAGGATCAAGACCCGCGACAGCACGAATACGCTGAGATAGTGCTAGGTGAGTAGCTGCACCACCTGCAACGATACCCTCTGCGACGGCCGATCTGACCGCCTCAACCGCGTCTTGCACGCGATCTCTTCTCTCCCTAACTTCAGCATCCGTCATGCCGCCAACCCACACGGTAGAGATACCACCAGTAAGCTTAGCGATAGCAGCTCTAAGATGTGCCCGATCATGCTCAGAATGAGCAGATGCCATTACCGCTTTAAGCTCAGCTACGCGGGTGTCGATAAGATCAGCGTCCGATTCGCTCTGAACAAATGTCTCATACGTGTTGATCTTAGCCGACGTGAATGATCCAAAATCTTCGCCAGTAAAACTAGGGGCACTTGCCGGATCCATGACGGTGGCACCGGTGTAAGCAGCCATATCCTGCAAGAACATGGTCTTTGAGTTGGCCAGGGTAGATTTAGGCACTTTCACGGGAAGAACCGTAACTCCGCCCTTGGAAGTCTTCAGAAACTTCTCAATCACAGGATCGGCGAATCCGTGTGCCATCACCAAAATAGGCTTTCCAAAGTATGCCTCATCGGATTCAAAGGCTGCCTGGATAGCAGCAGGAAGCACAAGGTCGTTTAGTGTACCGTCGAACAAAACTACCAGTCCAGCATCCATGCGAACCTGCTGATTAGCGCGGTCGTTAATAAACGCAGATCCAATAGCGCCAATATCTCGCAGACCAGACGTGACGATATAACCGTCTACCGTTTCAACTCTCATCCCTCCGCCTTGATCTTCTTGAATCAAGATGTGACCATCTTCACCGGCAGCCATGAAAGCTTTAACAACTACGCTGGCAACGTCTTCGTCCCCGTTAGCTGAGATGAGCGCGACCCTTTTAAGATCCTCGTCAGATTTAACTTCCTGCGCAACCTCTTTGAGGTACGGAAGGACTACGGTTTCATAGCACTTACGGATCTGATTTACCAATCTTTGCGGGTTGTATCGTTTGTTGTTGGCCATGAAATCTGAGCCAACTTTAACGAGTGCGTCAGCTAACACGATGGCTGTGGTAGTTCCGTCACCGGCGTCGCGAGCGGTATTGAGGGAGATTTCCTTGCATGTATCAAGCACGGTATTTGCAGCAGCGTTAGGAAGACCTAACGATTTAATCACCGTGACGCCGTCTTTGGTCAGGAGCGGCGGCATTCCTTCTCGTTCAATTAAGGTTACTGCACCACCTGGGCCAAGGGTTCGACCAGCAACAGCAGCCATCCTAGAAAGAGTAGAGGTAACAATCTCTCTAAGTTCTTGAGGATTATCGACGATATCTTTAGTCTTAGACTTAACGTACATCATGCCAAAGCATCCTTCTTGCGATGATCTTCGATTACCTTTTTATACTGGGAGATCTTTCTCTGATCTGTCTCAAAACCAGTCAATGAATGCCCTAATTTCAAGCAAGCTTTTAGAGAAGCTGAATTGCCCATAAAAGGATCGAACACTGAACTGCCAGGAAGACAGGAAGCCATCCTCAAAAGAAGTTCGGCTAGATCGTCAGAATATGCCTCGTCCAGAGATCCTGTTTCAACTAGCCACGTATTACCGATGCAGGGAGCTGAATCCTCGAGCATCAGATACTTTTTGACTGGCTGACGATCGATCTTCCAGACATCGCCGTTACAGAAGAACAGCACGTACTCATGGGAGTTAACGAGCATATTTTCAGCTCTTTTACCTGGCAGCCAGGTCTTCTCAATGACGATGTTGTCGACGTGGTTAAAGCCCGCGTCCATCATGGTCTTCGCAACTTCAAACGGTCTAAATTTAGCTTCAGTGGGAGCGTAACACACTAAAAACACAAGACCATTCTGAGCCATGGATGACTTAAGTTTTTCAGCGAAGTTCTTCATAAACGTCTCTGAGTAACCGTCGCGCTTGCGAATTGGAACGCGCGTGATGCACACCTCAACATTTTGAGGCCACACAGCGTCGCGGTCAAAAAGCTCATTTTGATTTATCTTCACGGACGTGCCGAAAACTGAATGTAGATTGTTTGGCATAGTTTCTCTCCAGCTTGTATGGTTTATACCAGAGAGGACCCAGAAGAACCAAATCCACCAGCGCCGCGAGACGTATTCTCATCTAGTTGATCTACCAGTTCAAGCTCATAATCGCTAGAGTAAGGATGCAGAATCATCTGCGCAATCTTCTGGCCTTTTTTAAAGTGCAGAGTTTCTCCGGCCAGAAGAATATTGCGCTGAAAACCATCGACCCAGGTAGTGTGGGGCGTATGGTTGAGATTCGTCATCACGACGTGAATTATTCCGCGATATCCTTGGTCGATTATCCCGGCATAAACTAGAAGCCCTTTTGATCCGTTACCGGACTTGGAAGTAATCTCGGCGTATGTTGACTCTGGCAGTTGAAGTCTGACATTGATAGCGTGCTTTGCGATCTGCCCCGGGTGGATGGAGAAATCGTGCGTAGCAAATAAATCAAATCCTGCGTCGGATTTGTGGGCTTTAACTGGCATCTGGCCGTTTTCTTCTAGTTTAACTTTAACGGTTTTGCTCATATTAAACTCCTTTTTAGATTAAAAAGGCCTTTTCTCAACTTGCCGAGGTTGCTCCTCGGTAACGAAGAGTCACGTTCTTACCGCGGAGACCTGTATATACAGAATGTTTTAAAAGCCTACGTGACACAGTAGCTTTTTCACTGTACTTTCCCTAACAGGTCAGGGCACACCATCCACATGATTATTCAGGAAGCGGCGGTGCCAACGCTCCCGCCCTTTCGGGCAGGCGTTATTGTACCTTCACGTTGTGCGTGATTTCTTTATAGTAAGAGATGCGTTGATTTGCGTGTCGCGTCAACATGGTTGAAGACGCAGGAATATAATCGAGCACTATACATTTGTCTTTGGTTTCTGTCTTTCTAAGTCCTCTTCCCACTGCTTGTAGGACAGCAGACTTACTCGCCGTAAAGTTAGCAAGAAGCAGAACCTCAACGCTTCTGGTGTCGACTCCCTCACCGACAAGGCCGTCAGTCGCGACGAGTCCACGAATTTTGCCGTCGTTGAATTCATCAATCAGCTTCTCAGAACCTTTATCTCTTCCGTTGGCGAAAGCGATTCCAATAGCTGATGATATCATGTCGCCATGCTCTATCTGATCGACAAGGATCAAAGTATTTTTGTTAGCAGAAATAAACGCTTTTGCGTCTGAAATTATGCGATCGTTCATCTCTTTTGAATTTAAAACGTGAGCTCTGTAGGCCTTTAACTTATCGTCTTTAAAGTCATAACCAGTTGTATTTACTGATCTAACAATAAAATATGGCTGCGATAACCAACCGTTAGACACACCCCACGCAACGTCGCGCTCTACTAGAATATCGCCGCACGATGCATGGATAAACAGATCTTTTCCGTCTGACCTAAAGGCGGTCGCCGTGAGGCCGTAAATCCGGCCCACGGCTCCTAGTCCTTCGGCAATAGCGTAGAAGGTATTTGCGGGTGTGTGGTGGGTCTCGTCGAAGATTATGACCCCAAGCTCGAGCTTCTTAAGGTCTTCTATTCGGTTTGATACTGAGGCGGCTATGCCTACGGTGACTGCAGAAGGTTTATACTTGCCATCTCCGACAAACCCAACTTTACCAGGTCCAAAGGAGTTTGAAAGCTCCTTATAAAACTGGTAAGCAATAGATTTGCTAGGACAAACGACGAGAGTTTTGCGCTTTAGTTGACGTATGAGATATATAGCAGTTTTTGATTTACCGAGTCCAGTCGCTAAGTTAATGATTCCGCGATAGTTTTTAGCGGCAATTTCTACTGCTTCTTCTTGATACGGTCTAAGCGTAAAAGAGCTGGAGGAAGAAGCCCAAGGTAGGGCGATAGTAGGACCGGTATCTTTGCGGTGATCCGTAACATTATCAACTAGAGAAGTTACTAAAGAAGCAAAACCCGACGGAACGATTAGAGATTGTCCGTCTTTTGAGCAGAGTGTGCCTTCAGATTCCGCCTCTAACTGCTTTAGAAGCGGCGAGTTAGCTTGAAACGGATTCTTGCGCATCCTGCGGATCTGGTACTGTTTTGACTTATCCACGTACGAAAGTTGGCGTTTTATTTCCGATTCGATCGATGGATCGATATGATCGATGCGGATAATATCATTATAGATGTGAGCAACCATTTTCATATTGATTTTCGTATAATTTGATAAACCCATACGTGTTGGAAGGGATTTTACATGAACAGAGATATTTCTGAAATCAATAAGTTTATTGAAGAGAAACAAGCCGCCCGCAAGAAGCCTATCGAAACTGAGATGTACTGGTGGTTAAACATGAATCGCCATTTTTACATCGGCGACGAATACAAGATCGTTCTTGAAAAGATTGACTCGGGAAACAAGTCAGTAAGAATTAAGGTCATCAACCTTAAAACAAACAAAGAGCAAGAACAATCTCAACCAGACCTCAGTTTGCAAGAACTTATTGTGCTCCATAATTCTTCTGACGGAGAGTGATATGGAACTCAATTCTAAAAAATGCCTCATTTGCAAGGGCGGCAAGAAAAACGATTGCATTTACGCGCACAGAGATGCCGATACGGGTGAGATATGGTTCTGGTGTGCAGGTAAATGTCAAAGAGCATACTCACTTTATGAGTACTGCTTTTTGGCGGGTATATCGCTTCGTGATTTTTTAAAATCAAATATCTCGTTTGAAGAAGCTAGACCTTTAGAAGTAAACGCCATGGCATGGCCAAGATCGTTTCATCCGCTATCCGACCCGATCTCTAAGCCGGCTTTAGCGTACCTAAAATCTAGGGGATTAGAGAATCCGGGCGAGATGTACTATGATTCCTCTCGTGAGGGGATCGTATTTCCCTATTATCTCAACAACACGTTTGTCGGCGCACAGATTCGGTTTATCGAGCCTCGACTTGACGAGGACGGAAGTCCGTGGAAGATTACCACGATGCCGGGTACAAGACTTGGATATCTATTCTGGGGCTGGTCTCAGCAGCCTTTTGGAACTAACGTTAAATATATAGTGGTCGCAGAAGGTGCCATAAACGCAGCAAGCCTACAGCAGGCATTCAACATAAAATACGGTAACCTTCTAAAGAACCCATACCGGTGCATCTCGACATCTGGTGCCAGCATAACTAAATACCACGCTGAAAAGCTCAGAGAGCTTATTGATTCTGGTCTTAAAGTAATCTCCGCCTTTGATAATGATGAGGCAGGGATAAAGGCATTCGAGAGGATGGCTAAAGAAGGTGCATGTACGCACTACTCCTTCGTTGAAGAGGACGGCAAGGACTGGAACGACATCCTGAAAGCGGGCGAAGACCCTGCTTCTAGGTTGCTTAAGAGACTTAAGAAAGCGTGAGATGAGCAACATAATTAACAGCACTATCAGCCAAAATGCGTTTTGGATGGTGAATAAAAAACTAGCTCGATATCTTCAAAGCAACGATGCCGCGCTGCTTCTGGCAGATCTGATTGCCAGAAGAGAATTCTTTAGCGGGCGAAACGATCTTGATGAAGAGGGCGGTTTTTTTGCTCTATCAGAGACGCTTGAAGAAGAACTTAACCTTACCAAAGAAGCGCGCCAGAAGCTTACTAAGCAACTTGAAATAGTTGGTTTCTTAGTTGTCAAGAAAAAGGGACTGCCCTCTAAGAACTACTATTACGTGCAGGATAATGAGATCGTTAAGGTTCTTGGAGAAGATGTTAAAAAGTCTAATGATTATCAGTGGGCTGAAAAATCAGCCCAGTACAAGGCTGAAACCTCACCCGACTACAGGGCTGAAAACAACGCCGCTAATAAGAATAAAGAGAATAAGAAGAGAGAAGAGAAGACGAAATTTTCGCAGGATGACATTTACCGGAAGTGGCTAAGCGAAGTTCCTGAAAGACCAGATTTCAAGGCTTGCTACGAAGAGCTCCTGGTGCTCTTTGAGTCCCTAAAGACATCTGGCTACTCAGGCGGAGATATCGCGCCTTCCTTCAAGAAAAAGGTTCTTCGCCGCTGGGAAAGATCTAAGTTTCCGCAGCGCCACGAGGACTGGTGGGAAAAGGCTGTCGGTGCCACTTTTGGCTCTGATATCGAGCTCGCTGTTCCTGAAGTTAAAGAAGAAAAGGGTGTAAAAGTAACACGAATAGACGGGCAAATATCTATAGACGCAGCGCTCAAGATGGCCACGGATGATTCTGTGATAGAAGAGATGATGCGCGAGTACGAGAGGATCCGCTCAAGTGGGCCTCGAGAAGGAGTGTTAGATGACGAGTGAGCTCAAGATAAACTCAAGGGTAGATTTGTTCGAGGCCAAGCAAGAGCTCGAGAAAGCTCGAGTTCAAGAAGGTCTGGCGAAACTCAACCAGAAGAAGGTCCTGCAGGAAAGGTTAGAGAACTACTCGCTGAGTGAGATTGAGGCTAGAAAAGGTCTCAATAACGCCAAAAGATTGGTTGGCGTTCTAGAACGAGATGCCGATTTGATAAGGAAGGCGGTTCCGTTCATCAACGGTGCCTTGAGTACTATTTGTCCACTGTGCCCTGGTGGTATTTATTTGATGGGTGCTGCTTCTGGTACTGGTAAGTCAACCACAACTGCAGCTATCGCGCACGCCCTATACGCGCAAGGGTTGAAGACCTTCATCGTCTCTAACGAAGAGACGGAAGCTAAGATAATGGCCAGGATTGCATGCGTAGAGCTGGATATTGACTTTAATTTGTATGTGCAGGACAAACTTCCCGCGTCATACCGCAAACAGGTCGCGCATAAGATCCTGGAGATTGAGCCGTACGTCACCGTTATGGACGACCCGATCGCGAGTACGACTCTTGAAAAGATTGAGTCTGTCCTTAAGGAGGTCAATGATTCTGGTAACTATAGTTGCGTAATCGTTGATTTCTTGCAGAGGATTAACAAATCTATAGTAGTACCAGCTATAGAAAGAACTGATGCGCTTTATAGATTTAAAGATATTGCAACTGATTATGCCCAGCACGCCAAAGTTCCAGTAATCGTGATGACTCAGTTAGTCCCACTATCATCTGACGAGACCGAGCGTAATTTTGAGAGCCGCATCAAATGGGCAAAAGGCTGGATAGAAGCTGCTGCAGCAGCCATAGAGATCATTAAAATCAAAGGCATACCAGTCTCCACATTCTACGTGGCTAAAGGCCGATTCTCAAAAGCCGAAGTATCTATATCTTGCAAATACGAAAATGGAAAGTTTACGTACGTCTCCAAGGGAGAGCTCCAGGACATTAAAGATCAGTCTCAGCTAGACGCCATCAACGATCTCACCTCAAGGATGGATAAGAATGATGAAGATGCTTAATATTTTAATGTTTAGTTTTATGATGCCTGGATGCGTCACGGTTATCAAGAATGAGTGCGCCGAGGACGCTTTCCTAGATGACGAGGTTTTGTTCCGCAAAGGAAATAAGGTATTGATCTCCTACGAGGATAAATACTCTTTCTATAGAGGGAGCTGCCTGACCCAAGGCAAGATCCTGGATATCGCGGGCTGGGAAAAGGGCGTTCTTTATTACCACGTTGAGACCGCGTGCTTAGATGTTGAGGGTACAAATTATGTACGCAGATCATTCAAGATCCCACAGAATCTATTACGTAAGGTTTAATATTATGAAGTTCTTCATGACGGTTTTGCTTTTGGCCACATTGACGGCGATGCTGATCTCTCTCAGCGGTTGCGCGACTAGAGAGTACACGATGCTCACCAAGCAAGTCGGCGAGTACGGGATTCAGCGCTTCGAGGATAAAGATAAGAACGTGGTCTGCTATGTTTACCGCGATGCCGACAACGGGGCAATGTCTTGCCTGAAGAGCGTGAAATGAACCCGACGTTGATGTTAATTTTGGGCACGATCGTGTACTCCGCGTACGCCTGGTTGACTTTTAAGCCAGAATTAAAGGTGTCGGCGTATTTGCTCCCGATTGGTCTTTCTCTGGCGGTGGTTGGCAATTTACTGTGGATACTGCTGGCGCGCAGCACGCAAGAACCCGGGAAGCTGATCGTCTACGGTATGGCATGGGACGCGATGATTACTCTATCGTTTTTGCTGGTGCCGATTATGTTCTTTGGCGTACGGTTTACGGTGGTTAGTGGAGTTGGGTGCGGTTTGGTTGGACTAGGACTGCTGATGATGAAGCTGGGGACAGTCTGATGCCTTACGACAGCAAATACGACTATCTATTTGAGTGGGCGATGCTGATGAGCGTCAGGAAGTTGAAGATTTGCACGCGCAGAACCACCGACAGCGCGAGATACGTTAAATGAACGGCTATCGCCACAACCATCCTATATTCGAGATGATGGACATCTTCCTGATGATGAAGATCATTCCGCTTGAATCTCGCGCTAGGTTTTTGAGGACGGCGATTACACTTTTAGTTGAGGGTGATCAGACCGAGTGGTGGATCAACAAGAAGGCGATGCCGTGAAGCAAGAGGATCTTAAAGTCTTTAAAGACCGCATCGAAGTACTGGGTTTTTCCTTTATTCTTCGTAAGTTAAAGATATCTGGTGGATTTAATTTCAATAAGTTACAGGCTTTATATATTCATAGCGAGTGGGGGTGATATGAAATTTAATAAGATTAAGGTTCTTTATAAGAAGAAAATGAAAGAAGGCGAAGAGATACCTTTAGCTGGTAAACAGTTTATGTTTATTGGCGATGAAATTGTGGTTTACGATATCGAGGCGGATGAGTTAGACGCAGAATCTATTCAGGAATCTGAATCACAAGATCCAATTGTGCGAATTCTTCAAGAGCGGGCAGAAAAGGAACTTCAAGAGCAGCAAGAGTTCTTACATAAGTTTCAAATACGAACAGGCCAGCATCTTTTTGATACAGAAGGAGGGATGGTCTTACTTCCCGTGGCAGAGGAAGCATTCTTTGAGACCTCAACATCTAAAAAGATGGAGGTTTTATTTAAGAACTTCTTCGACAAATCGCACCAGGTAAATGAAAAATACAAAAAGAATAAAAGAGCTTATTTACTTTATTCTGAACCTGGTATGGGAAAATCTGCCCTCATAAGGCACTTTTGTAAAAAGGCGTTAAAAGAAGACGGCACGGCAGTCATCCACACCAGTGGTGAGGTTGATTTTCAGAAAATTACCAGTATCTTTCTTAAACCGTACGCAGATGATGTAAAGAAGATTGTTTTAATAATCGAAGATTTTGGCAAAAAGGACTACAGTGCTAATTCAAGCATATTCAATCCGTCGTGCCTTAATTTCTTGGACGGGGTATCCGGTCTTTTTAGAGTTCCTACGCTGATTATATGCACGACCAACTTTATAAAAGAGCTTGGTCCCCAGTTGACAAATCGTCCTGGTCGTTTCAGTAAGCTTATTCAAGTTCTTCCGCCCTCTGACGATGAAGTGTTTGCACTTATAGAAGGCATATCTGATGTACAATTAACAGACAAGCAAAAATCTGCCTTTCGCGGTCTTAAGATGAGCCCAGATCATATTGTTGAGGCTTTAGTTCGGCATGAGCTGGAAGGCGTGACCTTGGAACATGCGGCGCAAGAAGTAATGCAAGAGCGCGCAGGTCTTACACAGTGGAAATAGTTTAAACTAAACAAGTTACTCAATAGGAAGACTGATGAGCACTTATCTTAAGGCAAAAGAAGACGGCAGGCGGAAGCGCGAGAAAGAACGCGAGGCGATGCGGATCAAATTCGCCGGTGATGCTTTAGTTGGACTTTTGAGCACGCAAGGCTACGCAGCAAACAACTCCAAGAAAGATCTCGCTCGGCACTGCGTGGCGATCGCGGAGGCGATGGTTAAGGCTTTGGGATACGCGTATGAAGTAAAGCCATCACCGTTAAGCGATGAAGAAAAGTTGCCCCTGGACAAGGAAGATGAGATATGAGTTCCCAGCGGGAGTTGGTCCAGGCCATGATCCGCCGTCGCGTCTCCAGGGCAAAGAAGCTCAAGGAAGACGCGCAGGCGAAGATGGATCCTCGAGCGCTGGTGATGCGGTTCTTGGGTGAGTTTGACGAAAAGCTGATGGCTTGCCGGTCGGTGGTGGAGAAGTACTGGTTGATTGAGGCAGAGAGCCAGAGGTTGCTTTCTGACGTCCAGAGAATAGATCCTGAGGCAGTTATCGAGTTGATTTGGTTCGGTGAGGACGTGAGTTCGATGCGGTTGGAAGGCGTTCGGATTCACTGGGGCGACGAATATAGAGTTCGCACCCAAACTGATGCTGAAGAGTTGATAGATCTAACTTCTATATTATTTGGTTGAGTTTAAAATAAAGCACGACATAGATAAAACTGTGTCGTGCTTTATT
>Ga0255146_1000484_pt1 | contig 10640 bp, 16 predicted proteins | sample Atl_Cont_RepC_8h_FD_188424 | JGI IMG/M metagenome (GOLD analysis project Ga0255146, IMG submission 188424) | Freshwater microbial communities from Altamaha River, Georgia, United States - Atl_Cont_RepC_8h | ecosystem: Environmental > Aquatic > Freshwater > River | place: USA: Georgia | collected...
TAAGGAAAGCCGGGTAATACCGAGATTCCCGATCCCTAGGGACCTTCAGGTCCACCTGGCCGAAGGTGGTCTCCAGCTTGCGGGGGTAGTAGCCGTTCCTGCGGCCTCCGTGCACCTGCAAGAAGGCCGTCCGGTCCAGCTCCAGAACCGTCTGCAAAACCTCGGCCACCGTCTCCCGCACCGCTTCCCTCAGCAAGATCCGCAAGGTATCCTGGTCCACGGGGCACCTCCTCGTTCCAAGGTGTGCCCCCCTATTAAACACGGACCCTTACACATAAATCCTTACACGACCGGAACCGGAGGAGAAAGGTGCCCAGGGCCAGAAGGAGAAGGGCCAAGGTCATGGACGCCTCCTTTCGCCAAATCCCTCTCCAAGGAGCCCGGTGACCCCTGCCAGGAAGAGGCCCCAGGCCGTCTGGCCCAGGAGGTGGAAGCCCAGGGCCACCCCGCCCGCCAGCAGGGCCACGGGGTTCTTCAGGTGGGGCAGGGCCAGGAGGAAGAAAAGGGCGGGAAGGGCGAAGGAAAGGGCCTCCCCCAAACCCGGGAAGGCCAAGAGCCCCTGGGCCCCCAAGACCCCGAGGGCGGTGCCCAGGTTCCAGGAGAGGTAGGCCCCGAGGCCCAAGCCCAGGAAGTAGCCCCGCCTTTCCCCTGGGGGAAGGCCCGGGAGGGCCCTCAAAGCCACGGCGAAGACCTCATCGGTGAGGAAGAAGGCCTCTAGGGGACCTCCCCTCAGGTAGGGCCTCAGGGCGGGGCCGTAGAAGGCGTGGCGCAGGTTGAGGAGAAGCCCCAAAAGGGCCGCCAACAAGGGCGGGACCCCCTGGGCCAAAAGCCCCACCAGGGCGAACTGGCTGGCCCCGGCGAAGACCAGGAGAGAGGTGAGCTGGACCCAAAGGGGGCTGAGCCCCGCCTGCGCCCCCAAAGCGCCGAAGGCCACGGCCACGGGGAAATACCCCAAGGCGACGGGCCAAGCTGCCCCTAGCCCCCGCTTCATTTGGGCCTCCTCAGGAGGAAGAGGTGGGTGCCCCCGTCCCAAGAACCGCGGCCATGGGTGGCAAACAAACGGTGGTGGTGCTCCAGCTCAAAGCCCACGGCAAAGGTCAGCTCCAAAAAACGGCGGGGATAGGTCTTGGTCTCCACCTCGTAGTCCAGCCCGGCCAGAAGGGCCTGGAGCTCCAGCCGCGCAAAGGTAGCGAAGGCATCGGAACGCGTTTCAAGGTCTTGCAGAGCCTCCTCGGCCAAGGCCCTAAGGCCTCGGGACTCTCCTTGCAAGGCTAGCAGGCGTAAAGCCCAAAGGGCCTCCGTTTCCTCCAAGGGAAAGGGGAGCAGGTAGGCCGTGTGGTGAAGCACCAGGTTCCGGGCCCGCTCCTCTCGGGTGGTGAAGGGACGCAAAAACTCGTCCGCCACCGCCAAAAGGCCCCCAGGGCGCAGGAGCCGGTAAGCCTTCTCTAAGAAGCGCCACGTGGACATGTGGTGGCTGGCCCCCACGCAGACGATCAGGGGAAAGGTTTCCTCCGGATCCAAAAGGGTGAAATCCTCAGGCAACACCTCCACGCCTGGGATCAACTGGGCCAGGGCTTGCCTCGAGGCCGGACTGGGTTCCACCGCCACCGGCTCCAAATGGGGCAACAGCTCCAAGAGCAGGAGAAGGTGATGCCCAGGCCCCGTGCCCACGTCCAAAAACCTTCCCCTCTCCAGGCCCACGGCCTGCAACCCATAGGCCAGAAAAAGGGGCTGCCTGGCGTAGCCGGGATGGAGGAGTTCCACCCGGGCGTAGAGGTCCACCGAGATGCGACTTTCCCAATCCTCTTCCTTTGAAGAGCCCACAGGAGACCGCGCGGTTTGGACGAGAAGGGGGGCCGGGTCGGCCACTTCCCCCTTAAGGAGCAACCCCTCCCAAGCCAGGGTGCGTAGGAGGAGGCTGGGGCTTTGCCCATGGGACCTCAGATCTTCTTTAGGGGCATGGAGGAGGGCCAAGGCCTCGCCCAAAAGCCCCTGGGCCTCGAGGCGGGGTAAGGGGGCCAAAGGGAGGCTAAAGAGGTAGGTGCGGTTTGCGCCCCAACGAACAAAAACCCCTTCCTGGAACCCCGGCGCAAGCCAGCGGCCTTCCAAGGCCAGACCCCCCACCCCTAGGCTCACCTCCCGCAGGGCCAAGGAGGCCTTCTCCGGGCTACCGGCCTCCCCTTGCGGCCGGGGAGGCAGTGGGTAGTGCAGGAAAACCAGGAGGCTCGCCCCCTCCTCGCTGGCGTACACATGGGGTTCATCCCCAGCGAACTCCACCTCTTCCCCCGGCCCCACCTCCCTGCCTGGAGGCGGTCCCACCCTGGCCTTCCCCCTTAGGAAGCCACCCCTTCTGGCTTGCTCCGGGTAAGGGCCGGGGAAAAGGGCCTCAGCGGATCTCCACCCCGCCCCAGCGCTCCAAAAGCCTCAGGGCCTCCACGTGGTCCGCATCCGGGCCCAGCTCCCGCTTGGCCATCTCGTAGACCTCCCGGGCGAGGCGGAGGAGGGGGCTTGGGGCCTTCTCCCCGTCCAAAACCCCCATGGCGATCCCCAGGTCCTTCACCAATAGCCCCAAGGCGAAGGTCTTGGGGAAGGCCCGGGTGAGGACCCTTTGGGGAATGAGGTTCTCCGTGGCGTTGGAGCGGCCCGAGGAGGCGTTGATGACCTCGAGGGCCTTCTCCGCGGAAACCCCCTGCTTCACCAGGGCCAAAAGCCCCTCCCCCGCCGCCCAGAGGTTCACGGCGAGGAGGGCGTTGTTGATGGCCTTCACCGCATGCCCCGCCCCCACGGGGCCCACGTGGACCACCTTCTTGGCGTAGGCGAGAAAGGGCCTGACCCGCTCCACCGCCTCCTCGGGCCCCCCCAGCATCACCGTGAGGGTCCCCGCCTCCGCCCCCGAGGTGCCCCCGGAGACGGGGGCGTCCAGGTAGGTGACGCCCTTCTCCCGTAGCCTCTCCGCAAGCCTGCGGCTCGCCTCCGGCTCCCCGCTCGTGGCGTCCACCCAGTAGGTGCCCTCCCTGAGGTAGGGGTAGAGGGCCTCGGCCACCTCGTAGACCTCCCGGGTGGTGGGAAGGCAGGTGAAGATCACCCGGGCCTCGGCCACCCTCTCCAGGGGCACGGCCTCGGAGCCGAACTCCTCCTGGTGCCTCAGGGCCTTTTCAAAGGTGCGGTTCCAGACCAGGGTGGGGAAACGCCGCGCCAGGTGCCCCGCCATGGGGTAGCCCATGGCCCCAAGACCGATGAAGGCCACCTTTTCCATGGCTTTTTTTTACCAGAGGCGAAGCCCCTTGGCGAGGCCCCTTAGGAGAAGGAGGAAAAGGAGGCTGAACCCCATGGCCACGCCCAAGAAGACGAAGAACCCCACCCCGAAAGTCCCGCCCAAGACCATCTGCCTCAGCCATAGCCCCGCGGGGAAGGCGAAGAGCCAGGTGAGGAGGAGGTTTTTCCAGGTGGGCCTCCTGTAGGTGCCGAGGAAGGGAGCAAGGAGGAGCCAGACGAAGAGGACGGGGAGGACGTTCCGGGCGAGGCCCCCCAAGGAGAGGGGAAGCCCGTGGGAAAGGAGGCCCACCCCGGCGAAGAGGAGGAGGGCGAGGAGGTCCAGGAGGAAAAGGGCCGTCTTTCGGCTCATCTTTGGGTGGCCTCCAGGAAGACCCGGTCCGCCCGGTAGGAGCTCCGCACCAAGGGCCCGGCGAAGACCTCCCTAAAGCCCAGCTCGTACCCCCAGGCCTCGTACCGCTTGAAGTCCTCGGGGGGAACGTAGCGGGCCACGGGGAGGTGGGCAGGGGTGGGCCTCAGGTACTGGCCCAAGGTGAGGATGTCCACCCCCGCGGCCCTGAGGTCCCGCATGGCCTCGAGGATCTCCTCCTCCGTCTCCCCCAGGCCCAGCATGAGGCTAGACTTGGTGAGGATGTCGGGCCGGACCTTCTTGGCGTGGGCGAGAACCTTCAGGGTCTGCTCGTACCCCGCCCGGGGGTCGCGGACCTTGGGGGTGAGGCGGCGCACCGTCTCCAGGTTCTGGGCGTAGACCTCGGGGTTCGCGGCGAGGACCGTCTCCACGGCCTTCAGGTCCCCCTGGAAGTCAGGGGTCAGGGCCTCCACCAAGACCCCGGGGGCCCTCTCCTTGATGGCCCGGATGGTGGCGGCGAAGTGGGAGGCGCCGCCATCCGGAAGGTCATCCCGGTCCACGCTGGTCAAGACCACGTACCGCACCCCCATGCGGGCGATGGCCTCGGCCACCCTCCTTGGTTCCTCCGGGTCCACGAGGCCCTTGGGGTTCCCGGTGTGGACGGCGCAGAACTTGCAGGCCCGGGTGCAGATATCCCCCAGGATCATCACCGTCAGGGTCCCGTGGGTCCAGCACTCCCCGATGTTGGGGCAGAGGGCCTCCTGGCAGACGGTGTGGAGCCTAAGCTCCCGCACCATGGCCTTCAGGGCCTGGTATCTGGGCCCGGTGGGCAAAGGGGCCTTGATCCAGGCGGGCTTGTTCCGGTCCACGGGCTCGGGCCGGGCCTGGGCCAGGCCCCGCTTCACCACCTTGAGCTCAACGACCTCCCCCGTGGGGGAGAGGAGCTCCACCGTCTCAAACTTAGGCTTCATGGACACTCCCCTCTACGGGCCTCAGGCCGAAGACCTCGGCGAAGGCCGCCACCACCCTGGCCTTGGCCTCCTCCATGGGGACCTTCCGGCCCAAAAGCTTCTCCAAGGAGGTGACCCCCTTTCCCTTGAGGCCGCAGGGGACGATGACGGTGAAGTCGTTGAGGTCGGTGTTGACGTTCAGGGCGAAGCCGTGGAAGCTCACCCCCTCCTTCACCGCCACGCCGATGGCGCAGAGCTTGTCCTCCCCCACCCAGACTCCGGCGTAGCCCGGGGTGGGGTAGGCGGAGATCCCGTAGCCCGCGGCCACCCGGACGATGGCCTCCTCAATCTGCCTTAAAAAGCGGCGCACCTCCCGGCCCACGGGGAAGATGGGGTAGCCCACCAGCTGCCCGGGGCCGTGGTAGGTCACGTCCCCGCCCCGCTCCACCCAGTAGAGCTCAAACCCGTTCTCCCGGTACCAGCTCTCGGGGAAGAGCAGGTTCTCCCCCGTGGCCTTCCGGCCTAAGGTGATGACCCTGGGGTGCTCCAGGAGGAGGAGGGTGGGGGGGCGGTTTCCCGCCACCACCTCCCGGTGCACCCGCTTCTGGTACGCCCAGGCCTCCCCGTAAGGCACCAAGCCGAGGTCCTCCACCAGGAACTCCACGCCCTAAGGATACGCCGCCCAGGCCCCCGTGTCCAAAGGCCGGGGCACAAAGCCCCTAAGCGCCCGCCTTGGCTTCGCAACATGGGAGACCCTGGCTAGCCCTTTTGGGGCCCCCGCCGAGGCCAAAGCCTCGGCGGGGTATTTAGCCGAGGAACCGGGCCACGAGCCGGTCCCGTAAGGGGGCAGGAAAGAGCCTGAGGAGGAGGGTTTCCCGGGCCCGGGCCGGGTGGGCCACCAGGTAGCGGGCCCTGGGGTTTGGGCTTTCCAGGGCCTTGAGCACGGCCTCCGCCACCCTCTCCGGGGGAAGGCCCCTCTTGGCGCTCCGTTCCGCCACGCGCCGCGCCACCTCCAGGTAGCGGCCATACACCCCCTCGGTCCCGGGGGGCGGGGGTTCCAGGTAGCCCTCGGCCCGCCTTAAGGAGCGCTCCCAGATGGGGGTGGCCACGGAGCCGGGCTCTATGAGGACCACCCTGACCCCGAAGGGAAGGAGCTCCACCCTGAGGGCGTCCGCCAGGGCCTCGAGGGCGAACTTGCTCGCGGCGTAGGGCCCCATGAGGGGGAGGGCCACCAGGCCGGAGACGGAGCCCATGAGGACCACCCGGCCCCGGGAGGCCCTGAGGAGGGGTAAAAAGGCCTTCACCGTGGCGAAGGCCCCGAGGACGTTCACCTCCAAGGCCTCCCGGAAGGCGGAAAGAGGAACGAGCTCTAAAGGCCCCGCCACGGCAATGCCGGCGTTCACCACCAGGCCCCAAAGGCCCTCCCCCACCAGGCGCTCCCTGGCCCGGAGGAGGTCCTCCTCCCGGGTCACATCCAGAAGGAGGGGGACCACCCCCTCCTGGGCCAAGCGCGCCGCGTCCTCCTCCCGGCGCACGCCCCCGTAGACCCGGTACCCCTTGGCCGTGAGCAACCGGGCCGTGGCCAGGCCGATGCCGCTCCCCGCCCCCGTGACCAGGACCGCCCTTGCCATTTGAACCCAGTTTACCTCCCACCCCAAGGGTCGGCCCCCACTTCCTCGCCAAGGACAACCCCCCGCCCCAAGGGGGGCGGGGAGGGGCCTAAGGGGTTTGCCCCTACTCCTGGGCCACCACGCTCACCTTGAGCTGGATGGGGACCTCGGGGTGGGGCTTGTAGGTGAGGACGTACTCCCCAAGCTCCTTGATGGGCTTTTCCAGCGCCAGGCGCTTGGGGTCAATGGTGACGCCGTGCTGGCGGGAAAGGGCCTCGGCGATGTCCTTGGCGGTGACGGAGCCGTAGATCTTGGTCTCCCCCGCCCGCACCGGGATGGTGAGGGTGAGGTTCTCCAGGATCTCCTTAAGCCGCTCCGCCTCGGCCTTCCGCTCCGCCAGGCGCTTGGCCTGGACGCGGATCCGGGCCTCGAGGGCCTTGAGGTTGCTCTCCGTGGCCAAGACGGCGAGGCCCCGGGGCAGGAGGTAGTTCCTGGCGTACCCCGGCTTCACGTCCACCACCTGGCCCACGTCGCCCAGGTTCTCCAGGGGTTCTAGGAGGATGACCTTCACCGTTCACCCCCTACTTCCGCACCAGCTTCTCCGTGAAGGGCAGGAGCCCTAGGATCCTCGCCCGCTTGATGGTCTTGGCCAGGATCCTCTGCTCCTTGGCGGAAAGCCCCGTGCGGCGGCGGGGAAGGATCTTCCCCGTCTCCGACAGGAACCGCTTGAGCACCTCCACGTTCCGGTAGTCCCTGAGGTCAAACTCCCCCAGGGTGGCCTTGACCTTAGCCTTGCGGGACGGGCGCCTCTGCGCCTCCTTCTTGGGTTTCGCGTTCTTCGTGCTCAAAACGGCAACTCCTCCTCCGGCGGAAAGTCTTCCAAGCCTTCGTCAATGTCCACCCCACCCGTCTGGACTTCGCGGGACCTGCTTCCGCCGGCCTGGGCAGGTCCACGGGTGGGGCGCTCCAGCCTGAGGGCCTCCACACGGGTCTGGAAGCGCCGCTCGCCGCTGGAGCTGGTCCAGGAGTCGTTCACCAACCTGCCGATCACGAAAAGGCCGTCGCCCTTCCTCAGCTCGGCGGCCCACTCCGCCAGGTCGCGCCAGGCCTGAACCTCCACGAAGTGGGTGCGCTCCTCCGCCCCCTGGCGGCGCTCGTTCACCGCCAGGCCCAGCCGGGCCACCGCGGTGCCCTGGGGGGTGTAGCGGAGTTCCGGGTCCCGGGTCAGGTTGCCCATGAGGAAGACCTGGTTCAGGGCGGCGCGGAGCCTGGGCTGGCCCCGGCTGTCCTCCGCCCGCTCCTTCCCCCGGTCGTCCAGGGGGTCCAGGAAGTCGGCCCGGATCTGGAGCTCGCTCCGCCTCTCCCCCTCCCTTTCCCACTGGCGGTACTCCAGGCGGCCCTCCACGAAGACGAGCTGCCCTTGGTCCAAGAGGTCGCCCCACATCTCCGCCTGGCGGCCTAAGAGCCTCACCCGGTGGTACCAGGACACCTCCCGCTCCCCCCCGTTATCGGAAAGGAGCAGGTCCTGACCGGCGAGGGTCAGGTCCAAAATGGCGAGCCCCGCCGGAGTGTAGCGCATGTCCGGCCGGGTGGCGAGGGCGCCGATTAGGAAAACGCGGTTCAGGCCTCGAGCCATGTCAACAGTTTACGCGTTGGCGAGGAAGGGCTCCTGGGACTTCACCACCATGACCCGGCGCACGTTGTCCCGGATGCGGAGCTCCCGGGCCAGGTCGTTCACCCGGTCCTCGGGCATCTCCACCTGGTACCAGAGGAAGTAGCCCTGGGGGTCCTTGGCGATGGGGTAGGCCAGGCGGCGGAGCCCCAGCTCCTCCACCTTCTCCACGCGGGCGCCGTAGTTCTCCAAAGCCCGCTGGATGATCTCCTTCTCCAGGGCGAGCTGGCTCTGGTCCAGGTTGGGGTTCAGGACGATGTTCACCTCGTACCTGCGCATCTTCACCTCCCTTCCGGGCCCGGCAGGCCGCACAGGGCCAGATTATACCCCGCCTCCCCCCGGAAAAAAAAGACCCAGGGGGGCCTAGGCCCCCCTTTCTGGCTCCGCGGGCAGGACTCGAACCTGCGACCTACCGGTTAACAGCCGGCTGCTCTACCTGCTGAGCTACCGCGGACCGCACCGCAACGCCCACTATACCAACCCCCCCGTGGCCCCGTCAAGCGCTTTGGGGGCGGCCCAGGGCCGCCCCCAAAACCCCCCTTCCCTCTAGGAGTGGGGGTTGATGCGCACGCTGGGGCCCATGGTGGTGGTCACGTAGACGGAGCGGAGGAAGGTGCCCTTGGCCCCTTCCGGCTTGTGGGCCTCGAGGGCGCGGATGAAGGCCCGGATGTTGTCCGCAAGCTTCTCCGGCGGGAAGCTCGCCTTGCCCACGGGGGCGTGGATGGCCCCGGTCTTGTCGTTGCGGAACTCAATCCGCCCCGCCTTGATCTCCCGGATGATCTCGCCGATGTTGAACCCCACGGTCCCCGCCTTGGGGTTGGGGAGGAGGCCCCGGGGCCCCAGGATCCGGCCGAGTTTAGAGCCCACGGCCCCCATCACGTCGGGGGTGGCCACCACGGCGTCAAAGTCCATCCAGCCGTCCAGGATCTTCTGGATGATCTCCTCGCCGCCCACGTAGTCCGCCCCCGCCTCCTCGGCCTCCTTGATCTTCTCCCCCTTGGCGATGGCCAAGACCCGCACCTGCTTGCCGAGGCCGTGGGGAAGGGAGACGGTGCCGCGCACGTTCTGGTCGGAGCGGCGGGGGTCAATGCCGAGCTTGGCGTGGACCTCCACCGTCTCGTCAAACTTGGCGGTGGCGAGCTCCTTCACAAGACGGGCGGCCTCGTCAATGGTGTAGACCTTGTTGGGGTCCACCTTCTCCAGGAGGGCCCGGTAACGCTTGCCGTGCTTAGGCATCCTTCACCTCCGGAGCGCCCACCACCTCCACACCCATGGACCGGGCCGAGCCCGCGATCATCCGGGCGGCGGCCTCGAGGTCGGTGGTGTTCAGGTCGGGCATCTTCTGCTTGGCGATCTCCAGGACCTGCTCCCAGGTGATCCGGCCCACCTTCTCCCGGCCGGGCTTGTGGGCCCCCTTCTCCAAGCCCGCGGCCTTGCGGATCAGGTAGCTCGCGGGCGGGGTCTTGGTGACGAAGGTGAAGGAGCGGTCCGCGTAGATGGTGATCTCCACGGGGACGATGGCGTCCCCCATGTTGGCCGTGGCCGCGTTGAAGGCCTTGACGAACTCCATGATGTTGGCCCCGTGCTGGCCCAAAGCCGGGCCCACCGGGGGCGCGGGCGTGGCCTTGCCCGCGGGCAGCTGAAGTTTGACCACCGCAACAACTTTCTTCATTTTTCCCTCCTAGGCTCCCCCCAAGTTAGGGGTGCAAACGCCTCTAGGCCTTGACCACCTGGGAGAAGTCCAGCTCCACAGGGGTCTCGCGCCCGAAGATGGTGACCATGACCTTGACCTTGCCCCGCTCGGGGTTGATCTCGGTCACGGTGCCCGTGAAGTCGGCGAAGGGGCCGGAGACAACCCGGACCTGGTCCCCCTCGCGGAAGGCCACCTGGGCCTTGGGGGCCTCCTTCTTCCCGAGAAGCCCGGAGACCTCGAGGATGTGCCGCACCTCGTCGGGAGAAAGGGGAACGGGACGCATCCCCGCCCCGACGAAGCCCGTGATGCCGGGCGTGCCGCGCACCACCTCCCAGGCCTCGTTGGGCTCCTCCTCGTCCCCCAGGTCCATCTGGATGAAGAGGTAGCCCGGGAAGAGCTTCTTCCGGACCACCTCCTTCTTGCCCCCCTCGCGGAGCTCCACCACCTCCTCGGTGGGGATCAGGACCTGAAAGATCTTGTCCTGAAGGCCGAAGGCCTTGATGCGCTTCTCCAGGTTGGCCTTGGCCTTCTCCTCCTGCCCCACCAGGGTGTGGACCGCGTACCACTCTATGCTCATCGCAGAAGCCCTATCAGGAAGCGGAAGACCGTGTCGTAAAGCCCGAGGATCACCATGAAGGCCAAGGTGAAGAGGAGGATGGCCTGCGTGCCCTCCACGACCTGCTCCCGCGTGGGCCAGGTGACCCGGGCGAGCTCGGCCCGCGCTTCCTGGAAGTAACGGATCAGCCGGGCGAACATCAGATCTTCACTTCCCGGTGCACGGTGTGCTTCCTACACCACGGGCAGTACTTGCGCAGCTCCAGCTTGTTGGGGGTGTTGCGCTTGTTCTTCTCCGTGGCGTAGTTGCGGCGCTTGCACTCCGTGCACTCCAAGAGGAGTTTTATCCGGACCTCGCTGGCCATCTCGGCACCTCGGGAGGGGGGAGGCTAGCCTCCCCCCTCTTGGCTTACTCCAGGATCTTGGTGACGACGCCGGCGCCCACGGTCCGCCCACCCTCACGGATGGCAAACCGCAAACCCTCCTCCAGCGCCACCGGCTTGATCAGCTCCACCGTAAACGTCACGTTGTCCCCAGG
>Ga0255146_1000493_pt1 | contig 10441 bp, 10 predicted proteins | sample Atl_Cont_RepC_8h_FD_188424 | JGI IMG/M metagenome (GOLD analysis project Ga0255146, IMG submission 188424) | Freshwater microbial communities from Altamaha River, Georgia, United States - Atl_Cont_RepC_8h | ecosystem: Environmental > Aquatic > Freshwater > River | place: USA: Georgia | collected...
GCGCAACGCCTGCGCACTACTCAAGATCATGATGGCGCCTACTTTGTACTCGATGCCCCACCCGCGGGCGACGTCATCGTCAAGCGAGTCGTGTGGGCAGGTGGTGCGGAGCCCGATCTGCTTTCGTTGAGTGCCGACCCTCGGCTTGTCGAGCCTGCGCTGCAGTTGCTCGATAGCGAACTTTGCGAGCAGTTATTGTGTCAGGCGCACTTCAAGATGCCAGGCGATGGCGTGTCGTTCGATTGGCACCAAGATGTTCAGCATCGCGATAAAGGTCCGGGAACGTGGCGCGACCTCAATGGCCGTGGTTCTTATGTTCAGACCATCATGCTGGTCGACGACATGACCGAGCACAATGGCCCGCTCAAGTTCATTCCCCGAAGCGCAGTGAAGAGCGAAGGCCAAATTCGCCTCTCGAACGACACTTATGATTACAGCAAGCCGATGACGCCCGGTGCGGCACCCGCACTCTTCGATGAGTCGCAGGCCGTCACTGTGACGGGAACGGCGGGGTCGGTACTGTTTTTTGGCCCCTATGCGATTCATGGCAGCACCTCAAACGACTCAGCCGTACCGCGTCGTGTGTTGATCAATGGCTATGCGTATCCCGGCGCCAATGGGCGGGTGTATCCCGGGCGCGGTTCTGGTCGGACGCTGCAACGAGTCGTTCGTGGGTAGCGTCTATTTTCACGCCCTAGACTGGGCGATCGTCATGGCCTATTTCGCGCTGGTCACCTGGATCGGTCACAGCGTCAAAGACTTACAAGGCAGTACCCGGGAATATTTCTTGGGCTCGCGATCTTTACCTTGGTATGCCGTGGCAATGTCCATCGTGGCGACGGCGGTCAGCGGTGTCACGTTCATCGGAGTTCCCTCTCTCGTCTTCGCTCAACAGGGGGACTTTCGATATTTGCAATTTTGTCTCGCTGGATTGATCTCGAAAGCCATTCTGGGTCAGTGGATTCTGCCGAGGCTTTACGAAAAAAATTATGCGAGTCCTTATGATTACATCAGGGATAAGCTCGGTCCCATATTCGGAAAAATTTCGGCGTTCCTTTTCTTCATCGGCGCGGTGCTCGGGCAGGGAGTCCGGGTGTTTGCCGTGGCGCTCGTCCTCGAATTGCTGACGGGACTCGATTTTATCGGCTGCGTCTTTTTGAGCGTCGGTGTTTCGGCCTTGAGCACGATGCTCGGCGGCATTCGTGCTGTCGTGTGGTCCGACGTCGTTCAGTTCGTGATGTTCGTCGCCGGAGGCGTGATCGCGATCCTCTACGTGACCCATGGCTATCCGGACGGCTTCTCGGGTCTCTGGACTGCTGCCGAGTCTGAGGGAAAGACCCGCATCCTCGAATGGAGCACCGACCCGCGAGTCAATTTCACGCTGTGGGCAGGTGTCTTCGCGATGCCGTTCCAGAATCTTGCGGCCTATGGAACCGATCAACTCAATACCCAACGGATGCTGTGTTGTAAGTCCGTACGCGAAGCGCGTCTCGCGCTCTATGTCAGTAACTTCGGCGAGCTCGTCGTCGTGTTGTTTCTACTCGTTGGCGTGGCGCTGTGGGGTTTCTATCAGTTCAACCCCATTGACCCAGCATTTGCCTCTTTAGTTGCCGCGAATGTCGATCGGATTTTCCCTGCGTTCATTCTTTCGGAAATGCCAACCGGGCTGCGCGGATTTATGGTGGCCGCCTTATTTGCGGCAGCCATGTCGAGCCCCGTACTTTCGGCGTTGTCGGAGACGACGATCACCATGTTTCACGACGGACATCGTCGCGGCGAGTTATCCGAAGCGAAAGCCGTCACGCTGTCGCGTATTTTGGTGATCGCATGGGCAATCGTGCTCGGCGGTTTCGCAATGGCGTTATCCGGATATGACGAGAGGTTGATTCCTCTTGCGTTCGCCATGACGGCGTACACCTATGGACCGATGCTGGGCTTGTTTCTGCTGGCGCTGTTCGTGCCTAAGCATCGCATCACCAGTGCGCCGCTCGGGGTGGCCGTCGCGCTCGTTGGTGTGCTGCTTGTTCATAACGCTCAGTTCTTCGGATTGACCGAGCAGCGTGAACTCGTGGCTTTCCCCTGGCTCTTCCCGCTTGGGGTGATTTTGTGTCTGACCTTCTCAGTCTTGCCTTGGGGTAGCCGTCGTCCGCTATCCTCCTCGACATGAGTCACGGAAAAGTGACGCCGCAACTGCGGCTCTGGATCGTCAAGCAAATCGAGTCCGGGCAGAGCCCGGAGTCGGTGTTACAAAGTCTGGTTGCTAAAGGATGGCCGGAGGGCGCCGCCATCGATGTCATGCAGCGCACGTTGCGCGCGCGAGTCGCTCAAATCAAAGCGGCTGAAAATGCCGAACAAGCGAGAGCTAAAAGCGCCTCAGGAGACGGCCCAGCCGAGTGAGCGCTCGACCGCTCGCGACCATTCATGCATGCGAGCTGCGGCAGATTCTCGCGACATGGCCGGCTCGAATCTCCGATCAACTCGCCAGCGAGCTGAGATCTCTTCAGTCGACGTCCAGAACCCGACGGCAATGCCGGCGAGATAGGCCGCGCCGAGGGCGGTGGTTTCCGTAACGGCAGGCCGAATGACGGGAACACCGAGCAAGTCGGCTTGGAACTGCATCAAAAAATTATTACGTGACGCACCCCCGTCGACTCGAAGTTCGCGCAGTGGTGCTGCCGCGTCTTGTTGCATCGCTTGAAGTAGTTCGGCGCTTTGAAAAGCGATGGACTCGAGCGCGGCGCGAGCAATGTGGCCGCGGGTCGTGCCACGGGTGATCCCGACGATCGAGCCGCGTGCGAACGGGTCCCAATGAGGGCTGCCTAGTCCGGTGAACGCCGGAACGACATACACACCACCATGATCGGGTACCGACGAAGCGAGCGCTTCGATCTCTTCGGCGCGCGTGACGAAACCGAGTCCGTCTCTTAGCCACTGCACCACGGCTCCGCCGACAAACACGCTTCCCTCGAGCGCATAGTTAAGTTGAGGACGGCCGTCGGTCGTTGAGGATGAGCAGGCGACGGTCGTCAGTAATCGGTGAGTGGATGCGAGAGGTCGATTGCCGGTATGCATCAGCATGAAGCAACCGGTGCCATAGGTGTTCTTCGCCATACCCGGCTGCAAGCACGCCTGCCCAAAGAGCGCCGATTGCTGGTCGCCGGCAAGTCCAGTCAGCGGGACCTCGGCCTGACCGAGCTTGATCCGAATGCCGACATCAAAAGAGGAGGGCAGCACCCGGGGTAATACGGCTTTCGGGATGCGTAGAAGGTTCAGCATCCACTCGTCCCACTCGCCCGACAAGTTAAGCAGCAGCGTTCGGCTGGCGTTGGTGACGTCGGTCACATGGTGCGCGCCGCCGGAGAGTTTCCAGGTGAGCCACGTGTCGATGGTGCCGAAGCACAACTCGCCTCGCATCGCGCGATCGCGCGCTCCGGGGACATGATCGAGCAGCCACGCGAGCTTGGTGCCTGAGAAATACGGGTCGAGCAACAAGCCCGTGCGACGAGTCACCTCTGGCTCATGACCGGCTGCTCGCAACGTAGCGCAGACCTCGGCCGTTCTTCGATCTTGCCAAACGATCGCGGGCGCAATGGGCTCCCCGGTTTTTCTGTCCCAAAGTACGGTGGTTTCACGCTGATTTGTGATGCCGACGGCAGCCACATCGGTCGATGTGGCCCCCGACTTTTTCAACACCTCTTCGATGGTCGCACGCTGCGTATTCCAGATTTCATTCGCATCGTGCTCAACCCATCCGGTTTGCGGGAAAAATTGTGTGAACTCCCGTTGTGCGCTCTCGACGATATTGCCGTCGTGATCGAACAGGATCGATCGGGAACTCGTTGTGCCTTGATCGAGAGCGAGGATCCATCGGCTCATTGCGGTCTCCCGTGAGTCTTCAGCCATTCAGCGACTCGTTGTGTCGACTGCGCATCGATATGAAGTCCGAGCTTGCTCCGTCGCCACAGGACATCGTCAGCCGTTCGAGCCCACTCGGTTTGATAAAGGTAGCGTAACTCCACCTCATAAAGGCCGGGCGCAATCTCCGAACCGAGTTCGTTCGAGCGTGAAAAAATAGTCAAGGCGCGTGATCCGTAGGCTCTTGCCCAGCGGTTGACGGTGTTACGCGAAATCTCAGGATGCATGGCCGACAGCTCGCGCTCGAGCGACTCGAGTCCAGAAGTCAGATCACCGCCCGGTAGAGGCCGAGAAGCCGTCCAGTGAGGCGCCTTCTTGTCGATGGCGGAAGTCACGAGATCGACGGCTTCCTCCGCGAGCACTCTATAGGTCGTGATTTTTCCGCCGAACACACTGAGCAGCGGCGCGGGCGTTTTCTCGAGTTCCAGCGCGTAGTCGCGCGTGACGGCTCGCGCATCGGTGGACTCGTCCTCGAGCAGGGGGCGAACGCCGGACCAGCTCGAGACGACGTCCGCAGGAGATAGCGTTGTTCTGAAATAGCGGTTGCTCTGCTCGCAAAGATAGGCCGTCTCATCTGCGTCGATCGTGACCTCGCGAGGATCAGCGTGATATTCAATATCCGTCGTGCCGATCATCGTGAAGTCTTGCTCATATGGAATGGCGAATACGATACGGCGGTCGGTCGCCTGCAAAATATAGGCGTACGGATGATCGAAGAGTTTGCGAACGACGATATGACTGCCTTTGATGAGTCTCAGTCCGTGCTTTGATCGACCCCGCGTAGCGGCATCGTGAAAGCCTGCCGCCCAAGGGCCTGTCGCATTAACGACCGCTCGCGTGGTGACGACACTTTGCTTGCCGTTGTCATCCTGCAGCGTTGCAGTCCAGCAGGGCTGTTCGATCGCGCCAGCGTCTGTGGTCGGTGTGATTTTGATGCATCGGGTGCGTGTAAGAATCGTTGCGCCGTGCTCTTGCGCGTCGATCGCATTGAGGACTACGAGCCTCGCATCGTCGACCCAACCATCCGAATATTCGAATCCGCGACGGAAACCTTCGCGCAGCGGCAGGCCAGCCGGGTGGTGGCGCAGATCGACTCCGCGTGATCCTTCGAGTTTTTTCCGATGCGCGAGGTGGTCGTAGAGAAACAAGCCGATCCGAATCATCCAGGCGGGTCGCAACGACGGCTCATGAGGCATGATGAAGCGCAGCGGACTGATGATGTGAGGCGCGATACCGAGCAGCACTTCCCGCTCGAGCAAGGCCTTACGCACGAGGCCGAATTCCATGAACTCGAGATAGCGAAGCCCGCCGTGGATCAGCTTGGTGCTGGCTGAGGACGTATGAGAAGCGAGGTCATCTCGCTCGACCAACATGACTCGAAGACCCCGTCCTGCGGCGTCACGGGCAACGCCTGCGCCGTTAATGCCGCCGCCGACGACGAGCAGGTCAAAGATATTCGAACCGACGTCGGCGGTCATCGTCCGCCGCTACGAGTCAGGTGAGAGAGCACCGTTCTCGCCGTGACCTCGCTCACGCGAACATTGGACTCTTCGGTGACACCGGCGATATGCGGCGTCAAGATCAGATTCGGGACGCCCGCAAATAAGGCACCGGCGGCCGCATCGAGCGGTTCGGTTTCGAATACGTCGAGCGCAGCGCCGCCAAGTTGGCCGGTGCGCAGAGCGTCGACTACAGCCGCCTCGTCGATAACGCCGCCGCGGGCGGCATTGATGATGACGCTCCCTCTTTTCATGGCAGCAATCTGCTGTGGGCCGATCATCCGCTTTGTGGAAGCCGTGAGCGGCACATGCAGGCTGATGACATCACTACCTGTGATGAGTGCCTCGAGAGAGGCGCTACTGGCCAGTTGCCAGGCAGTATGGTCTTTGGGGAGCAGCGGGTCGAACGCGATGACATTCATGCCCAGCGCGCGAGCACGAGCGGCGGTTTCGCGAGCGATGCCGCCGAGACCGACGAGCCCCAAGGTTTTACCTTGAACTTCGCGACCGATGGTCGACATGCGCGGCCACTTTCCGGCGATGACCTCCGAGTTGGCGAACCATGCTTTTCGTAGCAGTACGAGCATGGCAGTGATGACATATTCGGCGACCGACACGTCATTGGCGCCCGTGGCAGGGTAGACCGCAATGCCGCGAGCTTTACAGGCTTCGACGTCGATATTGTCGAGACCGACGCCGAGCCGGCCGACGACCTCTAGCTTTGCAGCGGCCTCGAGCAACGCGCCGCGCACTTGAGTGCGATTACGAACGATCAGTGCTCGGGCATCTTAGGCCACGCATGCGAGCTCTTCAGGCTGATCGACGAGCTTCGGGTTATAGATGACGTCGCGACCCGACAAAATATTAGAGATGGCTGCTTCGTCCATGAATTCCGTGATTACGATCTCGGCCATCTCATGATCTCCCAGGCGCATGTAGTGCGCGTATTTCGTCGTGCAACGCGTTACTCAGCGTGATTCCTTCGCGTTTGGCGTTGGCGCGAGCATTGAGTCGTCGCGAGCCAGGCAAGCGTACTTCGGGCTCCGACTCGATCGCGGCGACTAGTGTTTGCATGCGATCAGCGAACGCGTTGCCCGAAGCCGGGCCCGGATCAATTGCAACGAACAAATGACCCATATCAGGCGGGCGACCTTCTGCGTCAAAGAAAGACGACGCTTCCCAGCCGAATGCACCGGCCGTCAGTGCTGCCCCTAGAATTTCTACCATTAGAGCGAGTGCGCCGCCCTTTGCCCCACCAATCGGAGACAGTGTTCCGGCGAGCGCGGCGGTGGGGTCCGTCGTCGATTGGCCATTGGCATCAACTGCCCAACCCTCGGGGATGGATTTGCCTGCTTTTTGAGCGGCGACGATTTTGCCTCGCGCAGCAACGGACAGTGCGAGATCAATGACGAGAGGCGCTTGCGCGCCAGGAAGCGGAGTCGCGAAGGCGAGCGGATTGGTTCCGAGCATCGCCCGTTTTCCACCATGAAACGCCATCGCTTTCGGCGTATTACCGAAGACGAGAGCGATCAGCCCAGCCTCCGCCAAGCGTTCGGCGTGCGCACCGACTTGGCCGAAGTGGTGAGAGTGATGAATGGCAGCCAGCGCAATGCCCTGATCTTTGGCGAGTGATTTCAGAGTATCGAGGGCAAGATCGATCGCGGGATACGCAAAGCCGAGCCCCGCATCGACTCGAATGACACCCGGTGCCGCGCGAGTCAGCGTGGGGACGGCTTGGCCGTTGACCTTTCCGGAGCGTGCCTGCAGCGCGTAAGCGGGAACGCGACTCAGTCCGTGCGCCGCTTGCCCATCTGCTTCGGCGGCGACGAGCGCCCGCGCCGTCGCACGCGCGCCAAGTTCGGACGTGCGATTGGCGCGCAAGGCCTCGAAAGCCAGTGATTCGGCTTCCGCCAAAGTAAGGCGGATGGATGCGTCCACGATGATCTCCCCAAAGCGGAGTGGATACGCGGCGCCAAGCGCCGCGACCACTTAGGCGCTACGGTACAGTTTGGTCATGACGAATTCGACGTGACCGAGCGCTTCGGCGGCCGTGAGCCGACCGTTCGCCGTGTGAGCGATGCAGTCGATGAGCGCATCACCCGCCTGATCGATCGTCATTTCACGCCGAACGACACCCGAGACATCGACGTCGATGTGTTCAGGCATGAGGCGAACGGTTCGCGGATTACCCGTGACTTTGATGACCGGCATGATCGGATTTCCGATCACGTTGCCTTGCCCAGTCGGGAAGATATGAATGACATAGCCCGCAGCAGCCTGGAGCGTGCAGCACTCGGCTGCGGCCGATGAGGTATCCATGAAGTAGAGGCCAGGTCCGCGGGCCGGAGCCTCAGCAGGTTCGAGCACGTCGATGAACTTGACCTTCTTGCCAATTTTTTCGAGGTTACCCAAGGCTTTTTCTTCGATGGTGGTAAGGCCACCGGCGATATTGCCCTTCGTGGGCTGACTCTCGGACAAGTCGGACGTCTTGTGAGCTTCGATTACGTCGTCCTGATAGGACTGCCAGGTCTTCATGAACTTGTCGCGAATCTCAGGCGACACGGCTCGAGCGGCGGCAAGGTGCTCGGCGCCCGTCAGCTCGGACGTTTCACCGAAGCAGCCATAAAGTCCTGCAGGAACCAGCTTGTCGTACATGTTACCGACTGTGGGACACGAGGCGAGACCTGTCGTGGTGTCACTCTCGCCGCACTTGGCGGCGACCCACAATTCGCTGATGTCGCATTCGACGCGCACTTGCCCAGACGTCGCATGTACGAATTCTTTGGCCTTGCGTGATGCCGCGGCAATGGTGGCGATGTCGCCGTTGCCTTCGATCCAGAACCCTGCGACCGGTTTGCCGGTCTTGGCGATGCCCTCGACGATGCGCTGCGTCCAGCCCGGCTCGATGCCGATGACGATGCAGGCTGCAACGTTGGGGTTCGCGCCCGTGCCGATCATGGTGCGGAAGTGCAATTCGAGATCTTCGCCGAACTGCAGGCGGCCATAGGCATGGGGCAGGGCGATGGTGCCCTTGATGTTGTTGGCGACGGCTTCGCAGGCTGCGTTGGAAATATCGTCGACGGGGAGAATGGCGACGTAATTACGAACGCCGACTCGACCGTTCTCGCGGCGATAGGCCCAAATTTTTCGGTTGGTGTTGCTCATCGGTGGGTTCCTACCAGCGCTTGGTCTTGAGATTGTGGACATGGACATGCTCGCCGCGCGCGATGGGCGCCACGACTTTGCCAATGTCTTGGCCGTACTTGATGACGGTATCGCCGACCTTTAGGTCGACCAGCGCGACTTTGTGTCCGATCGGAACGTCATGACGTGACGTCAGATGAAAATCGGAGTTGTCCTCCGTAATAACGCACAGCATGTCGGTGCCGGCTTTCAGTCCTTCGACCACGACAACGCCCACGTTGTCCTTGTGATCGTGCACGAGCAATTGTGGAACGCTCACTCATCTACTCCTGGGTACGCTTGCGAAGGTAAGTCTTATATAAGATACTAAACAGATGACCCCTGTGTCCGCAAGCGGCGCGATACCATCGGCTCTCTCCACCGAACTCTCCTCGAAGATGGACAGCCCTCAGTATCGTCCCCTCTACAGTCAGGTCTATGAAACCCTGGTCCGGCGCATCGCCGACGGCGAGTGGCAGCCCGGTCAGGCGTTGCCGAGTGAGCAGGCTCTCGCCATGCAGCTCGGCGTCAGCCAAGGCACCGTTCGCAAGGCCCTCGATGCGCTCGCTCTCGATAAGGTCATCGACCGCCGTCAAGGCAAGGGCACTTATGTCGCCGAGCTCACTCAAGAGCGCTCGCTATTCCGATTCTTCAGGCTGACGCGTCCCGACGGCCAGCGTGCCGTGCCGACGAGTGGCGACGAATCGATCAAGCGGCGTCGAATCCGACCCCTCGAAGCCAAAGCGCTCGAGTTACCCGACGCAGCCGAGGTTTTCGAAATTATCCGAACCCGCTTCGTCGATGAGCGCCCGGTTGCCATAGAGCGCATCGTATTGCCTGAGGCGTATTTCCCAGGCCTCGATCAGCACTCGCCGCTGCCGAATGCCCTCTACGCGCTCTATCAGCGCGAATATCGGATCAACATCGTATCCGCCAACGAAAAGCTCAAGGCTGACGTGGCGCGCCGAGACGATACCCGACGACTCAGCGTCGAGTTAGGCACGCCTTTATTGCAGGTCGAACGGGTCGCGATGGCGGTGGACGGCCGTCGCGTGGAGTGGCGTCTCAGCCGTTGCGATACGAGCTCGCTCTCTTACGACGTCACCTTCACATGACGCGGGCGCTATGCGTCGGCCACGCGGTGCAGGACTTCGTCTTCAGCACCCCGCAACTACCGCAACGGGCTGAAAAGCATCGGGCCACAGGGTTTTCGATCGTCGGCGGCGGCCCCGCCGCTACAGCGGCGGTGGCTATTGCAAAGCTCGGTGGCCATGCAAGCCTCGTCGCGCGAGTCGGAAATGACGTCATCGCCGATGCCATCCAGCGTGAGCTCGAAGATTACGGGGTCGATTGTCGTCATCTGCGCCGATTCCCCGGGTTCCAGTCATCCGTCTCGGCTGTTTTCGTCGATGCACAGGGTGAGCGATTGATCGTCAATCACACCGATGCTTCGCTTCCGACCGACCCGTCCTGGCTCGAATCAGCCGTGTCGCTCGAGGGTATCGACGTCGTGCTCGCCGATACGCGCTGGCCTGATGGCGCGATCGCCATGCTCAAACGTGCCCGAGCGGCGGGTTTGCCTGCCGTGCTCGATGCCGATGTGCCGGTACCGAAAACGGGGTCGTTACTCCAGTCCGCCACTCACGTGGCGTTTTCGATGGCAGGGCTCAAAGATTATTCCGGCTGCTCCGATGCGATGACAGATATCGAGAGCGCGTTACGACAGACCGCGATTAGTCTGAAGGCGTGGTGTTGCGTCACGATGGGCGCGTCCGGTGTGCTCATCGCCGATGCACGATTCGAGCAGAGCAACGTTACGGCACGAACTGTCCCCGCGTATCCAG
>Ga0255146_1000496_pt1 | contig 10409 bp, 8 predicted proteins | sample Atl_Cont_RepC_8h_FD_188424 | JGI IMG/M metagenome (GOLD analysis project Ga0255146, IMG submission 188424) | Freshwater microbial communities from Altamaha River, Georgia, United States - Atl_Cont_RepC_8h | ecosystem: Environmental > Aquatic > Freshwater > River | place: USA: Georgia | collected...
GCGAACGGCTGGCCTCATTGCCGGAAGCGGCCATCCGCGGCCATGCGGCGGGTTTCTTTTCCTTCAATACGTCCGGCGGACGGTGCGAGGCCTGCTCGGGCGCCGGACGGATCAAGCTCGAGATGAGCTTCCTGCCCGACACCTACGTGCCTTGCGAAGAATGCGCCGGCACGCGTTATGGCGCCGCCGCCAAGGCCATCCGCTGGAACGGGAAATCCGCGGCCGACCTGCTCGCGATGACCTTCGAGGAGGCGGCCGCCTTCCTCTCGTTCGACGCGAAGCTCGCCGACCTCTGCGGCCTGATGGTCAAGACGGGCCTCGGCTACCTCACCCTGGGCCAGAGCAGCCCGACCCTCTCCGGCGGCGAAGCCCAGCGCCTCAAGCTCGTCAGCGAACTCGCCCAAGGCCTCCCCACCTTCCGCGAACGTTCGCGCGGCGAGATCCGTCCCAACCTCTACGTCCTGGAAGAACCGACGATCGGACTGCACCAGGCCGATTGCCGGCGCCTCATCGAACTCCTGCACGCGCTCGTCGACCAAGGGCACACCGTGGTCGTCATCGAACACCATCCGGACGTCATCGCCGAGGCCGACTGGGTGCTCGAGATCGGACCCGAAGGCGGCCAGGCGGGCGGGGAACTCGTCCATGCCGGCGACCCCGAGTCGCTCGCGAAATCGAAGAAATCGCCCACCGCGCCGTCGCTCCGGCTCACGCTCGAGCGGGGCAAGGTCGCCGGCAGGCGATGAGCCGGGCGTAATCCGCTTCCGGCGGCGATGTTCTTTTGACCAAAGCCGCCCACGTGGCATCGTGAAGCCGACCTGATGGCCAGCCCGAATCCCACGCCGAAGAAACCCGCGCCGATCCTCGCCCGGCGTCGCGCTCAGCAGAACTGGCCGACGCTGATCGTGGTGGGCGCGCTCGTCGCGGCCGCCGGTTGGTTCCTCTGGCAGCAGCTACGGAAGCCGGCGCCGCCGCCCGTGGTCATCGAAGCCCCGAAGCCGCCGGAGCCCCCGAAGATCGTCGAGCCCCCGAAGCCGGTCGTCGAGGCCCCGAAGCCGGCCGAGCCGGCGGCCCCGCCGAAGATGGAACCACCGCCCCCCGCGCCCGCTCCCGCGCCGGCGCCCGTGGCCGCCCCCAAACCTTACGTCTTCATCGGACCTCCGCTGCACGACCCGAAGTTCCTCGCCACGCTCACGGCGGACGCCCAGGAGCGCGTGAAGGACGGCAAATGGGAGGAGCATCTGCAGCGCCTGGACAAAGGACTGATGCCGGCGCTGGACGCGACCCCGTCCACCGGCGGCGTCAACCGCCACGACCGTCTCTGGGAGAGCCGCGCCTTCACGCTCGGCATGACGCAGGCGCTGTTCATCCGCCGCGTCAGCCCCGACACCCTGCGGGCCGCTCCGCGCGGCCATGACAAAGTCCCCGCCCTCCTTTCGGAGATCCTCGGCCGACCCGAGTTGCTCGAGAAATTCGCGCTGTCGCTCAAGCCCGAGGACGACGTGAAGAAAGCCCTGCGGGTGTGGGCCCTGCTGGCGGCCGACGACACCCCCGCCCAGCGCGGACGCTACGAAAACCTGCAGATCGCCTGCGCCCTCGTCTTCGACCAGCCGCTGACGTGGACGCGTTTCGACGGCGGTGCCGCCTGCGCCGCGGACCCGCTGGCGCGTTACCGGTATTTCAAGACGAACGCCGAGGCCGGCCGGCTCGTCGGCGACATCCGCAAGGCGCCGCCGGGAGACCTCGTCTGGGTCGTCGGAGCGACCGTGACGGAGGAGGAGATGACCTGGGCCCTGAGCAACCCGAAGCTGCGCGCGCTGACCGAATGGGCGCCGAGCTACGGGCTGATCCGCTACCGGATCGATTACGTGACCGGAGAGAAGACGAAACTGGCCAAGCCGACCGAAGGCACGCTGAAGGAGATCTTCGAACTCGGCGGCATCTGCATGCACCAGGCGCACTTCGCGGCCAACACGGCGCGCGCCTTCGGCCTGCCCGCCGCCGTCGTGGGCGGCGACGGGAACAGGGGAGGCCACGCCTGGTTCGCCTATCAGCGCAAGGACAAGAGCTGGAACATGAACACCGGGCGCTACAACGACGGTTACGCCTGCGGAGAGACGATCGACCCGCAGACGCGGGGCAGCCTCGGGGAATTCGAGGTGCAGATCCTCGGCGACCCGCAGCGGCGCACCGAACGCTTCCTGAGATGCCAGCGGCTCCGGCTCGCGGCCCAGGTCTTCGCCGCCGGCGGCGACAACGAAGCGCGGCTCGAATGCCTGCGGCTCGCCGTAGCCTCCGCCGACCGCTGCCTCGAAGCCTGGCGCGACTATGCCGCCAGCCTCGAGTCCCTCGGCCCGAAGGTGAAGACCGAAGCATGGAAGCAGTTCGTCGTCGAGATGCGGCGGGCCTTCGACGACTGGCCCGACATGCGCGAGCTGGCCGACGAGATGGAGGCCAGGCACCTCTACCCGACGATGACCCCGGACGAGGTCTTCCTGAGCTGCAAGCGGACCTACGACCGTCTGATGTCCGAGAAGAAGCGGCGCGGCGAGTACGACCAGACGCGCTACGACCTCATCCAGAAGGCCGTGGCCCGGGAATCCGCCGTCCTGATGGCGGACCGCGCGAAGAACGCCGAGAAGCTGGCCTTCCTCCACCGCCGGGCGCTCGAGGACAACGCCGACCACCTGCCGACGTTCCGGGCCCTGCTCGAAGGCTACTACCAGTCCGCCAAGGGCGACGAGAAGCTGGAGGCCGCCTTCCTGGCCGAGATCGAACGCGTGTACCGCCGGAAGGCCGCCGGCAGCACCGACCTCTTCCGGCTCAAGGCCGTCGCAGGACTGCTTGACCTTATCCTGGGCTACGTCGACAAATGCGGCGACCCCGAACGCGCCCGCCGGCTGCGGCGCGAGTCCGAGAAGATCCAGAAGACCCTGGAGAAGATGACGAAATGACCACGCCCCAACCCCTCCTCCTCGGCGTCAACATCGACCACGCCGCGACCGTCCGCCAGGCCCGGTACCGCGGCGCGCACCAATCCCCGCACGCGGAACCCGACGTCGTGGCCTTCACGCGCGAAGCGCTCGCCGGCGGAGCGGACGGGATCACCCTGCACCTCCGCGAAGACCGCCGCCACATCCAGGACGCGGATGTCCATGCCATCGCCGCCCTCCCCGGCGTCCGCCTCAACCTGGAGATGGCCTGCACGCCCGCGATGACCGCCTTCGCGACAAGACTCCGGCCGGCCGCCGTCTGCCTCGTACCGGAATCCCGCGAGGAAGTGACCACCGAAGGCGGGCTCGACGTCGTCGGCCAGTTCGAGCGGGTGAAGGAGACGACGCTGGCCCTCAAGGCCGCCGGCATCGAAGTCTCCCTCTTCATCGGGCCCGACGCCCCGCAGATCGAAGCCGCGGCCGCCGTCGGGGCGCCGGTCATCGAACTGCACACCGGCGCCTTCGCCAACGCCTGGAAATCCCCCGCGGCCGAAGCCGAACTCGCCCGGCTCATGGTCGCCTGCGGCCAGGCCCATCGGAAGGGGTTGATCGTGAACGCCGGCCACGGCATCAATTACGACAACATCCGGGCCATCCTCACGCTGCCTCACCTGCACGAGCTGAACATCGGCCATTCCATCGTCGCGCGCGCGCTGTTCACGGGCATGCGCGCGGCGGTCGCCGAGATGAAGGCCCATCTCCGCGGCGCATGAGGCTCGAAGGCGGCAACGTGCTGGGGGTCGGGGTGGACCTGACGGAGATCGCGCGAATCCGGTCGGCCCACGCGAAGCACGGCGCCGCGTTCCTGGATAAAGTGTTCACGCCCGCCGAACAACGCATCTGCCTCGGCAAGGCCGACCCTTACCCGTCGCTCGCCGCCCGGTTCGCGGCCAAGGAGGCGGCCAGCAAGGCCTTCGGCACCGGCCTCGGCGCCGAACTTTCCCTGACGAGCGTGGGCGTGCTCAACGGTCCCGAGGGCGAACCCGTCGTCGAACTGGATGAAAAGGCGCGGAAGCTGCTCGCCGCCCGCGGCGCGACCCGCCTGCTGATCTCCCTCACCCACACCGACTCGTTGGCGCAGGCCTTCGCGGTGCTCGTCCGCTGAACGATGCGCGCCGCGACCCGCCTGCCGGTCCTGTCCTGCGCCGAAGCCGCGGCCGCCGAAGCCGCCTTCCTCGGCGGCGATGCGGCGCTTTCGTGGCGGCTGATGAACCTCGCGGCGGACGGCGTGGCCGCCGAAGCGCGCGCCCTCCTCGGCCGCGTCCCGCGACGGATCCTGGTCCTGGCGGGCAAAGGCAACAACGGCGCCGACGCTTTCCTCGCCGCGCTCCGCTGCGCCCGACCGGGTTCCGAAATCCTCGCCGTGTTCGCCGACGGCGGGCCGGCGCGCGCCCAAGCGCAACGGGCCTGGGCCGTCCGCAAGCAGGGCGTGCGTCTGGGCGTCGTCGCGGCGGCCGACCTGCCCAAGCTGGCGGCACAGGAATTCTGCCTGATCTTCGACGGCATCCTGGGGCAGGGATTCCGGGCGCCGTTGCCGGCCGAACTACGTTCTTTCCTCCGGGCGACGGAAGCCCTGCGGGGGCTGCGCGTCGCGGTCGACCTGCCGAGCGGCCTCGGCGACGACGCGACCGGGCCCGCGTTCCGGGCCGACCTGACGGTCTCGCTGGGCTGCCTGAAACGTCCGCTGCTCGGACCGAAGGCGGCCCGCTTCGTCGGCCGGCTCCGCGTCATCGACCTCGGCCTCCCGCTGGACGAGACCGAAGAAGCCTGCGCGACGGCGGCCTCCCTGGCGCCGTTGCGACGTCCGCGACGGGCTTCCAGCGACAAACGTCAGCAAGGCCGGGTCCTCGTCGTCGGGGGCTCGGACCGCATGCCCGGCGCGGTCCTCATGAACACCGCGGCGGCGCTGCGCTCGGGCGCCGCCTTGGTGACGACCTGCCTCCCGGAATCGGTGCGCGCGAAAGCCGCGGTCGCCTATCCCGAGGCGATGTGGCGGGGCCTGACCACCGGACGGAACGGCGTCATCGCCCCGGCCAACCTGAAGGAGATCCGCGCGTTGCTCCCGGACAAGGATGCGCTGCTCATCGGTTCCGGCATGGGCGAGCCGGCGACCAGGCTGATCGGCGCGGTCGCCGCCCGCTGCCCGGCGGCGCTCGTGCTCGACGCCGACGCGCTCCGCCCGGCGGTGATCGCCGCCTCGCGGCGCGCGCCGGTGCGCGTGCTGCTCCCGCACGGAGGAGAATTCAGGCGGCTCAGCGGCCGCGACGCCTCCGTCCCGGCGGCCCGGGCCTACGCCCGCCGGACGAACACGATCGTGGTGCTCAAGGGCGCGCTGACCTGCGTGACCGACGGGACCCGCATGCTCCATGTCCCGTTCGGCGGCCCGGTGCTCGCGCGCGGCGGCTCCGGCGACCTGCTCGCCGGCATCGTGGCTTCGGTGCTGGCCCGACGGCAGGAACTCGGACTCTCCGCCTTCGACGCCGTCGTGCTGGCCGCGACCTGGCACGCCCGGGCGGCCGACTGGCTGAGGGATTCCCGAGGGGAGGAAGCGGTGAGAACCACCGACCTGCTGGCTGGGTTGTCCCCGGTCTTGCGCGGCTGACCGCCGGCCGCTGGCTGGCGGGATGCACCCCATCCCCACCGACCCGCTCGCGCAACGCGTCCTGCTCAACGGACTCAAAGGCGTCGGGCCGGTCACCGTCCGGCGGTTGCGCGAAGCCTTCGGCGGCGAACTGGCCGTCGCGCTCGGCGCGCCCGCCGAGCAGCTCGCGAAGGTGGCGGGCGTCAGCCGGGCGGTCGCCGCCGCGATCGCGGCGCGGGATTTCGACTGGGCCGGGGAGATGGGCCGCGTCCGCGACCTCGGCTTCCGGCTGCTCGGCGAGACGGATCCCGCCTGGCCGACGCCGCTCGGGAGGCTCTGGGATCCCCCGCTGGTGCTCTACGCCGAGGGCGCGTCGCTGCCGGACGAACGGTCGGTCGGCATCATCGGCTCGCGCCATTGCACGACCTATGGCGCGTCGCTCGCCCGATCCTTCGCGCGCGACCTCGCCAAGGCGGGCTGGTGGATCGTCAGCGGCCTCGCGCGGGGCATCGACACCGCGGCGCACGAAGGCGCGCTCGAGGCCGACGGCCGCACCGCCGCGGTGGTCGGGCACGGCCTCGACCTGACCTTCCCGCCCGAAGCGGTCCGGCTCCGCGCGCGGATGAGGAGCGCCGGCTGCGTGCTCTCCGAATTCCCGCTCGGGCGGCCGGCGGACCGGCAGACCTTCCCGCAGCGCAACCGCATCGTCGCCGGACTGGCGCGCGTGCTGGTGGTCGTGGAGACCGACGTCGACGGCGGAAGCATGATCACCGCGCGGTTCGCGGGCGACCTCGGGAAGACCCTCTGCGCCGTGCCCGGCCGGGCCGACAGCCCGTCGAGCCGCGGCTGCCATGCGCTCATCCGCGAGGGCGCGACCTTGGTGAGCTCGGTGGATGACATCCTCACGGAGCTCGGCGAAAACCGCGGCGGTCCGGCGCTCGCCCTCACCGCGGATCCGCCCGAGTTCGCCCGCTGGCTGCCGCACTTCGCGGGCGGGACCGCGTTGGACGCGGAAAGCCTGGCGGCGCTGGCGGACTGCTCCGCGGCCGAAGCCGCGGTCTGCCTGACGATGATGGAGATCCGCGGCGTGCTCACGCGCCGGCCCGACGGCCGCCATGAACGCGCCTGAGTCAGCGGCGGAGGATGTTCCCTTCTCCCGCCGGCATGGGAGTGCTCAGAGGATCGCCGAGGACATAATGGTCGAGCAAAGCCTTGGGCTTGGCGAACACGTCACGCAGCGCGCCCACCCAAGGCCGCCACCCTTCCCCGAAGGCCGCCGGGTAAGCCGAGGCGGCCAGGCCGGCGCGGTCGGCGAGCCAGAGCGCGCGGACGCAATGCCATCCCTGGGAGACGAACACGACGTGGTCCGTCGGATGATGGGCCTTCGCGCGCGCGACGGAGTCCAAGGTGCGCAGGCCGTAAGGATCCTCGACGATCGGGCAGGTGACGCCGGCCGCGCGCAGGCGCTCCGCCATCACCCGGGCATGGACGTCGGTGCCGGAAGTCACGACGAGCTTCACGCGGCCCGAACGGGCGAGCTCCGCGGCGGCGGCGATCCGCGGGCGGAAGGTGCCCGAATGCTCCTGCGTGCCTTGCACGAACTCATCGGTCCCGAGGAGGACGAGCACCGCACCAGCGGGTACGTCCGAGGTCGCACCGCCCAGCCGACCGAAGCCGGCCGCCCAGATCCAGAGGTTGGAGCCGAGTAGGAACAGCCCGGCGAAGACCAAGAAGGCCCCACATCCGCGTTTGATCCACTTCAACATAAGAACCACGATTACCCGGGACAAACCGTTGGCAAGGGGGTCTAAGGGTCAGTTTTGCTTAAATTTAGACATACACGGGTTGCCTAAAGCCGTTATTAGGTCATTTTGAGAGGGCGGCCACCAATGGCACGGAATCTGCCTACTTTTACTCACCATGAGCGCCAACGCCGCCGTCACGAATGCCAAAGTCCTGGTCATCGACGATGACAAGGATCTCCGCTACTCGCTCCGCCGGGCGTTGGCCGGCCTGGGCCACACGGTCATCGAGGCGGACAGCGGCGAGTCCGGCGTGGTCTCCGCCAAGCGCGAACAGCCCGACGTGATCCTGCTCGACAACCGCATGGGCGGGATGACCGGCATCGAGACGCTGCAGATGCTCCGCGGGGCGCAACCGCAGGCGATGGTGATCCTCATGACGGCTTTCGGCACGACCCAGACCGCCATCGAGGCGATGAAGTTCGGCGCCTACGACTACGTCATGAAGCCTTTCGACCAGGCGAAGCTCATCGCCTTGGTCGACAAGGCCCTGTCCGCCCGCCGCGACCTCGCCACGGCCACCAAGTCGACCCGCACGCTCGTCAATCCGGCCGATTACAAGGAAGGCATCGTGGGCAGCTCCGAACCGATGCAGGAAGTGCTGAAGTCGATCGGCCAGGTGGCCGCGAGCGACGCGACCGTGCTCATCACCGGCGAGAGCGGCACGGGCAAGGAACTGGTCGCGCGCTGCATCCACCAGCATTCCCTGCGCGCGAAAGGCCCGTTCCTGGCGGTCAACTGCGCGGCCATCCCGGAGAACCTCATCGAGTCCGAGCTCTTCGGACACGAGAAAGGCGCGTTCACCGGCGCCACCAACCAGAAGCCCGGCAAGTTCGAACTCTGCGACGGCGGCACCATCTTCCTCGACGAGATCGGCGACATGTCCCTGCCGACGCAGACCAAGGTGCTCCGCGCGATCCAGGAAGGCGAGATCCAGCGGGTCGGCGGCACGACCACGCTCAAGGTCAGCGTGCGCCTCGTCGCCGCGACCAACAAGGACCTCGAAGCCATGGTGACCTCGCGGCAGTTCCGCGAGGACCTCTACTACCGCCTGAACGTCTTCCGGATCCGGCTCCCCGCGCTCCGCCACCGCAAGAGCGACGTGCCGCTCCTCGTCGACTACATGCTGCAGCGGCAGGCGGCCGCCAAGAAACTCAAGCCCAAGCGCCTCTCCAACGAGGCCCTCGAGGCCATGCTGGCCTACGACTGGCCGGGCAACGTCCGCGAACTCGAGAACGTCGTGCAGCGCGCCAACGTGCTCGCCAAGGGCGAGACGATCCTGCCGAAGGACCTGCCGCAGGACGTCCTGCACCCCCGCAAGCCCGCGGCGCCGACGGCGCCGTCCGCCGCCGCCGCGCCGGCCGCCGTCCCGGGCAACGAAGCAGCCGCCCCGGCCGCGTCGGCCGGAGGCGCTTCGGCCTACGACGCCATCTACCGCCAGTGCCGCGCCAACGACGGCAAGGAAATCCTCGTGACCATCGAGATGGAGATGATCCGCCGGGCCATGGAAGAGACGCGCGGCAACCAGCTGCGTTCCGCGATGATCCTCGGCATCAACCGCTCGACGCTCAAGAAGCGCCTGCTGGAGATGCGTGAGGCCGGCATCAAGGTCTTCACTTAACCTTTGCCAGCCCGCGGCGGCCGGCTTGGGATGAAGAGGTCATGATCGCCCCGTCATCCCACCGGTCCACCCTGCTCACGGCCGTCATGCTGTGCTTCGCCGCCTCGGCCGGCCTCGCCGCCGACGCCATCACCCTTTTCGACGGCAAGTCCCTCGCAGGGTGGAAGGCCTCGAAGAACTCGCCCGAAGGCGCCTTCAAGGTCGTCGACGGCGTGCTGCAGGTCCGCGGCGGCCAAGGGCACCTCTTCTACGTCGGCACGCCCTTCCCGGAAGGGGCCTTCACGAACTTCGACTTCACCGCCAAGGTGAAGACCTACGCGGGCGCCAACTCCGGCATCTACTTCCACACCGCCTACCAGGACAAAGGCTGGCCGTCCGCCGGTTACGAGTGCCAGGTTAACGCCACCCACTCCGACAAGAAGAAGACCGGCGGGCTCTATGCGGTGAAGGACGTCATGGACGTAGCGCCGGCGCCGGACGACGTCTGGTTCGAGTATCGCATCCGCGTCGAGGGCAAGCGCGTCCAGGTCTGGATCGACGGCAAGCAGACCGTCGACTTCACCGAGCCGGCCGACTGGACCCCGCCGAAGAACATGCCCGGCCGCCGGCTCGGCAAAGGCACGTTCGCCCTGCAGGCGCACGACCCCGGCTGCAAGGTCGACTACAAGGACATCCGGGTCGAGCTGCTGCCCTGACGCCCCGGGCTTCGGCCGCGCTCAGGCGAGCGCGCGTTCGAGCTCCCCGATCAGACGCGTCCGCACGGGCTCGGCGAGCGCGCTCAGCCGGCGTTGCTCCGCCTCGTATTCCTGCCGGCCCTCGGGCGTCTCGATCGTGATGGGCCGCAGGCCGATCGCCGAAAAATCGTAGGGGCTCGCGCGCATGTCCGTCGTCCGCGCGGCGTGGGCGAGTTCGAAGGCGTCGGCGGCCAGCTCGGCGGAGACCCAGGGCCAGGCTTTCATCGCCCACTTGAAGAGGTCCATGGTGACGTGCACGCAGCCCGGCTGCTCGTTCTCGACGCGCGCCTCGAGGGTGGGCGCGAGCCGGTTGAGCGGACGGGCCCCCGGGGTGAAGAAGCGGAACGCGTCGTAGTGCGTGCAGCGCACGGGCATCGCGCGCACGACGGCGTCGGTGCCGTCGGCGCCGAGGCGCAAGGGCCAGCCGCCGTGCCGTCGGGACGGCGCGTCTTCGTAGACCATCGCCCATTCATGCAGACCGAAGCAGCCGTGGAACGCCGGCCGGCCGGCCACCGCGCGGCACAGGCGCAAGGTGAACGCGAGGCGAGCGGCCGGGGCGGGCTCGGGCAAGGCCACCCGGACGAGCCCGTCGGCGCCGCGGAGGAAGCGGCGGCCGTCGGCGAGCTCATCGGCCTCCGCCAGGGCGACGCCGGCTCCCGGCGTCCACCGACGCAAGGC
>Ga0255146_1000497_pt1 | contig 10359 bp, 7 predicted proteins | sample Atl_Cont_RepC_8h_FD_188424 | JGI IMG/M metagenome (GOLD analysis project Ga0255146, IMG submission 188424) | Freshwater microbial communities from Altamaha River, Georgia, United States - Atl_Cont_RepC_8h | ecosystem: Environmental > Aquatic > Freshwater > River | place: USA: Georgia | collected...
CGGCGGCAGCAGCACCGCGGTCTGGGCGATGGTCCGCAGGGAGGAGAACGGCACCCCCTGCTTGAGCAGGCGGAGGATCTCGAGCAGGGGCAGCTCGCCCATCCCGTAAACGAGCATATCGGCCCCACTTTCGGCCAGGATCCCCGGCTTCAGCGTGTCCGACCAGTAATCGTAATGGGTCACCCGCCGCAGGCTGGCCTCGATCCCGCCGAGCAGGACGGGCACCTCGGGATAGAGCTGCTTGAGGATGCGCGAATAGACGGTCGCCGCGTAGTCGGGCCGGAAGCCGTGCTCGCCGCCCGGGGTGTAGGCATCTTGGCTGCGGGGCTTCTTCGCCGCGGTGTAACGGTTCACCATCGAGTCCATGCAGCCCGAGGTGACGCCGAAGAAGAGCCGGGGCGCGCCGAACTTGCGGAAATCGCGGAGGTCGTCGCGCCAGTTCGGTTGGGCGATCAGGGCGATGCGCAGGCCCTCGCGCTCGATGATGCGGCCGACGACCGCCGTGCCGAAGGCGGGATGGTCGACGTAGGCGTCGCCGGAGACCAGCACCACGTCGAGTTCGTCCCAGCCGCGGGCGGCCGCCTCGTCGCGGGTGGTGGGCAGCCAGCGTCGGGGATCCCAGACGGGATCCTTCGCGGCGGCCGGGGCGGGAGCGGCGGGCTGGCCTAGGGACATCAGCGGGCGGGGCCGCCGGGCGGGTTATTCGGGCAGCTCACGGTCCTTGGTCTCCGGCCCCCACCAGATCGCCACGAGGCCGATGAGGTAAATCGCGGCCAGCGTGGAGCCGGTCTTGGCGAAGCTGCCGTCGAAGGCCTTGATCAGCGTGGCCGTCTGCAGGCCGCCGATGGCCGCGACAATGCGGCCGAAGTTGAAGGCGAAACCTTGGCCCGTGGCCCGCACCGCGGTCGGGAACAACTCCGGAAAGTACAGCGGGAAGAAGCCGTAGAACGCGGCCGTGACGCCGCCGGCAAGAAACGCGGCGAAGAGGAATCCCGTGCCGAACGTGGAATTGCCGAGGTAGAAGTAGAGCGCCGACGCGATCGAACCGACGCAGAGCACCGCGTACGTGATCCGGCGCCCGAAGCGGCCGGCGGCCACCGCGGCGATGATCGTGGCGACGATCGCCCCCAGGGAAGTCGCGAGCTGCGTCTTCTCCTTGGCGAAGTGCTTCACCGTGGCCGTGTCCGGCATCAGTTCGGCCGCCCAGCGCGGCGCCCATTGAATGGAGCCCCAAGTGCCCAGCAGGGCCACGCCCGCGAGGACCGCGCCGAAGAGCATGCTGCGGACCACCCGGGCCTGCGTGCCCGGCTGCAGGCTGCCGGCGGCCACCGCACGCGAGAGGTACTGCTTGACCGGGAAGAGGTAGCCCCACAGCGCCACCGCCAGGCCGATGATCGTCACGAGAGTCGCCCAAGCCCAGTGCAGCTTGGAGAGCGCCGGGGACCAGACGCCGATGATGACCAGCGCGGCCACGCACGCCACCAGCACGCCGAGCAGGTCGGACTTGCTCCAGTGCGACGTCGATCCCTTCGCGTTCTCCTCGACCCATTTCTCGGATTCGCCGACGAACAGCCGGATGAAGAAGATGAGGAGCGCGGGGAAGGCGCCGCTGATCATCAGGAAGCGCCACGCCGAATTCGCGAGCAGGCTCTGGGTCGCGGCCTCGGAAAGCCCGATCCCGCGCAGCATCACCTCGACGCCCCCGATGAAGCCCACCAGCCCCATACTGAGCAGCGCCACCATCAGGAAGCCGACGTTGGCGGCAGCGCCGATCAGGCCCGCGATCAGCGCCCGGGACTTGCCGGGCCAGACCTCGTTGACCAGCGCCACGCCGAGCGACCACTCGCCGCCCATCCCGAGGGAGGCGATGAACCGCAGCGCCGCGATGTGCCACGCCTCGGTCGCGAACCCGCAGAGGCCGGTGAAGATCGCGTAGGTGAAGATGCTGAGCGACATCGCCCGCACGCGGCCGATCTTGTCGCCCAGCCAGCCGAAGAGCACCCCGCCGCTGGCGGCGCCCACCAAGAAGACCGCGATGATCGCGCCGAACCACGCGGCCGTGTCGCCCGCGGGGGCATTGGGCCCGAGCAGATCCTTGAGCGCCGGCTGGCCGATCAGCGGGAACAGTCCCATCTCGAACCCGTCGAACATCCACCCAAGGAAGGCGGCGATCAGGGTCATATACTTGGCGCGGTTGGAGTCGACAGGGGGCTTCATGCGGGGGCAGGTCGGAGGAGGGTAAGGGAGAGGAAAGGGGTCCGCGGGGGACCGGACGCGGCGCTAGGCTCCGGTCCGCCACGAAAATTGCAAGCGCCGCCGGTGGCCCGGGATGATCTCCGGGATTGCGCCGCCGCCTCCCCTCCCCCTCTCTTCGGGCACCGTATGTCCGCCCCTTCCGTCGAAAACGTCGTCATCATCGGCACCGGCTGCGCCGGCCTGACGGCCGCCATCTACACCGGCCGCGCGAACCTTTCCCCGCTCGTGCTCGAAGGCCCCCTGCCCGGCGGGCAGCTCACGACCACCAGCGAGGTGGAGAATTTCCCAGGCTTTCCCCACGGCGTCGACGGGTTCCAGCTGATGCAGAACCTGCGCGAGCAGGCCACCCGCTTCGGCACCCGCTTCGAGCAGGCGCTCGTCGACCGCGTCGATTTCACCGGCCACCCCCGCAAGCTCCACGCCGGCGACCGCGTCATCCTCGCCCGCGCCGTGATCATCGCCACCGGCGCCTCGCCGCGGATGACCGGGATCCCCGGCGAGAAGGAGCTCTACGGCGGCAAGGGCGTCACGACCTGCGCGACCTGCGACGGCGCCTTCTACCGGAAGATGGACGTCGCCGTGATCGGTGGCGGCGACAGCGCCGCCGAGGAGGCACTCTTCCTGACGCGCTTCGCGTCCCGCGTCTACCTCGTCCACCGCCGCGACACCCTGCGCGCCTCGAAGATTATGGCCGACCGGGTGACGCGCCACGAGAAGATCACCTGCGTCTGGGACAGCCTGCCTGTAGCGGTCGAGGGCGTCGCGGAGGGCGCGGTCAGCGGGCTCCGCGTGCGCAACGTGAAAAGCGGGGGCGAAACGATCCTGGCGGTGAAAGGGATCTTCGTCGCGATCGGCCATCTGCCGAATACCGGCCCCTTCGCGCCGCCGCTGGAGGTGGACGAGCAGGGCTACTTCAAGCCGGCCGCGGGCTCCGCGGTCCGCACCCACATCCCCGGCGTGTACGTCGCGGGCGACTGCGCCGACCACGTTTACCGCCAGGCGATCACCGCCGCCGGGATGGGTTGCGCCGCCGCGATCGAGGCCGAGCGATGGCTCGCCGGGCACGGCGACTGAGCCGTGGAACTGCCGCCCGCGATCGCCGCCCTGCACCGCGAACTGGGCATCCCGGCGGATTACGCCGCGCGCCGCGGCCTGCCGTTCCACGTTGAGGCGCCCGAGGGCGAACTCATCCGGGTGGACCGCGGGGAGGTGGAGCCGCCCGTGCGCCTGCTGCCCGCGGCGGCCGCCGCTTGGCGCCGACTGGAGGCGGGGGCGGCGCTGGACGGGATCACCTTGCTTCCCGTGTCCGGATTCCGCTCCGTCGCCCGGCAGGCCGACATCATCCGGAGGAAACGGGCGGCGGGCCGACCCCTGGAGGATATCCTGCGCCTGATCGCGGCCCCCGGGTTCAGCGAGCACCACTCGGGCCAGGCCCTCGACATCGGCTGCCCGGGCCACACGGACCTCGAGGAGAACTTTGCCGCTACCGCCGCCTTCCGCTGGCTGGAGCGTCGGGCCCCGGAGGCCGGTTTCCGGCTTACCTACCCCTGCGGCAACCCGTGGGGCATCGGCTACGAACCCTGGCACTGGTTTTTCGCCGGCGGAAACGGCGCGTAGGCGCCTCGGCGCGGCTCACTTGTGGTCCCACGGGAAACGTACCGCGGCCCGCGGGTGTTTCCAGACCTTGAAGACCGAGAACATCTTGCCGGGATTGAGGATGCCCGCCGGGTCGAGCGCGCGCTTCACCGCCTGCATCGCCCGGATCTGCGCCGGCGAATGCTGGATCCGCAGGAACGGCGTCTTGGCCAGCCCGATCCCGTGCTCGCCGGAGATCGCCCCGCCCAGGGCGACGACCTCCGTCATCAGCCGCCGCACCGCGCGTTCCGCCGCCCGCCGCTCCCGCGCCACGGCCTGATGGTACATTATGTTGACGTGCAGGTTGCCGTCCGCGAGGTGGCCGAAAGTCGGGATCGCGAGACCGGACTCGCGCCGCAGCCGGACCAGGAATCGCGCGAGCGCCAGGTAACTCCGCATCGGCACGACGATGTCCTCGTTGAGCTTCGCGTCGCCCAGCTCGAACATCGCCCCGGAGCACTTGCGGCGCACCGACCAGAGCTGCTCCGCCTCGGCACGCGAACGGGCCGCGCGGTGGGCCTGCGCGTGCGCCTCCGCCCACGCCCGCACCTGGGGCCGCAACTCGCGCAACTCGCCGCGCGACCCGGCGAACTCGAGCAGAATCACGGCCCGGCCGGGCTGGCCGGGAAACACCGCCTGACCGGTGGCGCGCTCGGCACAGCGCACGCTGTCCCGGTCCAGAAACTCGCAGATCGTCGGCTGCACCCGGGCCCGGAACAGGGCCAGCGCCGCGCGCAACGCCGCCGCCTCGTCGCGGAACGCGGTCAGCAGGGTCCACCGTTCAGCCGGCCGCGGGAGCAGCTTCAGCACCGCGCCCGTCACCACCCCGAGCATCCCCTCGGCGCCGATCCAGAGGTCGCGGAGGTTGAAGCCGGCCGAGAACTTCTTCGTCGGCGTCCCCCACTCCACCGGTTCCCCGGTCGGCAGGTAGCCGCGGAGGGCGACCACGAAGTCACGGGTGACGCCGTGCTTGCCGCCGTGCATCCCGCCCGCGTTGCAGGCGATGTTGCCTCCGATCGTGCAATATTCCCGCGAGGAGGGATCCGGTGGATAGAACCAGCCCTCGTCCTCGGCCGCGCGCTGCAGCGCGGCCACATTGGCCCCCGCCTGCACGTGCGCCATCCCCGCTTCCGCGTCGATGCGGATCGTGTCCAGACCCAGCAGATCCAGGACCCAGCCGCCCTGCACCGGCACCGCCGAACCGGTCAGGGTGGTGCCGCGGCCCCGCGTGGTCACGGGCACGCGGAAGCGGTTGGCCAGCGCGAGGACGACGCCCACGTCGGACTCGCGGCGCACGCGGATGCGCGCCTCCGGGCGGAACGAGAGCTTGGATCCGTCCATCCCTGCCTCGGTCAACTCGCCCTCCTCCGTCCGGACCACGCGCGCGCCGAGGCGGCGCCGCAGAGCGGCGGTGGCGGCGGGAAAGCGCTTCATCTCCTGAGCGCTCAGGCGCTGAAGCGTCCCCGGTAGGCCCAGAGGCCGAGGGCCGGGTTGGAGATGTAGAAGATGCGCTCGCCGTCGGGTAGCGTGTTCCAGCCATCCCGCAGGCGCGCCGGATCATAACGGCGGGTGGTCGCCACCAGATCGGCCCACTTGAAGCCGACGCCCTCGATTTCCGCACGGGAAAGATGGCCCGGGCAGTAGGTGATGCCGAAGCGGCCCTCGCTGGATCCGTGGATGAGGTGCGCCGCGGCGCTCAGGTTCTGCTGCAACTCGGGGTTGGCCCGGGTGGCCGCGAGCGTGGCCGGCGTGCCGCGGTAGCCGTATTTCCGGATCAGCCGGTCGATTTCGTGGTCCTCGCCGAATTCGCGCAGGCCAGGCGCGAGGATGACGAGCTCGCCGCCGTCAGCCATCGCCATCCGTGTGCGGTAGACGGCCTTGTTGCCAAGCCAAGTGCTTTTGAATTCCGCCGGATCGAGGTGCACGACCACCTTCTGCAGCGGGGCCTCCAGCATCTCAAAATTGACCTCCAGCGACAGCGCCGCGGCCCGGTTGAAGACCTCGGCGTCATCCCCGATGAATAACCCGCGGACCTCGAGCGCCCCCCCCGCCCCGCGGGCCACCACGGTGTGGATGTAGACGATCGGCAGGTGCGCCGTGAAATGCTCCCCGGCGTAATTAAGGATCCGGCGGACCGGCGTGTCCGCCCGCCCCATCATCCGCTCCATCCCGTAGGCCGCGCCGACGAAGTGGCTCTTGTTGATCCCCTCCACCCCGCCCGTGCCGACGAAGATGTTCTTGTTGTAGTTGGCCATCCCGATGACCTCGTGCGGCACCACCTGACCGATGGAGAGGATGAGGTCGTGGCCACCCTCCGCGATCAGGTTCGCGACCTGCGCGGGCCACGGGAACTCCACCGCGCCCTCGGAGACCGTCCGGACGAACTCCGCCGGCACGGTGCCGACCGTCGTGATGCCGGTGCGCCAGTTGTGCACCCGGAAGCGGTCGGCCGGCACGGTCGGAAACATCTCGTGGAGCTGCTCCGGCGTCATCGGCGAGTGCGTCCCGAGCGCGGGCAGGACGTCGGTCAGCCGGTCCCCGTAGTACTCGTGGACGAGGCAGGTGAGCGGTCCGGCCTGGGAGTGGAACCGCGTGAAATCCGGGGGCACGGCGAGGACGCGGCGGCGCGGACCCAGGCGGTCCAGCGCGGCGCGCAGTCCGGCGCGGAGGTCTTCGGCGGTGAGTCGGTCGGTCGCGGAGCCGCGGGCGAAGTAGAGCATAAAAAAGGGCGGCCCGGAGAGGGCCGCCCGGGGAGGTTGCGCGCCGGCCGGCGGCGGTCAACTCAGCGTTGGATGCGCGCCGAGCCGCCCTTGGCGAAAGCCTGCACCTGCTCGACCGTGGCCATCGTGGTGTCACCCGGAAAGGTGGTCAGCAGCGCGCCGTGGGACCAGCCCAGGTTCACGGCCTCCTGCTCGGAAGCGCCCGAGAGCAGCCCGTAGATGAAGCCGGCGGCATAGCCGTCCCCGCCGCCGACGCGGTCGACCACGTCGAGCTCGCAGGTCGGCGACTGGTAGGTCTTGCCGTTCATCCAAGCGACCGCGCCCCACGTGTGGCGGTTCGTCGAGTGCACTTCGCGCAGGGTCGTGGCCACCGCCTTGACGTTGGGGAACTTGCGCACGGCCTTCTCGATCAGGGCGAAGAACGCGGAGGGATCGAGCTTGGACTTGGACTCCACGTCCTGCCCCTCGATGCCGAGGCCCTTCTGGAGGTCCTCCTCGTTACCGACGAGCACATCGACGTTGCGGACGATCCGGCCGAGCACGTCGAGCGCCTTGGACTGGCCGCCCCAGATATCCCAGAGCTTAGCCCGGTAGTTGAGGTCGAAGGACGTCACGGCGCCCGCGGCCTTGGCGGCCTGCATCGCCTCGACGATCAGTTCGCCGGTGGTCTCGGAGAGCGCCGCGAAGATGCCGCCACTGTGGAACCAGCGCACGCCGGGCCCGAAGATCTCTCCCCAGTTGAAATCGCCCGGGCGAAGCTGGGCCGCCGCCTCGTTGCTGCGGTTGTAAAACACCACCGGCGCACGCACGCCCTGGCCGCGGTCGCTGTACACCGTGGCCATATTCGGCCCGCGGACGCCGTCGTGCTTGAAGCGCTTGTAGAACGGCCGCACGCCCATCGCCCGCACCCGCTCCGCGATGAGGTCGCCGATCGGATAATCCACCATCGCCGAGACGACCCCGGTGTTGAGCCGGAAGCAGTCCGCGAGATTGGCCGCGACATTGAACTCACCGCCGCTCACGTGGATGTCGCAGTGGTTCGCCTTCCGGAACGGGATGATGCCCGGATCGAGGCGGTGGATCAGGGCCCCCAGCGACACGAAGTCGAGGGCGCCGGAGGGACGGAGGTTGAGACCGTGGTTCATAGGCTGCGTGGAGGAAGGAGCCGGGAGCGGACCCGTGAGATTTCGGGCCATCCCCGGCCGGAAGGACCTCGGAGGCTCGCCGCCGCGAACCCGTTTGGTCAAGAGCAGACCCGAGCGGTCAGGCGGCCAACGGCCGATCCTCCCGCCGCCAGGTCGCCGGCGGCCAATCCTCCGGTCCCGGCGGCGGCAGCCCGGGATCCTCCTCGGGCTCGGGCAGGGGTTGCTCAGCCTCCTCGCGGAGGCGTTGCAGGCGGCGGGCCACCTGCCGGTGGGAATCCCAGAGGCCGAAACCGGTGCGACGGGAGGGTTGGGTCATCATCGCACCACTTTACCCCCCTGGGTGGGACATCCGTCGGCCCAGCCTACCCGAACTTGCGCCCCGGTCCCGGATGGGACACCCTGCAGGGATGCCCGCCGCCGGCGCCCCCCCTTCCCCTCCCCCGGGCGCTGATCCCGCCAAGGTGCCACCCCGTGACCGGCGCGAGGCCGTGGTCGCCGCCGTGGCCACCGCCGTCGGCCTGATGGCGGGAACCCTTCCCACGCGCGAGTTTGCCGGCCCGGTGCTGCGGCTGCTGGGCGAGGCCAGCGGCGTCAGCCGGGCCTACCTCTTCGATTTCCAACGCAAGGCCGACGGCCGCTACCTCGTCACGCAACGTTACGAGTGGACCGCGCCCGGCATCTCGCCACAGATCGACAACCCCGACCTGCAGGGGCTTGATCTGATCGAGGCCGGCTTTGGCCGCTGGCAGGAAGTGCTGCTGCGGGGAGATCCGGTGGTGGGTGAGATCGCGGAGTTCCCGCTTTCGGAACGACCGATCCTGGAGGCGCAGCAGATCCTTTCCCTCCTCGTGCAGCCCGTCTTCGCCGGCACCCGCATTCACGGAATGATCGGCTTTGATGCGTGCGCCCCCCGCGAACGGTGGGACGGCTTCGAGATCTCCGTGCTCCGCATCGCCGCGCAGGCGTGGGGCGCCGCCGTGCTGCGCGAGGAGCACGATGCCCAGCTGCGACATATGCAGCGGATGGAAGCGATGGGACGGATGGCGGGCGGCGTGGCCCACGACTTCAACAACGTGCTCAGCGTGGTTGGCGGGGCGGTCGAGGCGCTGCAGGGCAACGGCGCGGCCCCCGTCCCCACGGCGAACGACCGCTACGGCCGGATCCTCCGCCACGCCCTCGACCAAGGGCGTGGGCTGACCCGCCGGCTGCTTGACTTCAGCCGCCCCGACAGCGGTCAGGCGCGGGAGTTGGATCTCGGCGAGATGGTCGCGCGCGCGCTTCCGCTCCTGCGTCAAGCGGCCGGCAGCCAAGTCCGCGTGGAACTCGGCCGGACCCCGGCGCCGCGCGTCCGGATCGATCCCGTGCAATGCGAGCAGGTGCTGCTCAACCTCGTGATCAACGCGCGCGACGCGATGCCCAAGGGCGGCCGGGTGCGGCTGGAGGTGGGCCCGGACCCCGGGGCGACCGCGGAGGCCAGCGAGCGCACGCAGCTGCGCGTCACGGACAACGGTCCCGGGATCCCGCCCGCGCTCCGCGAGCACATCTTCGAACCCTTTTTCACCACCAAGGCGGAGCGCGGCGGCACCGGGCTTGGTCTCTCGACCGCCTACGCGATCATCACCGCCCACGGCGGCACCCTGCGCCTGGGGCCCGCCGACGGCACCGGCGCCGAGTTCCTCATCTCGCTGCCCGCCGCCGGGCCCGCCCGTCCCCGCCGCGCGCGCGCCGCGGGTTGACCGGCGCGCGCCCCGCGCCCTACCTTCCGGGGATCACCGTATGAGCCTTCCCCTGAAGCCGGCCGGATCCACGGCCTTCGACCAAATCTCCCTCGGCGAAGTGATGCTGCGCCTCGATCCCGGCGAGGGGCGCATCCGCACCGCCCGCGAGTTCAAGGTCTGGGAGGGCGGCGGGGAGTACAACACCTCGCGCGGCCTGCGGAAGTGCTTCGGCCTCCGCACCGCAGTCTGCACCGCGTTCGTCGACAACGAGGTGGGGCACCTCGTCGAGGACTGCATCCTCCAGGGCGGCGTCGCGACCGACTTCATCCGCTGGCGCGAGGACGACGGCATCGGCCGGACCGTGCGCAACGGGCTGAACTTTACCGAGCGCGGCTTCGGCATCCGCGGGGCCGTGGGCAACTCCGACCGGGGCAACACCGCCGCCTCGCAGCTCAAGCCGGGGGACTTCGACTGGGACCGCATCTTCGGGCAGCTCGGCACGCGCTGGTTCCACACCGGGGGCATCTTCGCCGCGCTTTCGGCCTCGACGGCCGCGCTCGCCATCGAGGCGGTTCAGGCCGCCAAGCGCCACGGGGTGATCGTCAGCTACGACCTGAACTACCGCCCCTCCCTCTGGAAGACCATCGGCGGCCTGCGGAAGGCCCAGGAGGTCAACCGCGAGATCGCGCGCCACGTGGACGTGATGATCGGCAACGAGGAGGATTTCACGGCTTCCCTCGGGTTCGAGGTTCGCGGGGCGGACCACGCGCTCTCCCGGATCGAGACGGAGGCCTTCCAGGAGATGATCGCGACCGCGGTGCGCGAGTTCCCCAACTTCAAGGTGGCCGCGACCACGCTCCGGCGCGTGATCACAGCGACGCGCAA
>Ga0255146_1000506_pt1 | contig 10165 bp, 7 predicted proteins | sample Atl_Cont_RepC_8h_FD_188424 | JGI IMG/M metagenome (GOLD analysis project Ga0255146, IMG submission 188424) | Freshwater microbial communities from Altamaha River, Georgia, United States - Atl_Cont_RepC_8h | ecosystem: Environmental > Aquatic > Freshwater > River | place: USA: Georgia | collected...
AAAAAAATGTGTATTAAATGCTTGAAGTAAACTTGATTTATCCATTTATAATTATTCATTGTAATTTATTTAAATTATAATTAGCGCAATAATTATTTGAATATATGAATATATGAATATATGAATATATGAATTAAATGTTCGAAATTCTTAATTTATTTTTTTATCTTATAATTTTCATCTCTTGATTGTTTTAATTTTTCAATAGATACATCTGACCCTATTTTATCTGGTATATAATCCTCTTGTGGAGTTTCTATCTTATCTACTAAATCAATTGTAGCATAATGATACATTTGTCTTAATCCCCCATTACCTTTGGCTGTTAATGATTCAGCAGATTGGTCTAAATAACTATAATTATCAGATACGACTCCTAACCCAGAACCAGAACATGAAGAAAATGAGAATGAGTTTGGTTCTCCATTGTAATTTGTTGCTTTATGATTCATGTAATCTTCTTGTGGTTTTAAATAATTCAATATATCATTCAATCCTGATATGACTTGATGTCCTTTATTTAATAATAATATAGATGGAACTTTTAGAATAGTAGGAGGTAATATAATTTCAGTTCCATTTTCAAGTATAATAAATGTAGAACCATTTTTATTTACACGTTTATCAATACAACAATAATGTAATTCTTCCTTAATTTTCGATCTTGATATATTTTGTATTAAAGATTGACTATTTTTACAATAATTGCTATAATATAAAATAGCACTCATTTATATATTTGTATTATTTTTGAAATGAATATTTAAACTTATATAAAAAATTGATTTAATAATATCTTTTATTATTATATCATAAATAAACATGGAAGTTATTGTGCCCAGAGTTTTGAATAAAAGTGAGGATGATGGTATTTTGAAATTTACATTGAGTGATATTAATGTTAGTTTTGCGAATGCTATAAGAAGAATTATTCTAAGTGAAATACCTTGTATTGTTTTCAAAACAACTCCATATGAAGAAAATAAATGTACTATTTATACTAACACATCTCGACTCAATAATGAAATCATCAAACAGAGATTAAGTTGTATACCTATCCATATTAATGATTTAACCTTTCCAATTGATGATTATATTTTAGAAATTAATGAAAAAAATGATACTGATACAATTAAAATAATTACGAGTCACGATTTTAAAATTAAAAATAGAAAAAATGGTAAATATTTAAGCAAAGAAGCAGTTAGTAAAATATTTCCACCAGACCCCATATCCAATAGATACATTGATTTTGTAAGATTGAGACCTAAATTATCGGATGATATTGACGGAGAACAATTATTCTTAGAATGTTATTTTAGTATAAGCACCGCAAAAGAAAATGGTATGTTTAATGTTGTATCATGCGCTTCATTTAGTAATACATTAGACCCAATCACGGGAAAAGAAGCTTGGGATATCAAAGAAAAGCAATTAATTGATGAAGGTCAAACTAGAGATAACATTGAGTTTATTAAAAAAGATTGGTATGCTCTAGAAGCTCTTCGTTTTTATAAAAAAGATAGCTTTGATTTTATAATTGAAACAGTTGGTGTATTTGATAATGAATATTTAGTAAATCAAGCGTGTAATATTATGATAAGTAAAATAGAAAAATTAAAAAATGATATGAATGAACGATATGAATCATTAATTATTGAAAAAAATGATATTGTAATCGATAATTGTTTTGATATAAAATTAGAAAATGAAGATTATTCTCTTGGAAAGGTAATTGAATATGTTTTGTATAATTATAAATATATACAAGAAAGAAATCTATCATTTTGTGCGTTTAATAAACCACATCCCCATATAAATGAAAGTTTTATTCGTATTGCGGGGATTGTAAACAATGGGACTGGTTATCTTGAAAATAAAAATATGGTATCGAATATTGTTATTAATGCGTGTGATATCGCAATTGATGTATATTCTAAAATATTGACTTATTTTAGGTAAAAATATAAAAGGTAAACGATAAACGAGTGAATAGTTGAATAGTTGAAATAAATTAAATTATTCATAAAATATAAAATATATTTTATAAAGTGTATTTGTAAATTATATTTTTTATATATTAATTTAATATATAATAAATGAAATTTAAAAATAATTATAGGCTTATTCATTTATTTTATATTATAATACTTTTTCTCTTCCTTTATTGGATTAAAAAAACTTTAAAAAAGGTAAAATCTAAACATTCAAATAGTAAACAACTCGTTAATGAAAATCTATATTCATTACAAAGTGATAATTTACACCCTTGAAGATTTAAAATGGGACAAAACCCACTAAAAATCAAAAAGGTTTGCCCTTCGCAGAGCGTGTAAATTTTGATTTTGGTAGTTCGTCTAAACTACCTGATGATTTATTGTTTCTTGATAAATAATTTGGTCTTTCTTTATTATTTATCGCATTATAAGCAATCTTATAGATATTTGTAGCACCATTAACATCTCTATTCCAATAACCACATCCGTTCTTACAACAAATCAGTCCATGGATTAAGACATTACCGCTTCTATATGGTTTTGGATTTTCCCTAACCATATTCTTTTTACAAATACCTACTTCACATTTGGAACACATATAACTTGTCCTGAATTCATTAACCAAGTAAGTTTGAAAACCTGCTTTTCTAAACAAAGTTCTTATTCCTTTTCCCTTGGTTGCCTCCTTATATTTCATTTGGTATTTTTGTTCGTAATCACCAAAACAAACAACTACTTCTTTTTCATTACCAAAAATGCGTTTAAAATTGTTTAACATTTTTTGTTCGCTTCTTTTTGTATTTCTATAACTTTGTAAGCGTAATTTTCTGAAAATATATTTTTCATAAAAGACAAATAGTATAGAATTAATTTCACTCTTCTTTTGGATATATTTCTTAAATTTTGTTATATTAAGTGTTTTACGATTATACTTAGATATTTCAGTTTCCCATTCTATTATTGTTTTTCCATTTATTTTTTCCTCTTTCAATTCTAATTGTATTTTAGAATACTTCTTTTTCTTGGTTTCTTTTCTTCGTTGGTCTTGTGAATAACGAAACTCATTTGCTTCTTTGTTAGAATTATCAACACAATAAATAAGGTCGTTCTTACCAGGGTCAATCCCTACTATCTTTTTGTTTTGTAAATTAGAATAATCATTTAGTTCATCAATATATGTTTCAGTTGATAACCCTTTTTTCATCATCGGTAATTTTTTACCAATTAAATCTTTACGCAATAATAACAAAGAACAACTTACACCATCTGTTTCTATCATATGGTGAAATTCATAATACTTCTTCTTAAAACATTTTCGTTCAGTTCTAAAAAAGAATTCCCATATTTTATCCTCTTTTCGTTTCAAATTGCCTTTTGTTAAATAATCACTTTTATTTCCTTGTTTCTTTGTCATAAGCAAATGAACTAATGTAGTTGTATCTAATCTTATATGTTTTGGTATAACTTCGTTTCTCATAGGGAAAACATTATAAATAGTTTGTTCTTCCTTTTCAATTTGTTTCATCATAAAAATCATACAACCAAAATAATCAAATGGACTACACATTAAATCATATACAATATTATTCTTTTTATAAGTTGTTTTGCTTGGTGTAATAAATTGTTTTTGTTGATTAATCCATTTATGATACATAGAATGAGATTTATAATTATTATTTTCAACATTTAATAAATCATTCTTAATTTTGCGTAATTGATTACATAAATTATTCACTCTTTGTTCCTTTGCTTTTTGTGTTATGTTTAACTTTCTTATTTTATTCATAATAAACTTCTTTTTCCAAACAATATTTACATATCGTTCAATATATTCTACATAATGTAATTTAATGTTGTTCTCATACATCGTAAGAATATCAATAGTAAGATAATCTAAAATAGTATTCATATGAGTATAATCCAAATTTTCATTTTGAATAAATGGTTTAAAATCTCTTTTGTAAAAAGCAGTTAATTTATCTTTGAGTTCTTTTATTTCTTTCTTTGGCGGTCTTCCACTTGCTTTTTCATTACATAAAATTTTCATACAAGAGTTAATAAATTCATCATTTATAACTGGTAATGTATTATTCTTATCATAATGGTCTAACAAAAAAAGTTTCATAAACATCATAGTTTGAATAACAATTTTATTACACTTAATCACCGCATTTGTGATTTTTGGTAAATTAATGTCAGGATGTTTCAAGACACTTTTTAATGAGGTTTTAATTCCTTTGAAAAAGTCGTCGGGTGGTTTTTCTTTTATTTCCATCCCTTATAATATTCCTAAATATTTTATTTTAAGTAGTTTTCCAATAAATTAATATATTTGATTTTCTATTAAATTAATTCCTTCTCTTTCATATGCTTTTATAATATTTAACATATTATCTATATTGTCGCTTGATATATAGTGTTGGGAATTATCGTTATTTTTTGGAAAAACATTCCATTTATTGTCTTTCTTACTTAAAGCTAAAACATAACCTAAACACATACATTTATTTTTGTTATCAATAGCATATGTATCGTAATCTTTAAAAATGTAATATTCACTAAATTTACTATCAAGTTCATTATCTTTTTCGCAAATCCTATCTTCTAATACATCATTAAACATACAATATTTTTTATTAAGATTAAATAAATTTTTATTTATGTTTTCAATACAACAAGATAAGTAATTTTTATATAGTTCTATATTTTTTAGGATTTTACAAATAGTAAAATATATAAATAATTTTTCTAAACAAATATCTACACTTATACTGACATTAACTTTAATATTTATATAATTAATTATTTTAGTTTTGGTATCAATAGATATGTCATGTAAGTCATATAAAAATAAAGATTTAGAATAATTATTTTTACCGAGCATTTTATTTTTACAATTCATATAATGACTTTCTTTTGTTTTTTTACTAAAATTTAAATTATTAATTATTTCTGTTTTAATTTTAGCTTCAATATTTTTTATCCTTATCATTTCATTATTTATTTTATTAATTCGTTTTAATAAATATTTTCTTTTTTTGTATTTTTTACAACAATTATCAATATATTTTGTATTTAATTCTTTGGTTTTACATAATAATTCAAAATTACCAAATGTAATACGACTTAATTTATCCTTAGTTTCATATACTATTTCATTAGTTATGTTATAATTTCTATAAAAAAATTGATTATTAATAAAAATAGGATCATTCAATAAAAAATTTATTGTTAAAGGTTGATTAAATAAATTATGACTATTCTCATTTGTTATATTTTTAAATATTTCACCAAGAGGCATAGTTATTAGTTCATTATATGTTTGAACGCTCATAGATAAACATATAATTAAGATTTTATATTTTATTTTCTAATTGTTATTATTTCTTCTTGGGTTAAATCAAAATATGTATTTACATTTGGATTATTAACATTATGAATATCGGTTGGTAATGGAATATACCAAAATAATTGCTTACATGTTTCAAAATTACTCCATTTTGTAGCTTTAATTAAATATACAATTAAATTTGAATTTAAATATTCTACAAGTTTTTTCCCTTCGTTTTCGGTATTAACAATTGTGTATAGCCCTCCTTGAGTAACACCTAATTCCCCATCATCGTAAAATGGAACAATCGTTTCTCCATTTGAAAATAACACTTTTTTATTATTTTGAACTTTATGTGGTCTTGATGAATAACAAAATGTTTTTCCTTTTGTTTTTGAAATACTATTTAACAAGTCATATTTATATTCATTTGTTTTTATTTTTGAAACATATGATCGTGATGTATGACAATCTGAATCTCCATTTGTCATAATACCATTATTATTTAATTTTTTAAATACTTTATCAAATATAGACCAGCCAAAATTTGGTATAAATGGCAGTTCTTTTGTAATTAAAATATCATACTCTTTTTTGTCTTCAAACATAACACGAGTATTTTTATATGTTGGAGTATTTTCTAATAAATAATAGTCAAATCTGGTTGTCGCTCCAAATAATTTATTTCCCTCAACTTTATTATGAATACTTAAATAATGTATTTGTTTTGAAAACATTTCATCTCGTAATTTATTGTCAGGTTTTCTCCATAAAGCAGGATGAACGAAAACTAAATATCCTCTTTCTTTTAACAATTTTGATAAAGATAAACTTACAAATTCATTCCATATAGAAGTTCCTCCTTTTTTATCATTTGATGGAGGTTGATAAGGAGGATTACCAATAACTGCGTCAAAATTGTTAATTTTCCAAATACTATAAACATCTATTTCTAATGTATTTCCTGTATAGTTATTAAATTCAAAATCCAACTCATCTAATCCACAATAGCTTTGAACATGACATTTCATTATTTCTGTTGTAATGAAAACATTTAACGCAGTTAGATCCGCATAATAGATACACTCAGTCATAATAACACGACATCTTTCTATTTCATCAGGATACATTTCTTCAAGACCCTTATAAAACCTATCAAATATACCTAATACAAAATTTCCTTTACCACAGCAAGGTTCAAATACTTTTTGATGAGTTTTCCAAAATTCCTCTGGTATAATGTTCAACATTTCATCAACCAGTTTGACAGGTGTTGGAACTTCTGCGTTTTGTTTTTTTTCATCATTCGTAGGTATAAAATGTTTTTCAATTAACTCGCGCAACTTATTCGCAGGCGCTATGCTATAAATCTCACGAATGTTATTAACAATTTCAGCATTATTATCTATAATATTGTTCATTATATTTACTATAATAATATAATTATCTTTATTTAGTTCAATTTTTTTGTCTTTTAATAATGAAATAATTAATCTTCCTGTTTTTTCACTTGTAAATATCTCCTTGAAATCAAATAACTTATATGACCTTGAAATTAATGCTAATAATGGAAATAAGAAACTCTTACACATTTCGTATGTTTGGTTAATCAAAAGTTCAATCTTAGCAGTTTCTTCTTCATTTAACTTATTTTCATTTTCTTTGGTATCAACATCATAAGGAACATCAATTTGAACTTTTGTTTTATCGCCCTTAGGACAATCTTGTTGGTCTCCTTCTAAATCTTTATTTATTTTTTTTAATTCTCTTTTTTGAAAATCTATTTTTATAAAATCACGCATGTCATCATCACAAATAAGATTTTCTAAGAAAGGTGTATCATCAATTTCTTTCATAATGTTTTCTGCTTCTTTTTGGTAGTAAGACATTATCTCAATTGTTGTCATTTTTCCGTTATTAATTTGCTGGGGATCAAATAAGAATATATTGTGTTCAAATAAATAATATAGTATTTCAGCATTTGTTTTTGTAGTTTTTGTATTTCTCCTATGTTTTTGAATTATATCAATCAAATATAAATAAGTTCTTTGAATATTCATATCTACATTTATTCCTATTGTTTTACCATCTGCTTCAGTTAAAGCTCTTGAAAATCGTTGTTTTTGATTATCTAAATTATGACCATCATCTAATGATATTGTAGCATCACAATCTTTGTATGTAATGCCTACACTTCCTTTATTTCCTAATAATAAAATACAACCTTTTTTATTTTCAGTTTTTGTCTTATTCATTATCGTTTGTATGTATTCATTATATTCTTCTTTGACATTTCCAGTATCTTCAGTAGAATTAGAATATTCTATATTATAATCACACCATAAATTATGTGTTTCTAAAAATTGTTTGAATGTTTTTTGTAATAATGATATTGTGTTATTTCTTGTATGAGTAGGAAGATACATAATAAATAGTAATGGATTTTCAATTGTTGATTTTCTTGATCCACGACTTGTTTGTGTATTTTCAATTTGTTTCATAATTGTTTTTCTCATTCGGTTCGTTGAAATAATATAATCAAAGAACCCTTTTAATATATCTATTCCATCAGTAGTTTTACATAATTCAAATTCTTCAGTATATTCTACTTCACCCTTTTCATTAATAATTTGTTTTAACGCAAACAACGAACCGCAATTATAACCAAAGTTAGTTCCATATTTAGCATTATATTCGTTTATCTCTGTAATTAACAAATCAGGAATATAATGTTTCATTAATACCTGAGTAGGATGTTTAGAGTAATCTTTGTTTAGAGTTTCATTTTCCAAACATTCCATAAATGTATTTCCATGACGACTAACCATATAATCAATTATATCTTCTCTATTTTTTACTGCTGGTTTTATCAATTCTTTCATAAATGCTTCATCTTCAATTTCCCATTCATAAATACAAGAGCTATGAATTCCATAATATTTTTTTGTTTTATCTGCTGTGCCTGACGCAAATATATTTAGTTTTATATTTTTACGAATTTCTTCAACATCACTATCAACATCTAAAATTTCTGTTTTTGTTTTATCGGTTGATGATCCTTGATGTGCTTCGTCAGTAATAATTGCGTCAAAACTCATTTTTTTTAATAAATCTTTCTTCTTGCTTTTTCCGTCTATTTTAAGATATTGAACGCTACAAAAGACAATACCATTAAAGGTTTCGTCAATTGTATCAAATTCTTCCTGTAATTTGTAATTAATATTTTTGAAATCAATATACTTTTCTAAATCATTCATAAAACTATTTATTGTTGCTGGAACAGATGTCATTATTAATATTTTTTTATAACCATGTTCCAATAAATATTTACATATTAATAACATAGTAATACTTTTACCGCTTCTTGGTTTATGTGCTATACACCACATTTTATGTTTATTTGTCAAAAATGACTTAACAAATTTTATTTCTGTCATTTTTTGATGTAATTTTTTTGTTAATTGTTGTCTTGGTGATAATAAATATTCCGCATTAATGAAATCAATAAATTCATCAATACTTAATACATTAGTAAATCTTTGACAAAATACATCTAAAGCTTTAATAATATCTTTTTCATCAAATAATAAACCATTCTCTATAATTTTATCGTGTATTTGTTTATCAATATTTAGTTTATTTTTGTATTTGTGTTTTATAACAACTTCTTTATCCTTAACAAATAATCCAATTTTATAGTCATCTGTTATATTTTGCTTGGTTATCGTGTTGTCTATTTTTGATACATCAGTTTCACTATACTTGTTTTTATATTTAATTGTAAATAAAACAAGACTTGTTCCTTGTTTTATAGCCATATCAACAATATTATTTCCTCCTCCATCAACCTTTACCTTTAACAAAGAATTAATATTTTTAATTTGTTTTAAGTTTTGTAATTGTCCGTCATAAATTTCTATATAGTTTATATTTTCTATACACTTTAGAATGATAAGGATTTGACAAATGGTTTCAAATATCCATCCTTGTCTTCTTTCATCATATAATTCTTTGTTTTCCTTCATGACCACATCAAATAATTCTTTACCTGTTAATTTTGTGTTTGCCAACATATTTGCCAATATATCTTTACGAAATACTTGATTAATAAATACATTTTTTTCTTCATCTTCAAGAATTAGTTTAACTTTTTTATTTAATCGTTTTGATTTAACTTTTTTGTTTTTCTTTACGATAATAATCTCTTCTTTGCTATTAATAACTTGAAAATCACTCATGTTAAAGTATTGTGTATATATAGTATGTTGTATTTATTATTTAATAAAACTAATCAATTTTTATTAAATATAAAATTTAATGTTTTCTATGTCTGCGAGTTCTACGATGCTTGGTTTTTCTATGACGACGAGTTCTTCTTGGAATATTAATATATTGTAATATTATAATTTTGTAAAAATATATTTTTGAGTTCTTAAATATTTATTTTCTTTTTCATTAAAAAATCTGTATTCTTTACTTTCTAAATTATATTTTGTTTTAATTAAATGTTTTATTATTGACAACCAAGGTCTTTTTATTTTAGTTGGTTCTCCAACTGCTTTTATTCCATTAAAACTATAATATTTTCTTATTTCTGGGATTAGTTCCATTATTTGTTTTTGAATTTCTTCATTTTTATCTAATTCATAAAGTGTATATTCCGTTTTATTTTCTAAATCCAATATCTTAACAATTTTATCTACTATATCTTCCTGTTCTTTTTTATACAACTCACTTTTAAGTCGCATTATAATATACTTAAAACAATATATAAATTTTAAGTATATTATTTATAAATTTTTAATTTTCTTCGTCTTGTTGATGGTTTCCTTTTTAA
>Ga0255146_1000510_pt1 | contig 10059 bp, 10 predicted proteins | sample Atl_Cont_RepC_8h_FD_188424 | JGI IMG/M metagenome (GOLD analysis project Ga0255146, IMG submission 188424) | Freshwater microbial communities from Altamaha River, Georgia, United States - Atl_Cont_RepC_8h | ecosystem: Environmental > Aquatic > Freshwater > River | place: USA: Georgia | collected...
GATATCACGGCTCTTGATGTATGAGGATCAACTGCAACTTGTAGATGCGCTGAATTTGATCCGTTTAACGAAGAAGTTTCTGGGAGCAAACCCGGTTCCAGTAATGAAACGAATCTCTCTTTCTCATAAGCTTCACGATACAAATCTCTTAACTGTTCAGCCGAAACACTTGTCTTAGAAGTGATCGTGGCCAAAATACCGCGGGGCATTGGGGCCAATATTGGGGTGAAAGAAACTTTGACTTCAGATTGCGCGATGTCAGCGAGTGTTTCTTCGATTTCTGGAGTGTGCTGGTGAACGCCGCCAAATTTGTATGATGTTAAGGAATTCATAATTTCACTTGCGCTTAAATTAACTTTGGAAGTTCTACCGGCTCCAGTAGTTCCACTCGCGGCCACAACCACAATGTCGCTGACATCAATTGCCCCCGCGCGCGCTGCAGGAGCGGCTGCAAGCGCGATCGCAGTGGCGTAACATCCAGGATTAGCTATGCGAGAGCTAGCGGCGATTTTCTCTCGCTTTCCGGGAATTTCAGGTAACGCATACAGCCAAGAACCGGCGTAAGAATCGTTGTAATACTTCTTCCACGATTGCTCATTGCGCAATCTAAAATCGGCGCCAAGGTCCACAACCTTGACCTTCGTATCAATTCCAGCGATGAGAGATGCCGATTCACCGTGAGGTAGCGCTAGGAAGACCAGTTCACATTTATTGATCGCTTCCACCGATGTTGTTTCGAACAGTCTCGATCCGTAGACCGTCAGATGCGAATGTATAGACGAGATCTTCTCTCCCGCGTTAGAACCCGCCGCTACGTAGTAAGGGTCAAAAACCGGGTGCTTAGCAAGGAGGCGTAAAAGCTCTCCTCCGGCATAACCGCTTGCGCCTACGACTCCGATTTTCACGAGAGCATAGTACGGCTTTATGCATAATTATGCAAACTCATGCATAATTATTCAGTCTAAGCGCGCAGTATTGCCCCGCATCTCTTAACCGCCTCAGCTCCAGCCTTGGCGCGTAATTCGGAAACTTCATCTGCAGTTAAGGTTCGAGATGGCGCACGGAAGACAAGTGAGAAAGCTAAAGAGACCTGGTCATCCCCTGGTTTCTGATAGCGATCAAATAGTTGAATGCTTTCAAGCAATTCGCCGGCCCCAGCAACAAGTGCTCTTTCAACATCTGCAGCAGGGACATCGTGGTTGACGAAAAGGGAAATATCTTGGATTGCAGCGGGCATGGTGTTTACAGGTTGTGCCTGAACGGCGCCCGTAAAAGGAAGCGCATCAACAATAACAACGAAGGCAACGGTTCGATCTGGCAACCCTAGCGCAGCGGAGATACGCGGATGTATCTCTCCGGCATGGCCAATTGCCTTTCCATCGATACGAAATTCAGCACATCGCCCCGGATGCCATGGTGCGAGCTCGACATTTTCAATAGTGAATTGATTGCCGGTGTCAGCTATTAACTCGCCAGCTAGATCTACTGCATCCATCCAATCAGCGCTTCGGCCTTTACCCCACCATCCAGAGTACGAAAATTCTCCACATATAACGCCACCGATGTGCAGCGCTTGTGTAGGAACGCTTTCATAAATCTTCTTTATCAAAGCAGGTTTAGGTCTTTGCGATGTGCTTACAGATCCTGGAGCCACTAGTTTTGCAGTATTACGAAAGACTGAACCGGATTCAAAAAGGGCAACAGCTTTCTCGCCACGAGCTAAGTTCCTACCGGCGGCTGCAAGTAAACCGGGTGTTAAGTGAGTACGCAAAAACGGGAACTCTTCTGACATTGGATTTGCAATCTTGAACACTTTTGCGCGATCACCGGTAAAACCAAAGAGCTTCATCTGCTCTTCACTTACAAATGGGTAATTGTGAACTTCGGTGAGACCTCGATGGGCTAATTTCAATGCGAAAGATCTCTTCCGCTGTTGCAGAGGGGTCAAACCTGAACGTCCGCTCTTAGGTAACTTCACTTCGGGTAGGAGCGAAGGGATTCGGTCATAGCCGAAGAAACGAGCCACCTCTTCTGCTAAATCTGGTAAATCGCCGAGATCGGTCCGCCAGGTGGGCGGGTTTACTATCCATTTCTTGCCGTTTCGTCGCAATTTGCATCCCACCGCAACGAGTGATTTCTGAATCTCTTTATCTGAATAGCTCGTGCCGATAAGGGAGGAAATTTGTTCTGCGGTAATTGATATAGCGCTCTGTTTTAGCGGCGATTTCTTTGAAGAAGTTCCGATGTATGAAGCGCCCGCATGCTCAATCAAAAGCTGCGCAGCGCGCGCTGATGCAACTTCAGCAAGTTCTGGATCGACACCGCGCTCAAATCTGCGCGAGGCTTCTGAACTCAACATATGTCGGCGAGAATTGCGCGCCACAGATACTGAATCAAAGTGCGCCGCTTCAAGCGCGATAGAGACAGTGAACTCGGTAACTTCCGATTCGAGTCCGCCCATGGTTCCGGCAAGAGCAAGTGGCTTCTTATCATCGGCAATCAAGAGATCATCTGCAGCAAGTTTCCTCTTCTGATTGTCGAGAGTTGTCAGTTCTTTAAATTTTCCAGCTCGTTGCACTGTGAGGGTTCCTGAAATTTTCGCCGCATCAAATGCGTGTAAAGGTTGGCCAAGTTCGAGCATGACATAGTTGGTGATGTCGACTGCAATAGAAATAGGTCTCATGCCTGCTTGCGTGAGTCGGCGAGCCATCCACGAAGGTGAGGGGCTCAGTGGGTTCACGTTGGTCAGCGTTCGCAAGAAAATTCGATCCGCGCCAGTCTTGTCGATAATTGCAACTGGCACGACTTTGCCGCGTTTCTTCTTCCGTTCTAAACCATTCTTGATTGATTGAGCGTTGATATCCTTAAAAGGGCGGTTTAATGACATGGCCAATTCACGTGAAGCTCCCCTGACGCTCATGGCATAACCACGATCGGGGTTTACTGCGATATCAATGATGGGATCGTTGGCACCTAGAACTTCGAGCGCCTGAGCGCCGGGCTTTATCTTTGTATCATGAATAACGATGATTCCATTGTGGTCATCACCTAGTCCTAATTCGCGCGACGAACAGATCATTCCATTACTTGTCTTGCCATATGTTTCACGAGCCGAAATTGCAAAATTGCCCGGAAGGATTGCTCCGGGAAGGGCGACAACTACGAGATCTCCAACAGCGAAATTTGTTGCACCGCAAATAACGTGGCGAACTTTCGCTTCACCGCAATTCAATCCAACATATCTAATCGGCTTCTTCAAACCAGTGAGTTCTTCGATTGACTCAACGCGGCCAATCACCAAAGGACCGGTGATGGCAGCTGCTGGATTCTCAACGCCTTCTACTTCAAAGCCGACTTTCACAAAGCCAGCAACAATCTCTTCAATTGATATGTTCTTAGGTAAATCTACAAATTCACGAATCCACGAGAGCGGGAGTTTCATCGTCCACCTGCTCCGAATTGTTGGGAAAAGCGCACGTCCCCTTCGACAATGTCATGCATATCTGTAATGCCATGCCGGACCATGAGAGTTCGTTCTAACCCCATTCCGAAAGCAAATCCTGTGTAAACGTCAGTGTCTATCCCGCACGCTTGCAGCACTTTGCGGTTGACCATGCCGCATCCGCCCCATTCAATCCATCGTCCGTTGTAGAAGAAATCAACTTCAGCGCTCGGTTCGGTGAAAGGAAAGAAAGAAGGTCGAATCCGAGTAGTAACGCCAGGTCCAAAAATCTTTGCAGCAAAGTGATCGAGAGTACCTTTGAGATGCGCCATAGTTATGCCCTTATCAACCACCAATCCTTCAACTTGATTAAAGACTGGAGTGTGCGTGGCATCCAATTCATCAGCGCGATATGTCCGTCCTGGGCAAATGACATAAATGGGTGGTTCGTTCTCTAGCATGGTTCGAATTTGAACTGGTGATGTGTGTGTACGCAAAACTAGATCCGAACTCAGCGGTTCGATAAAGAAAGTGTCTTGCATCGTGCGCGCTGGATGATCAGCTGGAATATTAAGAGCATCAAAATTCAACCAAGATGACTCAAGTTCTGGACCTTCTTGAACTGTGTAACCCATGCCCACAAACAGATCTGCGATTTCGTGCGAGAGAATCGTTAGCGGATGAAGCGCTCCCCGGGGATTTCGCTTTGTGGGAAGTGTGACGTCAACTCGTTCGTCGATGAGAACTCTGCTATCGCGCTGAACTATGAGCTCTTTCTCTCGATCATCATAGGCTTGATTGATATTGGCTCGAGCAGTGCCAATAATTTTTCCCATGCTGGCGCGCTCTTCAACCGGAAGTTGTCCTAAGCCTTGATTCAAGCGAGCAATCGGAGAGCGATCTCCTACATGGACAATCTTTACTTCTTTGAGCTGATCGAGGGTTGATGCTTGCGAGATGGCCGCAAGAGCATCGCTCTTGATGCGATCAACTTCAGCGTTATCTAACGACACTGTCGGATTCTACTAATGGGCCGAGGTTTTTCGTGCTTATTTACCTGCAGCGGAGACCGCATACATAACAACAGAAGCCGCGCTCGCGAGGTTGAGGCTCTCTGCCTTACCGGCGATAGGGATGGAAACTCTTGAAACATCAAGATCATCGGGAATTCCTCGTGCTTCATTACCAAAGATCCAGATGGACCGAGAGTGCGCGGACTCCCGCGCTGTGGAAAGTAAATCTTTCTCTGCGTTGGCCTCTGTTGCAAAAAGCAGCGACTGATTATCTGCGGCCACCTTGATGAGTTGCTCAAGCCCAACTTCTTCGATGATCGGAATGTGCCAATGCGAACCAGCGCCAGAGCGAACAACTTTTGGGCTATATGCGTCAACGCTATTGTCCGAGAAAATCACTCCAGAAAAACCAAATGCATCCGCGGCGCGAATAATCGTGCCAGCATTTCCAGGATCTTGAATCTGCCACAAATAAATGAATTTGCCACTACTCCCCGAACCTGAAATGACCGAAGCCAAATCATGTTTCGGAATTGCAGCGATTGCAAGAATCCCTTGAGGCGTTACAGTATCGCTCATCGCCTTCATTACTTCGGGTGTAACTTCATGAAGATCAAAGTTGCCTACGGGAATCTCACCAATTCGTTCGTGGCCTTCAGTAGTGATATAGATGCTCTTAATTTCATCGGGCGCATGAGTCATCATCTCGCGAATATTTTGCAGGCTTTCGACAACGTAAGATCCAGTTTCTTTTCGCGCCTTTCCGCCCCGAGAACCTAAAAGAGCCTTCACTGCCTCGACATGAGGCGAATGAAGGCTCGTAATCATCGCTATATCGCGAAGACTTTAGGAAACTTTTACGTTTTTGCGCGCAACTTCCACAAGAGCTGTGAACGCGACTGGATCATTGGTTGCGAGATCCGAGAGAACTCGACGATCTACTTCCACTCCGGCAGCTTTCAAGCCTTGGATAAAACGGTTATAAGTCATTCCGTTTGCACGCGTTGCGGCGTTTATACGAGTAATCCAGAGCTGGCGGAAATCACCCTTCTTGTCTTTGCGGTCGTTGAACGCATACACGAGTGAGTGGGTAACTTGCTCCTTAGCCTTGGTGAAGAGGCGTGAGCGTTGGCCGCGATAACCGCTGGCGCGCTCCAGGGTTGTACGACGCTTCTTTGCTGCGTGAACACCACGTTTTACTCTTGCCATGTTCTATCCCCCTACTTCATTCCAAGCAAACGCTTGGCCGAGAATGTGTTGCGATCATTTGCAGTCTGGTCTTTGGAGAGACGACGTGTAAGACGTGAAGATTTACGTTCAAGGAGGTGACGCTTGCCAGCGCGCTCATGCACGATCTTTCCGCTTCCGGTGACGCGGAAGGTTTTCTTCGCGCCGCTATGTGTCTTCATCTTTGGCATTGCTTTCCTCCTAGGGTTGTGCGCTCTTACGGTTATGCGTTTGAACTAATTCTTTTCTACAGCCTTCTCTTTAGCGGCGCGTGCGCGCTTCGCTTCAGCGAGAGCTTCGCTCTTCTTCTTCACTGGCCCGAGCACCATGGTCATGCTGCGACCCTCGCGCTTGGGAGCGAATTCGACGAACCCGGTAGCAGCAACATCTTCTGCAAGACGCTGCAATAACCGAAAGCCCATTTCCGGCCTGGTTTGTTCGCGACCTTTGAATTGAACAGTTACCTTCACTTTGTCCCCGCCAAGAAGGAATTTTTCGATGTGGTTCTTCTTGGTTTCGTAATCATGATTCTCGATTTTGAGGCCCATACGAATCTCTTTAACCACAATGTGGGTTTGATTCTGTCGAGCTTCTCGCGCTTTCTGTGCGATTTCGTATTTGTATTTTCCGAAATCCATGATTTTGCAGACTGGTGGATTTGCTTCAGGGGCAATCTCGACAAGGTCGAGACCGTATTCATCGGCCATGCGCAGCGCTTGATCTATTGCTACGACGCCAACTTGTTCTCCCGAAGCACCAATCAAGCGAATCTCAGGTACGCGAATTCGATCGTTGATACGTGGTTCTGCTGTGCTGATAACTCTTCCTTTCAACGTTGCATAAAGGGAGAGCCGCGCAAGAAATAGACCTCATTGAGGTTGTTTGTCTTGACCAGTTCGCTGTGACGCGAAGTAGGTGGGAGCGGCTAGCTCCACTTCATGTTGGTCGTGTGACCAAGGCCTGAAGGATACCCATATCCGCCTCAACCGACAAAAGCACTGAAAATGCGCTTCCATGGGCGCCCATCTACCCTTCTGGCATGGCCAAAAATCGGTTGTGGAACCGCGGAAATGATCAATCGAGCGAAGTTCATAGCATTACCGAAGCTGGCGCCGCTCTCTCAGATGATTTACCAGGAAGACAGAAGAAGTACTTCATTTCAATGATGATTCGTACTGCGTGCTTCTTACTCGCAGTCTTCACTCCAAGTCCCTATCGTTGGTTTTTTCTCGTAGGTGCAATAACTCTTCCTTACATTTCAGTGATTGTCGCAAATGGAGGGCGCGAAACCATTAGAGGTCAGGCCAAGATTCTCCGCAATCGTCGGAAAGAGATTCAGTAACCCTAGACTTGTAGCAATGCGTCGCTTGATTGCAGTAACCGCTCTCGCCCTTGGCTTGATCTACGGATGCGCCCAAGGAGCTCTATGGCAATTTGATCGGTATCAGGTTCGTCATGCTAACAACGAATTGATTCGAACAAATACCACTCTTACCAGCATCGGAGAGTCTGATCTCGAGAAATTACCTTCGACCCAGATTGCTTGGCGCACCATCGCACTTTCCGGAAACTTCCTGCCAGAAAAGCAGATCCTGATTCGCAATCGATACCACGAAGGAAAATATGGTTTCGGAGTCTTAACTCTCTTTGAAAGCACACAAGGTAAGAAATATTGGGTAGATCGAGGTTGGGTAATTGCAGGAAAAGATGCGATGACTCCACCCGTTGTTCAACCAGTCACCACCGAGACCGTGGAGATAAAGTCCTATGTTCGAATTGAAAATCTCGAATCACAGATTCGCGGTAGCGTCTTTGCCTTACCCGGTAAGAATGCATCACAACTAGAGCGATGGAACAAAGATCAGGCAGTTGCCTCTGAGCCCTTTTTCTTTGATCTCATTTCAAGTTCGAATGCAGCTTTCACGCCCGCGGTTCCGACCGCCTTACCGGAACTGAGCGATGGGCCTCATCTCGCCTACTCATTCCAATGGGTGCTCTTTATATTCCTTGTGATTTTCGCATGGTACTTAGTTATACGTGAAGATCGACGTAATCAATCTACAAAACTTTGACGCTGATAGAGATCGGCGTAAATTCCATTGAGCGCGATCAATTCGTCATGGCGCCCACGCTCTTTAATGATTCCTTGATCAAGAACGAGAATCTGATCAGCAGCTCTCACCGTAGAGAGTCTGTGAGCAATCACAATACTCGTGCGAGCCTTTAACGCGCTCGACAGAGCTTCTTGCACTAACGCTTCATTCTCAGAATCTAAATGAGCTGTCGCTTCATCGAGAACAACAATCCTGGGGGCTTTGAGCAAAAGTCGAGCAATCGCCAACCTTTGTTTTTCACCACCGGAGAGGCGATGACCACGCTCACCGACAACTGTGTCAAAGCCGTTCGGAAGTGACGAAATCAAATCCCATATCTGCGCCGCTTTACATGCTTCTTCCATCTGCACTTCGGTTGCGTCATCTTTGGCGTAACGTAGATTGGCAGCAATAGTGTCATGGAACATGTGTGCATCTTGAGTGACGATGCCAATCGCATCGCGGAGTGAGTTGACCTTTAAGTTGCGTATGTCCTCACCATTAATCGAAATAGAACCTGCCGTCACGTCGTAGAGCCGCGGCAATAACGCGCTGATGGTTGTTTTACCGGCTCCGGAAGAACCAACCAGCGCAGTCATGGTGCCTGCCGGTACTTCAAAAGAGATTCCTTTAAGGATTTCACCGCTCTGTATCGTTTCAGGCTTTGCAACTGCTTCCAATGATGCGAGTGAAACTTCTTCCGCTCGCGGATAAGAGAATTGCACATTGTTAAATCTGATACTGAGAGGGCCTTGCGAAATCTCGCGAGCATCGTCGCGATCGCGAACCATCGGGGTGAGATCGAGAACTTCAAATACTCTCTCAAATGACACCAGAGCCGTCATGACATCCACTCGAACGTTCGAAAGTGCCGTCAAGGGGCCGTATAGTCGAGCGAGCAGTGCAGTAATTGCAAGGAGAGTTCCCAGCGTGATCTCTTTATTGATCGTGAGATGTCCACCCACGCCGTAAGCAAAGGCTGTTGCTACAGCCGCAATTGACGTGAGGGCAATAAAGAAAATCCGGTTGAGCAGCGCAATAGAGATTCCTATGTCAGCAACTTTTCTAGCGCGTTGCGAGAAATAACTGTTTTCTTGAGATGGATTTCCATAGAGGGAAACAAGTAGCGCTCCAGATACGTTGAAGCGCTCAGTCATCGTTGCTGACATCTCGGCGTTGAGGTTAAAGGATTCTCGCGTGAGTCTCTGGAGTTTGCGGCCCACCCATTTGGTGGGAATCAAAAACGCTGGCAGAAGCAGAAGGGCAACAATGGTGATCTGCCACGACAAGATCAGCATGGTTCCAATCACCAGCGTCAAACTCAGAATATTGCTGATGACTCCTGACAGCGTCGTAGTGAACGCTTGCTGTGCACCGATGACGTCAGAGTTAATACGAGAAATAAGTGCACCTGTCTGAGTTCTCGTGAAGAAGGCTATAGATTGCTTCTGAATATGTCTGAATACTTGAGTGCGTAAGTCATAAATCAAACCCTCGCCAATACGAGCCGAGAACCAACGTCCGATCATGCTTACTGCGGCGTCCGCTAATGCGATGAGACCGACAAGGAGAGCTAGCCGAGTTACTAATGCGCTATTTCCAGGCACTACGCCTTCATCAATTAACTTCCGAAGCAATAAAGGTGTTGAGACCACTAAGAGCGCGTCAATAATGACTGTGATGAGAAAGAGAATCAGAGATTGCTTATAAGGCATCGCATAGCGAGCAATCCGTTTTACCGTTCCGGGTTTGAGTTTTTGATCCTTTACCGATTGGTCCTGAGTCAGACTCCGAAATGACATCCACATCGCATGTTGGGACATGGTTTTACCTTAGTCTAGAAAACAGTGATTGACCGATCCCGGGTAACGTCTTGAGAGAATCTTGAATAAAGCTCTTCAGACTGTGAAGCCAATAGCGCGAAGTTGTTCGCGGCCGTCATCGGTAATTTTGTCGGGCCCCCATGGCGGCATCCATACCCAATTGATTTTCACATCAGAAACGAGATCTTGCAGGACTGATCGCGTTTGATCTTCAATCACATCTTGCAGTGGGCAGGCTGCCGAAGTTAATGTCATATCAAGAACTGCGACATTTGAATCATCGACAGTGATGTCGTAAATCAATCCGAGGTCAACCACGTTTATGCCAAGTTCGGGGTCGATAACATCCTTCATCGCCTCTGTAACATCGTCTAACGAAGTCGCCATCTTCTCTTCTCTCTCGCTTGCTTGTTATACCTTCTTGGCACTTACTGTGGACCGCCAGTTTGAAGGATTGCGTC
>Ga0255146_1000511_pt1 | contig 10039 bp, 10 predicted proteins | sample Atl_Cont_RepC_8h_FD_188424 | JGI IMG/M metagenome (GOLD analysis project Ga0255146, IMG submission 188424) | Freshwater microbial communities from Altamaha River, Georgia, United States - Atl_Cont_RepC_8h | ecosystem: Environmental > Aquatic > Freshwater > River | place: USA: Georgia | collected...
TGCCGGCGGGAAAAGCGCCCGAGGCGCGGGCTTCCGCGGCGGCGGCCGGATCGGCCAGCGCGATCACGCCGACGTTGAATTCCTTGGCCGGTCCGACGAGCTCGCGCCAGCGCGAGTGCGCCGCCAGGGAGGCGATCCGGAGCCGCGACGGGTGGGCGCGGGCGACCTCCAGGGTGGTCGTGCCGATGGAGCCGGTGGCTCCGAGGATGGCGATGGCCCGGACGTGCATGCGGCGTGGGTGCATGGAGGCAACCGCGGGACGGGGCTGAGGCAAGCCGGTTCAGGCCGAGGCGGGCCTTTCGCCGTTCGACGCTTGTCTCTTTCGCCCGGATGCGTTCGCTGTCCGCCTATGTCCACCCAGCCTCAGGACCTCTCCGGACTTTCCCATCTCGGAAACACCCAGAACAAGCCCCAGCAGACGCTGGAGACCTTCCCGAACCGCAACGCCGGCCGGAACTACACCGTCGAGCTCACCACGGATGAGTTCACCTGCCTGTGCCCGGCGACCGGCCAGCCGGACTTCGCGAAGATCACGATCCGCTACATCCCGGGTCCCCGCATCGTCGAGTCGAAGTCCCTCAAGCTCTATTTCTGGAGCTACCGCCAGCAGGGCATGTTCCACGAGCACCTTTCCAACAAGATCCTCGACGACCTCGTGGCCGCCATCGACCCCGTCTGGTGCGAGGTCACGGGCGCCTTCGGCGTCCGCGGCGGCATCGGGATCACGGTGCGCGCCGAGCACGGCAAGAAGCCGCACGCGTGAAGCGCCGCCCCGTCCAGCCGGTCGACGGGGAACCGACGGATTGGCCGGGCTCGGCCGAGGTGTCCGCCTTCCTGACGCGTCAGTTGTCCGGCCGGCGGCTCGCGGCGCTTTCCTGCCTGACCTACGGCCGTTCATTGAAGGCCTTCGCGCTTTGGATGCGCGCCAACGACGGCTGGGAGGGCGATTGGTCCCGTCTGACCGCCCGCCATCTGCGTGATTTCGTGATCGAACGTCAGGCGACGCACAGCCGCCGTTCGGTCCACAACCAGGTCTCGGCCTTGCGCGCCTTCCTCGCCGACCTGCGCGAGCGCGGCGGCATCACGACCACGCCCGCCGCGGGCCTCGTCCTGCCCAAGCTGCCGAAGTCGCTGCCCAAGTTCCTCACCGAGGCGCAGACCGACGCCTTGCTGGAGACCGCCGAGGACGACGCGGCGGACGACCCGCAGGCCCAGGCGCGCGATTTCGCGGTCCTCGAAGTGCTCTACGGGGGTGGTCTCCGCGTGTCCGAACTCTGCGGGATCGACGGCGGCGACCTCGACCTGGGCACGGGCCTCGTCCGGCTCATGGGCAAGGGCTCCAAGGAGCGCGTCGTGCCCGTGGGCGACGCCGCGGTGGCCGCGGTGAAGGCCTACCTCGCCCTGCGCGGGACGCCCGAGCGCGGCGCGCCGTTGTTCCTCGCCCCGCGCGGCGGCCGCCTGCACCCACGCGCCGTGCAGCTGATGTTGAAGCGCAAGCTGGCGGGCGCCGGCCTGCCGGCCGACCTCACCCCGCACAAGCTGCGACACGCCTGCGCGACCCATCTCCTCTCCAACGGCGCGGACCTGCGCCTGGTCCAGGAGCAGCTCGGCCACGCCTCGCTTTCGACGACGCAGATCTACACGCACCTCAGCGTCGCGAAATTACGCGAGGTGCATCGCAAGTCCCACCCGCGGGCCTGAGCCGAGGATTCGCCTCGCCTCGGCGGGTCGCGCGGGCCACCTTGTGGACGTGTTCGTCGCCGCCGCCCACGCGAAACTGAATCTCTCGCTGGCCATCACCGGACGCCGCCCGGACGGCTTCCATGAGCTGGTCAGCCTCGTCGTCACGGTGGGCTTGGCCGACACCCTGACGCTCGATCCGAGCCGGCCGTCCGGGCTCACGTGCGATGACGCCTCCCTGCCGACGGACGGCTCGAACCTCGTGCTCAAGGCCGCGGCGGCCTACGCGCGTCGCCGGCCCGGAGTCACCGGCCATTTCCACCTCACGAAGCGCATCCCGCACGGAGCCGGACTCGGCGGCGGCAGCGCCGACGCCGCCGCCGCGTTGCGGCTGCTCGATCAGGCTTCCGGCGATCCCTTGGGCGTGGCGGCCTTGGAGGCCATGGCGGCCGAAGTCGGTTCCGATTGTCCGTTTTTTGTCACCGGCCAGGCCGCGGTCATGCGGGGCAGGGGAGAGCAGCTGCAGGCCTTGCCGGCCTCCGCCCGCGCCTCCTTGGCCGGACGATCCGTCGTCTTGGTCAAGCCGCCCTTCGGCGTTTCGACGCCCGAGGCCTATGCATTGCTCGTCCGGGCCGGTCGGTACCGTCCGGCCGCCCAGGCCGAAGCGGAGCTCGCGTCGTGGCTGGCCGCTCCGGGCGGCGATCCTTGCGCCATGGGGAACGACCTCGCCGCTCCCGTCTTCCGCAAGCATCTCGCCTTGCCGGCCGGGCTCGCCTGCCTGGGTCAGGCCACGGGGGCGACCTGGCATCTGACGGGCAGCGGCAGCGCCTGTTTCGCCTTGGTCGAAGCGCGTTTCAACCACGCCCGCTTGGCCGCCGAGCTCCGGCGCACCTGGGGGCCCGGAGCCTGGTCCGCGGCGACCGTGATTTCGGGTTAGTTTCGGCTTTACTGTCGAGCTCGGGGTCGCCAAGTTGCGAGTCACTATCACCCATGGGAAGCCTCAAGAAGAAGCGTCGTCTGAAGATGAACAAGCACAAGCGCCGCAAGCGCTCGAAGGAAAATCGCCATAAGAAGCGTCTCTGGGGCTGATTTTAAGCCTCAACCCTTCACGACCCGGGCGGCCCCAAAGGCCGCCCGGTTCTTTTTCGGGCTTGCTCCGGTGGGGGCGGCTCTCAAACCTCGACCTTCCAACCGACCAAAGACATGCCCCGCGAAACCGTCATCATCGAATGCACCGAAGCCCGCAAGGAAGGCAAGCGCCCCTCCCGTTACATGACCACCCGTAACAAGAAACTTTCCCAGGAGAAGGTGGAGCTCAAGAAGTACAACCCCTCCATGCGCCGCCACACGCTGCACAAGGAGATCAAGGGCTAAGCTCGCTTCCCAACCCCTCGAAAAGGCCGCCTATCCGGGCGGCCTTTTTATTGCTGAATATTAGGTGGGTCGGCGTAGGATTTTTCCATGCCCTCCGAATTGCCCCCGGAAGCGCCGGCACCGGCGCCGAAGCTCCTTCGCTTCGCTGCCCATCTCATCGACATGAGCTTGGTGCTGTTGCTGATCTGGGTGCTCAACCGCTTGTTTGGGGAGAAGGCCATGCCCTTGCTCCTGCTCTTGCCGGCCGTCCTGGGCGTGCCGCTGACGATGACCGGCTCGACGCTGGGACAGCGGGCGTGCGGCCTGACCTTGATTTGTTGGCGGACCAAAGGCCGTCCGCCTCGGGTTAAGGTTTGGCAGTGGGTTCTGACCAAGATGCTGCTCGGCTTGCTGGGCTTCGCCGGCGTCGGCGTCGGCGCGCTGTTCTATGTGCCGATCCTGACGGATAAGCACCAGCGCTCCCTATATGACGACTGGGCCGACGTATTCGTCGTTCGGCGAACGGCAGTTGCAGGCGCGGCTTAAGCCTTCACCGAACGACGCAGCTGCCGCCAGCGGGCGCGGTGGTGACGGGTCCAGTCGAGCAGGGCGCGTTCGAACCCGATGTCTTGGCCGGCTTTTTCGGATTCGATCCACTTGTGGCGGAGGATCTCCTCACGTTCGGCGAGGAACTCGGCGTAAAGCGAGGAACGCGCGGCCAGATCGGCGTCGGTCCTCGTGGCCTGGTTTTCTTCTCTCATCGGGAAGAGGAAAGTGTGACGGTAATCCGACGGTTTGGCAAGAAGGAGGCGTCGGCCTCCTCAGGCCGGCTGGTCCAGGCCGCGCAGCACCGTGAGCCCGATGGACCGGAAGATCCGCGCCGGATTGCCGTCCGGATGGCTGATGGTGACGGGGGTGCCGTGGTCGCCGCCTTGGCGGATGGTCTGGTCGAGCGGGACTTCGCCCAGCAGGATGGTGTCCAGGGCGGTCGCCACCTTCAGCCCGCCGCCTTGGCCGAAGAGGTGCTGACGGCTGCCGTCGGCGGCTTCGAGGTAGCTCATGTTTTCGGCCACCCCGAGGATGGGGACCTGGACTTTCGCGAACATCGCCGCCCCGCGGAGGGCCACGGAAACCGCGGCGGTCTGGGGGGTCGTCACGATGATCGCCCCGCTGAGGGCCATGGATTGCGCGATGGAAAGCTGGGCGTCCCCGGTGCCAGGGGGAAGGTCGATCAGGAGGACGTCCAATTCCCCCCACCGGACGTTCGTCGCGAACTGCGAGATCGTCTTCATGATCATCGGTCCGCGCCAGACCACGGGGGCGTCGGCGTCGATGAGCAGCCCCATCGACATCACTTTGACGCCGAAATTCTCCAAGGGGATGAGCGTGTCGCCCTCCAGGAGCGGGCGGGCGTTGACCCCGATCATCAGGGGGACCGAAGGCCCGTAGATGTCGCAGTCCATCAGGCCGACCTTGCCCGGGCGGCCTTGGTCGGAGAGAGCGCGCGCGAGGGCGCAGGCCAGGTTGACGGCGAACGTCGACTTGCCGACCCCGCCTTTGCCGCTGGCGACCGCGATGATGTGCTTCACTTTGCCGACGCCGGCGTCTCCGGGGGCCTTGACGGCGGCGCCCGGGGCTCCCGCCGGCGTGGGCGCGCCCTTGGGGACCGTCACGGTGATCGCGATCGAGGGGTTGCGGACGCCGATGCCGAGCAAGGCGGCCTCGATGTCGGCGTAGAGTTTCTTCGGGACCTCGGGGTCCGCGCTGGTCACGGCCAGTCCGACGCTCACCTTGCCGTCGAGGGCGACCTCGATGCCCTTGACCAGGCCGAAGGAGACGATGTCCCGGCTGTAGCCCGGGTAGCGGACCTGGCCGAGGGCCTTCTGAACGGATTCCTTATCGGTCGACATCAGCGGGATTGAACTCCCCGCCCCACCTAGGTCAAACTGCTAACCCACCGATCCGTCCACCGCCCGATGCGCCTCCTCGCTTTCCTCCTCGCCCTCCACCTCCCGTCGCTGTTCGCCCAGGGCAATTTCGTCGTCAACGACGACATCGCCGCCTCCGCCAGCAAGGGCGTCGTGCCGATCGCCGTCGTCTGCGACGACCCGGCCCTGGGCTCCCTCGTCCAGTTCGCCCTTTCCGTCCATGGCGCCATCCAGGTCTCGCCCACGTCCTCGGTCAAGGTCCGGATCGGCCGTACCGCCCTGGCCGCCGTGGTCGCGTGCGACAACGCCGCCTACGCCTTCACGACCAACGTCGAAGCCAAGGACGAAGACCAGCTCGCGCTCAAGGTCGCGGACGCCGTCGTCGTCGGCGTCGGCCGCCGCTGGCAGCTCAAGCCGCTCTACGCCGACACCAAGGTCGCCTTCGTCTCCCGCTACACCGGCCACGCCGAGATCTACGTCACGAACCTCGCCCGTTCCAAGATGCTCCGGCTGACCAACTACCGGAACACCTCGATCGGCCCGCGCTGGTCGGCCGACGGTTCGCGCGTCTACTTCATCTCCTCCTTCCGGACGGGCTGGCCGGAGATCTTCTCGACCAACGGCGTCGGCGAAGCCTCCAAGGTGATCGTCAACGCGCGCGGCGCCCTCGGCGCCGCGAGCAGCGGCCCCGACGGGCGCATCGCCTTCGCGTCCTCCAACAAGGAGACCATGGACATCTTCGTGGCCGGTCCGCAGGGCCAGTCGCCGACGCTCGTCATCAAGGCTCCCAACAAGCAGTGGGTGAACACCGACCCGGCCTGGTCGCCGGACGGCGCCCGCTTCGCGCTCACCGGCGGTCCGACGGGCCGCCCGGGCATCTACCTCGCGAACGTCACCGGCGGCGCCCTGCGCGCCGTCGCCACCGGCTACAGCTACTGCACCGAGCCGCGCTGGAATCCCGTGTTCCCCGACCAGCTGGTCTTCACGTTCCAGGCCGGTTCGCTGCGCCTCGGGCTGATCGACCTGGCGGCGGGCACCGTAAAGGCCATCGAGACCAGCAGTCCGGTCTCCTTGGCGCACGCGACCTGGTGCGCCGACGGCCGTCACCTCGTGGCCGCCCAAGGCGAATGGCTCGCCGTCGTGGACAGCCTGACCGGCAAGGCGACGCGGTTCACGCCGGCCAGCCTCGGGCATTGTTCCGAGCCGGACAACTGGACCCGTCGGGCCCGTTGAGCATGCGGATGGGCGACGGATACCTTTTGCCAACGCCGCCCGGAACCTCTTCACTCGGGGGAGCTCGATGAGCAACCCAGGCATCAATCAATCGCAGAAGCAGGTCCAGGGACTCGTCCTCACGCCCCAGCTCCGCCAGTCGCTCCGCATCCTGCAGGTGCCGGCGGCCGAGCTGCTGCGCGAGATCTCGTCGGAGCTGGCCGCCAACCCGCTCCTCGAAGAGGTCGAACCGGTGTCGCCCGAAGGTTCGGAGCCGCTCGCCGCGCCGGATGAGCCCGAAGACGAAGGCCCCCGCGAACTCGCCCTGGGCGACGACGATTTCGACGCCTTGAAGCGGATGAAGGACGACTGGGACGAGAGCTACTACGAGGAGATCCGTTCCCAGGGCTATACGCAGGAGGACGAGGAGCGTCGCCGTCACCTGCTGGAGTCCGCCACCGGCGAAGCCTCCCTCGCCGAGCACCTCGCCGACCAGGCGCGCAACGCGAGCGACGACCACGCCGTGCAGGAGGCCTTGCGGCTGCTCATCGCCTCGCTCGATGAGCGCGGCTTCCTCGAGGAAGACCTCTCGACCCTCGCGCTGCGTTCCGGCCAGCCTTACGAGGCGGTCATGACGGCCCACACCTTGCTGATGGGCTTCGACCCGCCCGGCATCGGCGCGCGCGATCTCCGCGAATGTTTCCTCGCGCAGCTGCGCCAGCGCGGCCGGAGCCTCTCCACCGCCGCCCGGTTGGTCGGCGAATGCTGGGAACCCATGATGGGACGCCGTCTGGAGGAATGCGCCCGCATGCTCGACGTCGAACTCGACGACATCCGCGAGGCGCTGGCGGAGCTGGCGAAGCTCGAGACCGTGCCCGCGCGCCGCTTCGCCCGCGACGACAACCGGGTCGTGACGCCCGACGCCACCGTCGAGGCGGACCGGGACGGCAAGTGGAAGGTCACCATGGACGACCGGCATGTCCCCAAGCTGCGCCTCGTCCCCGCCTACAAGGACATGCTCGCCGGCCACACGCTCGGCGAGAAGGAGCGCGCCTACATCCTGGAGCGCATGCGCCAGGGGAAATTCCTGATCGGGGCCATCGAGGAACGCCAGCGGACGGTCGAGAAGCTCGCGCACATCATCCTCGAGCGCCAGGCCGAGTTCTTCGAGCACGGTCCGGCCAGGCTCAAGCCGCTGACGATGACCGACGTCGCCAAGGAGATGGGCGTGCACGAGACCACGGTCGGCCGGGCCGCGGCCAACAAATGGATGCTCACGCCGCACGGCCTCCGCGAGTTCCGCTGGTTCTTCACTTCCGGCGTGGCGACCGCCGACGGCGGCACGGTCGCGCAGGAGGGCGTGCAGGAGATGATCGCCGACATCCTCGCCCGCGAGAATCCCGCCGAGCCGCTGGCCGACGAGGCCATCACCGCCGAACTGCGCAAGCGCGGCGTCCAGATCGCCCGTCGCACCGTCGCGAAGTATCGCGAGGCGCTCGGGCAGCCTTCGGCGCACATGCGCCGGCAGCGACTCTGATCAGCCCAGCCGGCCGAGGACGGAGTCCCAGCCGAAGTTGGCGAGGTCGGGGAAGACGAACTGCACGCCGGCGGTGAGGCCGTCGGGCAGGGCGACGGGCGCCACCACGGCGGGCAGCCCGGCGAGCGAAGCGGGAGCGTTCAGCGCGAGCAGCCGGCGGCGATGGGCCTCGTCGGCGCCGGCTTTCGGGACGGCGCCGCCGAAGGTCGCGGGCAGGGCGATGAAGTGGTGCCGGCGCAGGACCGTGCGCAGGGCGTCGGTCACGCGGGCGCGGACGACTTCCGCGGCGCGGAGTTCCTCGTATGTCCGGCGTCGGCCGGCGTCGAGCCGCGCCCACACCACCGGATCGTACTCCGCGCGCCGGCGTTCGAGCCAGCCGGCATGGACGCGGGCGGCGGCGTGTCCGCCCAGCACCGGATAGGCTTCCGCGGCGTCGGCGAGCGCGAGTCGCAGCAAGGCGGTCGCGGCCGGGTCTTCCTGCGCTCCCGCGCGCAGGGCCGTCGCCCGCATCGCGGCCAGGTCGGCGGCCGGGATGCCGAGGCCGAGGTCGCCCGCCCACAGGCCCGCTCCCGCCGGCGGGGCTTCGCCGAGCACCGCCGCGGAGACCTGGCGCAGGTCGGCGGCGGTGCGCGCGATCCAGCCTTGGGTATCGTAGCCGGGCGACAGCGGGAAGACGTCGCCGACCGGCGTGACGTCGGGCGTCAGCCGCAGGCCCCAGACGCCGCAGTAGGCGCAGGGGACGCGGATCGAGCCGGCGGTGTCCGTCGCGAGCGCGAAGGGCACCAGCCCGCGGGCCACCGCGAAGGCGGAGCCGGAGCTAGAGCCGCCGGCGAGGAGGTCGGCGCGGGCGGGATGCGGGCAGTCGCCGAAATGCGGATTCTCGCCCGACAGGCCGAAGGCGAATTCGTTGAGCTGCGTCCGGCCGCACTCGACGGCGCCGGCGTCGTCGGCGAAGGCGGCGGGCAGCGAGGAGGTCGCCCGCGCCGGTCCGATCTCCTCGGCGAGGAAGGTCGAGCCCGCGTAGGTCGGTTCGCCCGCCCGGAAGTAGAGGTCCTTGGTCAGGAACGGCACGCCGCCGAGGGCGGCCTCGCGCAGCGGCCACGCCGCTTCGAAGCGCTGCGTCAACGCGCGCGTGTCCGGCAGGCCGCAGAGGGCCGCCCGCTGCTCCGTCGGCGTCAGCGCCGCCAGCTTGATGAGGAAGGTCTCCGCCGCCATGCGCGGACCGCGCGTGAGCGTGAACTCGCGCCAGTCTTCGACGGACTGCGGGAGCAGGGTCACAGTTCCAGGGGGACGCCCGGTTCGGGGTCGTGCACGCGGGTGCCGGGCAGGGCGGCCGCGAGCGTCTCCTTCATCCAGGCCCGCGCGGGCGGATCGCCGTGCGTCAGGATGATGTCCTTGGGCGCGAGGTCCTTCGCGAAGTCGACCAGCTCCTCGCGGTCGGCGTGGCCGCTGAGGTGGAAGCGTTCGACCTTGGCGCGCAGGGTCGACGTATGGTCGAGGGACTTGAACCTGAATTCGCCGCCGGGGTTGAGGCCGATCAGCTCGCCGCCCGGGGTCTCCGGGTCGCAGTAGCCCACGAAGAACACCGCGTTCTCCTCGTGGTCGAGCATGTTGGCGGCGACGCGCCAGGCCGGCGTCTTCTCGACGAGCATGCCGCTCGAGAGCAGGTAGATGCCGCGCTCGGGCATGTTCTTGCCGGGCTGGACGTACTTGCGTGAGAGCGGCAGGATGCCGAGGTCGCGCAGGACCTGCCGGCTGAACTTCACCTGCTTGGTCTTCTTGCTGGCCGCGTCGAGGTAATCGCAGAGGTCCATGCCGAGGCCCGAGCAGAAGATGGGCACGTCGGCGAGGTCGCCCGCGTCGGCGGCTTCCTGGAGCAGCAGCAGGATCTCCTGCATCCGGCCGAACGCGAACGCCGGCAGCAGGACGGAGCCCCCTTCGTCGCAGACTTCGTTGATCGCCTTGATGAGCCGCTGTTCCTCGCGGCCGCGGTTGAACGACGGCACGGTCATGGTCGCGCCGCGGGTGCACTCCATGACGAGCGTGTCGACCGGCGTGCGCGGGAAGTTGGCGCCCGCCACGGTGCGTTGGGCCTGGAAATGGACGTCGCCGGTGAAGAAGTGCTTCCGGCGGCGGTGTTCGACGAGGCAGCCCACCGCGCCGGCGACATGTCCGGCGAGGTGGAAGGTCAGGGCGACCTCCTCGCCGCCGCGGCCGATGACGCGGGGATTGGCGAGGGGCACGGCCGCCAGGGCGTGCTCGACGCGTTCCACGTCGCTCTCGACGTACAGCGGGTAGTCGGGGTTGCCGGTCTCCTCGCGCTGCCGCT
>Ga0255146_1000526_pt1 | contig 9842 bp, 19 predicted proteins | sample Atl_Cont_RepC_8h_FD_188424 | JGI IMG/M metagenome (GOLD analysis project Ga0255146, IMG submission 188424) | Freshwater microbial communities from Altamaha River, Georgia, United States - Atl_Cont_RepC_8h | ecosystem: Environmental > Aquatic > Freshwater > River | place: USA: Georgia | collected...
GAGGATGAAGAGCTTCCCTGAGACATGGCGTTCAGTCCTGCTGATATATCTCTAGCCTGAGGTCTCGGCTTGGAGCTGGAGGATGATCCACCAACTGGGATCACAGCGTATCGAGTGCCGTCCTTAGAGACCTTAGCGTTCTTGAGCAACCACGGCAGCATCGGGTAAGCTGGTTGGCTAAAGTCTGTCATGCCAGAGTCAGTAGAAATCTCAAGGTAACCTGAATTGACGTTCAGCTTTATCTGGGCGAGAAACTCTTCGGCACCTATCGAAGATCCGTAATCTTCGGCCTCTCTCACAGCGCTCTCTACTATGTCATTCACGATGCCGTGAAGTTCCTCGGTTGCGTCCTTAACCATTGAATCTATTGTCTGTGAATCTAGACCCATGATTTTTAACTTATATCTTAAGTTTTCTAGGCTCTGCCAGATCATCTCTTGCTTTTCTTGACGACCTTCGCGCGCATATCCTGGAGAAAATTCTCCTTGTCGCTCGGCATCCAGTCAGAGTTAAAGTCTATTGTTATGTGGCCGGTAGGACTTATGACGACCTTTGGCTTAGACAGATAACTGTAGTACTCTGATAGCACTGATCTTGGATTCGGAGGATTAGACGAGTATGCCTCGACCTTTGATGGTCTCTTGCTCATCTCCTCGACGGAGCTCTGCAGCGACATTAGTTTCTTCTCGATCTCATCTATCTCATCGCCTACACTAGATGCAAGCGAGTTATGCTTGTCCCTGAACATGGACATCCTGTCCTCGAGCTTGTCGAACAGGCTCATTAACCTATGCTCTATCTGCTGAAGATCTACGGCGTTACCATGCCTTATCTCCTCGCGTATCGACTCCATCTCGTCGTATATGTCTGCTATGTTGTACGAACGATAATTATGAACCAGCTTCTTTATGCCATCGGTTATCGTGTCGTCAGCCAGAGCAGAGTCGTCGTGTATCTCGAACTTAGATTCATTATCGTTCTCATCGTCGTACCACTCGAATACGCTCATCAGTTCGCCGGTCAGAGCTGGCAACGATCTATTGACGAACTGATGTACAGTCTTAAGACCATCATCTATGCGACCTGAGTATATGTCGTTCGCATGCTTCCTAGCATGAAGGACATAACTGCCGAAGTTTATATCACGAATCTCGTCGTCTTTCATCCCATCGACACCTCTCCTAAGCATCCTGAAGAGACCGTTGCCGACCAACCTCAGTGCGTCGCCGTGTCTAAACTCATATACGGCGTCGGCCACTTGCCCGGTGCGTATTATGTTCTTGCTCAAGGTCTCTAATTGCTCTACCTTAATGAGATCGCTGAGCGGCTTTAAACCTTTAGCTAACTTACTCTTCAAGTAGTACATCATCGTACTTATGCAGCAACTACGTAACTTATTGAAATCTATATCGTCTATGTCGTAAAAGCCAACGTCACTCAGTTCTGAGGTGGAATGAAACGACGGGGTATTCTTAAGTCTAACCACGTAGACCCTATCTTTTCCTTCTTCGTGGAGGAGGTTGAGGTCTTTCTTGTCGATCGAGACCCCGGTCTCTTCCTTCAGTTCTCTGACTGCAGCATCCTCATGAAACTCATCGTCTTCGAGATGGCCTCCAGGAAAAGACCAAAGATAATCATCTTTTACCTGTCTTCCCATCAGAAGTTGACCTTTGTCGTTCGTCACGACGACACCAGCTCCACCGTTGTTCCTGGACTTCTTTAGCTTTTCTTTCTTTTTCTTCTTGTCCCACTTTCCGCCATGATACTCTTTATTCTTGGTCTCAGGAAGATCCTTGTCTGATTGGCTATACTTAGAGGCAACAGATGCAGGAGGACCTGAGTCTCCTCTTTTGGTCTTTGGCTTATTACCCTCGTTAAGGATAGCCATCATCATGCGATGTTGCTTCTTTGAGACGAATGCTGGCATATCATACAACCTTTCAAGATCATTATATAACAATATACGACTTAGCTTCCGATACCTGCTACGAGCTTTTCTGGCTTGTTGACTAAAAAATCTCTCTTTATAACTAGTTGCTGCGGTAATCGCACAGATATCTTAGTACCATCCGGCATCATCTGCTGGGTGACCCTCAGCTCGCGCATCGGCTGAAGAACTATGTATACAGGGTTAGCCCAGTATGATACTGAGTATGTCTGACCCATGTCACTAACATAATCGTAGTTGGGCGTGTGTCCTGCTATCCATTTTATCTGTCCATCCTCGATGGTGAAGTCTACATCCTGTACGAACTCTGTGATTTGACTGTCGGTCGCAGTTATCAGGTAGCCTACCTTTTCTATCGGGTATCTCAGTTGTTGGAGATTGTCAGGCCTAGGCTCATATTCCTTGAGCTCCCATAGTCTGACGGTGTAGTCAAGAACTTCAAGCTTATCGTACAGAGTGAAGTCTGCCTGATCGCCGTTAGAGTACTCGGACGGCATCGTCACCATCGCACTCCCAACTTCCCACGCTCCCTGGTACTCAAACTGCTTCTCAACCGAGTTCGACGTCAAGATGCCGACTATTTCTCTGGGCTCGTAGTATATGATGCCCGATCCATCGCACTGCTCGCACTGCGGATCATGGGAGTTGTCGTCTAGAAGCTTGATGTTTGGGCACGGCAAGCTCTTGTGATGTCTGAACCTTATCCCTCTCGCTACCAGCAACTGGTCGAAGTTCTGCTTGTACATCGACGGATCTGGAAGAACTTGCGGGAACGCTGAAGGTACCGATGTTGATCCCGGCGCGAAGGTATAGCTTGGTTTTGACATCTTCTCTGTCATATAATACTCCAAAGGTCTCTAACAATTATACTGGAGACGTCGCGTTGGCAACAGAGATAGAGATACTACAACACATATCTGAGACTGGGGACTGCAGATCCATCATGGATGATGATCCATGCAAGATATGTCCTCTGGCCAGGATAACACGAAGACCGGACGGCTCCGGCTGGCTGAGCTGTCTTGAGGCGATCGCGGGCTCAAGCTTGAAAGATATATCGATAAAGTATAAAAGAGCTGCAGAGTCTAAGCTCATAGAGATGGCTATAGAAGGTGCGATCGATGATAAGAAAGAAGTGGCTGATTGACTGTCTCGGATCTCAAGCGGGTATTGCAGTGTACTTTGCTTTCACACTTCACAGGTTCAAGATCGCAAACAGAGATTTCGCGTTCGACGTGATGAGAGAGGTATCAGATGAGAAACAAGATAAACGACAACGGGATGCTATTAATAAAGTCTTTTGAGGGATGCAGACTTAAATCTTATCCCGATCCTGCGTCGCCGTTGGCAACTGAGCTTAGGAGACCGATCAACGCTAGACGTCCCGGATGGGAAAACTTATCCGGCGATCCGTGGACCGTTGGGTGGGGATCCACCGGGATCGACACCTTCGCCGTCGGACCAGACGGTAAGTTTCTACCTATCGGACCCAACACCTCATGGACACAAGAGCAAGCAGATAAAAGGAAGGCTGATGATCTTCAGTCATTCTGTATCTCCGTGTCCAAGATGCTCAAGGTAGAAGTCAACGACAATCAGTTTGCTGCGCTGGTGAGCTTCGCATACAACGTCGGTGTCGGCAACCTCAGGACATCATCTCTGCTTAGACTGGTGAATCAGCGAGACTTCTCAGCCGCCGCGAACGAGTTCATGCGATGGACCAAAGCACAGAAGAAGGAGCTTCCTGGCTTGGTTAAGCGCCGCGAAGTGGAGCGAAGGCTGTTCTTGACCCCGGTCTGATTTTTTTGTTTTAAACCATTAACCTAATGATTTTAAATAGTTATTCGTGTCAAAACCCAGCCTACAACAGAAACGACAGTCTAACCTGGACGTGATAAGGCAGTCGCTGCCGTCTAGCGATCCTAGGGACTACACGATAGAGCGTCGCGACTACACGCGCGGCAACTCCGACGAGCGTTTCTATAAGACCAGGTGGTGGGCCACGCTGATGCGGATCTACGATTGTAGATGTGCCCTGTGCGGTGCCGATCAGGACGGGATCGAGTTAGACCACTTCTGGGTACCCAAAGCCTGCGGGGGAAACTTGATGCTGCGCAGACCCTCGCTTGAGGGGTTCATCAACAACGGGGTTCCGCTGTGCACCACCTGCAACCGCAAGAAGCAGGAGTTCGTCGTCCAGCTCGACGATGTCCAGCTTAAAAGGATCGCCGATGCCAACCGGTTCATGACGGCCGCGATAAACAACGCGCAGATCGTTGACGGATCGGCCGGATTGACCGGTTACGAACTCGGCGATGAGCGAAGAGCACTGGTTGTTCCCGGCATGTTGGGCGAGATGGCCAGGCTGTACAAGTCCAGGCCGGAACCCAAGATGCTTGAGCTGCTCAAGGAAGATATAGAGCGGTATCTGCTGGTGACACCTTGAGCAGCAGCGGCGATATCATAGGGCAGGCCCCAGACAACGGTATGACCAGGTTTATGACCACGTTCGCGTTCTTGACCACGGTGCGCAAGCTCAGGATGAGCGAGTCGGATGACGCATCGCAGCCCCTATTCTTGAAGGTGTGGGGGTTCGTGGTCAAGTAGGTTCGCGGTGGAGTACAGGGGACCCCAACCATTATCGGGAAGGCCAGCGGGTGGGTATGGGCCGGGGCCTTTTATAGCACGTGTGCAGGGGGTTGAGTTTGCGGTTTGTAGATCGTAAGTCGATGTGGGCTCGGGATTTTCCACTGTTGCGGATAATTTGCGCGGGGTGGGAGCCCTCCGAAACTAGGGTTCCCTATGATCGAGAGGCTAGCGGGTATCTTCTGGGCACCGATCCTACTGGACCCTACCTACGAGGTACGGTTGCCCAACCACCGAAACCACGAGGGAGTAAGCCATGATCACCGAGATTATCTTGGTTGTCTGCGATGTTCTCCTCTGTCGTGCCGGACGGTCCGAAGATAAGCGACAGGTGTGAAACTTAAACATAAGTGTGAAAGTTTGATCCGAAACGAGTGCCTAACAACAACAACAACAACAACAGGAGGTTTCAAATGAGCAAGCTAAGCCAACATTCCGCGGTCGTCCAGGTCACCAAAGCCCACTTCGGCGAGAAGTTCGTCCCCGGCTGCGACGTCAAGGACTACGCCACCAAGGCCGACAAGCAAGCGATAGCTAGCAAGATCGCCGAGATGATGATCGAGGGAACAGTCGAGCTGAGCGACCACGCCATGGCCAAGTACGGCGAGTCCGCCGAGGTCCTGACGAGCAAGTACGTGGTCGGCATGGTGACCAACTGGTTCAACAAGTCCAAGGACCTGAACGGTGGTGTGAAGTACGAGACCAAGAACCCCGGATCAAGAGCCGGCGGCGGCGACGCCCAGATCCGCGAGATGCGCATCCTCAGGAAGCAGCTCGAGGCGACGGGCAACACCGAAGGCGTCACGCGGGTCGACCAAGCGATCGCCGAGCGCATCGCCGAGCTTCGGGCCACATCGACCCCGACCGTCGAGATCAACACCGAGAACCTCCCGGAATACCTGCGCGACCTAGCGTGAGGTACCCGAACGGATGGACGGCTCACGGATGACTCCCGAACCTATAGTTGGTTGTAAGTTGTTGATGATCGAGTCGGATTAAATCCGAAACTATAAACTACCAACGGAGGTCAACATGAAAACCATAACCATCGCGATCGAGGTGTCTGATTCCGAGCATGCAGAGTTGTGTGAACTAGCTGATCGCAAGGACTTGGAACTTGAGTCATATCTAGCCGACATACTGACCGAACAGCTCGGTATCTGTGGATGATCTCTTCTCCCGCGAGCTCAAGGATGAGCTCACCTTCCTCCCGAATCTAATATATATCAACAACAACAGGAGGTTTATATGCAGTTCAGATCACAGTATGAAAACACCATATCGTTCACCGAGGAATCGTTCGCTAAGCTCTTGGACAAGAAGTGGGATGAGCTCGAGTGCGTGATGGTGGATGAGCGCGTGGTCGTGATAACCCGCAGTCAGCTAATCTTCCTCTGGGCCAAGACCAGGGACTGGCGCAAGGTGCAGCACTCCAACACCAAGGTCAAGGTACTTAAAGTAGCCTGAGATGATCCTCGTCGAGGTATAACACATCAACGATAAAAGGAGAACGCGCATGCTCACCATCAAGGACATATTGGATCTGTCTAAGCAAGACAACGTCTACGACCTGAGTTACTTTCGCAGCATGATCCAGCAGCTCGGGCCGCACATCAAGCCCACTAAGCGAACGCTGATGAGCGATCGCGAACGGGTCGCCAAGATCCAGAAGCGCCAGACCACCGAGATCGAGCGAGATTGATCCGACATTAACGCGAGATAAACAACACGGGAGGTTAGCCATGACTATCGATCAGGAGAAGAAACTTCTCATAGAAGGCATACAGTCCCTAAGGCAACAGATGGTTGTGACCAGGGGAGCAGCGTGTCTCGAGCTCATGGGTAGGTTGGAATCGCTCCGCTGCTGTCTTGAGGCGCTGATCGCCGGCGAGATCTCGGCGACCGACAAGCGCCTCAGAAGGAGGGTGTAACATGGAACTAGCGATGGAGATTATCAAGTCGTTCGCCGTCACGGTCGCCGTGATCACCATAGTGAGTGGAGCATGGGTGATCTACTTCATGCTCAAGAACGATTGAGTTAGAACCTCTAAGAACATAGAACCCAAGCGTGCGCGCGAGGGAAACCTCCTTTAGGGGTCCGAGACCGGAGCGTCTCGGATCCCTGTCTTCCTCCGGGACAGCACTCCCGAAGTGCACCGACACTGCTACGCCCGAAGTGCTACCGAACCCCACAGTGGGATCCGAACCTATAAGTAAGCATGATCGACGATGCAAGCAACGAACCTAGCGACGACGCTGTCTGATATCCGAACCTATACCAACCCATGAGGGACCGATGTTCCGGTTCCCCAACTAACCAAAGGAGTGTTATCCATGGCTATTAAACAACGTGAAGCAGTCTACTCGTCCACCACCGAAGTCCTCGCGTCCAAGGAGATACAGTTCGCACCCGGCACGACCGACGTGCGCGGGGTGGTGACCACCGAGATCCGCAGGGAGATCGCCGACAAGGTCGTCGACCTCTTCAAGTCCGGCCAGGTGGAGTTCAAGGGTACCGACTCCAACCAGGCCAAGCTGAACGACGACAAGCTCCTGCGCAACTACGTGACCGGTCTCATCACCAACTGGTTCAACAAGGACCCCCTACTAAACGGCGGCAACAAGTACTCACCCAAGTCTCCAGGCTCCAGGGTCGGCAACTCTGATCCCCAGATCAAGGAGATGAAGCTGCTTCGCAAGCATCTCGAAGCTAAGGGGGAGACGGAGAAGGTCGCCAAGGTGGACAAAGCTATCCAGGAGCGGATCGCTGAGATCAAGGCTATCTCACAACCCGTCGAAAAAGAGATCGACGTGGATCAGCTGCCGGATTTCCTGAGGGACCTGGCCGTCTAAACCCCCTGGGGGAGAGGGATCAGAACCTCTCCCCCTAAACTTAGGATCATAAGGATATGGACACTCTAGCTACGAGCGAGCCGACGCGCATCTCACGACTGGGTGCTGAGTCTATCTTGGCGGCCCTGCGACTCAGGCACGTGCTTCGCAAGCTCAGCGTGGTGGAGAAGATCTTCTTCCCGATAGGAGACTAGTGACATGGAGAGGTACCGAACCGATCTACATAGGAAAAGATCCTGGGAGGAGAGGGAGAGGAGGATCTGCAGGAGCATGCTCGTGCAGAGGCTGTTCATGACGCTGGCTAGACTCGGCCTGGACACGGTGAGGTGTTAAGTGTTTGCTAGGTGGATGCTGTGTGAGGTTGGGCGTTGCTACACCCCCCTCCCTTTCCACTACCCCTATACCATACTGAGAAAGCTTAGAGAACTCAATTGCTCTACTGATAGAGGAACATAGGTCTCCTCAAATAGTGAGAAAGAATAGCCTCCCTTTCCACTACTATTTACCACATTGAGAAAACCGATAAGCTACCCCTCTCTACTTAACACTGATCCTCTCTACTGATAGAGGAACCCGTAGGTCTCCTCCTCCAGTAAGGAAGCATGATATGCCCTTTCCACCTTATCCCTAAAATAGAACGAAGATGACGAGAGCTGCTCTTGATGCTGCGCTGGCGTATCACTACGGCTTTCTTGGCGAGCTGTAACAAGAGTTTGTTAGATAACTAACTTTACAGGAGTGTTTCTATGAGCTCGAAAGATTCTTCTGGTCAAACCTTGATAGCTAGAATGTCCGACCAACTCTACGTTGAGTTTATGGCTAAATATTGCGACCATTCCCTTTCTGATTCTGAGTTTATAGGCTTATGCGACAGACTTAAGAGACTTTCCGAGCTGTCCGCTTGTTTCTATTACAAAGACCACGACCGGTAATCTCAGTCTGAATTGAACGCGACCATATTGTTTTTTACCGTCCCCCTTTACGGTGTAAAATTGTACGCCTCCTATCACGAGGAGTATTTTATGAACTATCAGCATCAAATAATCGAGCTAATTAAGGCCGTTGCTCTTCTTTGCCAGACTGAGCTTGGAGACGCGTCGTCGGGTAGAGCTCTTGAAACCAGAAGGTTGTCCTGTATGTCCTACTACATAACCTGCAGTTGTTCCATGTTTTCTGGCAACTTGACGTGTTATCCCAGCATGTCTGAAAAGTTGGCCGGTTGTGTGCTGGAAAGAGAAAAAATCAAGAACAAGCGTTGAGGGGTCTTATATGAAGAAAGAAGTACTTGAGAGGTGGAGCAAGGTAGAGTGCGTCAGGTTTGCGGTGTGGTCCGCCAAGAGAGTGGTGCACCTAAACGATGATCCCAGGGTGAAGGCAGCCATATCAGCAGCAGAGAGGTGGCTAGAGGATCCTGGCTCTGCTGATGCTACTCATGTTGCTTATGCTGCTCATGCTGCTTATGCTGCTTGTGCTGCTCATGCTGCTTATGCTGCTCATGCTGCTAATGCTGCTGATGCCGCTGCTCGTGCTGCTTGTGCTGCTCGTGCTGCTTGTGCTGCTCATGCTGCTAATGCTGCTTATGCTGCTTATGCCGCTGCTCGTGCTGCTTGTGCTGCTCATGCTGCTAATGCTGCTAATGCTGCTAATGCTGCTGCTCATGCTGCTAATGCTGCTGTTGGTGATGATGAGATCTTTACAACAGATCAACTACTGGATATATACGTATCCGAATCAATACTTAAGCAGATCCATGCTGAGTAAACCTCACTTAGTCTCTTCAAAGAATGAATAAGTTGATGAGATGATAGATCATATCACCCAAAGATGGGTTTTTAAGGGTTCAACGCTCGCACATGCCCACTGACGAGGAAGAATCGTATGAAAACGATAAAATTTGAAGATCGTGCTCATTACATAAACAAACTAGACCACAGGTCTATTGTGATGTTTTCCTTGAGGTGCGCTAAAAGTGTTAAACAGACTAAGCACGGGCTTGCATGCGTAGAAGCTGTAGAGAAGTGGCTTAAAGCCGACTCAATTGAATCTAAGTCTGCTGCTGCTCATGCTGCAGCTCATGCTGCTGCTGATGTTGCTGCTTATGTTGCTGATGCTGCTGCTCATTCTGCTGCTTATGCTGCTCATGCTGCTTATGCTGCTGCTAATGCTGCTAATGCTGCTGTTAGCTCAAGCATAAAAGAGCAGTTAATGCATTATCTCTGGGAGCTTGTAAACATAGATGAAGTTTTTGAAAAAGTATGCATAGATGATTCAATAGAAAGAACGGTATGAAACCTGAATGTTTTTCGTCGGTTCGTAGCTCGGATAAACAAAAAGTATTTTCCACAATGCTCCTGAGGAGGATCAATCCGATCCTACACCTATCTACCAATAAGGG
>Ga0255146_1000527_pt1 | contig 9822 bp, 5 predicted proteins | sample Atl_Cont_RepC_8h_FD_188424 | JGI IMG/M metagenome (GOLD analysis project Ga0255146, IMG submission 188424) | Freshwater microbial communities from Altamaha River, Georgia, United States - Atl_Cont_RepC_8h | ecosystem: Environmental > Aquatic > Freshwater > River | place: USA: Georgia | collected...
CGCACCTGCTTCGCCCTGCGGGCCGACCATCGGATCGTCCTCACCGGCACCCCCCTCGAGAACCGCCAACTGGACCTCTGGAGCATCTTCCGCTTCCTCCTGCCCGGCCTGCTCGGCTCCCGGTCCGCCTTCGAGGCCGCCCTCGCCGGCGACCGCGAGGCCACCCTCGCCCGCCTCCGCGCGCAGCTCGCCCCCTTCATCCTGCGGCGCACCAAGCGCGAGGTCGCCCAGGAACTCCCCCCGAAGGTCGAGATGGATCTGCTCTGCCCCCTTACCGACGTCCAGCGCGCCGAATACGCGCGGATCTGCAGCGAGGGCCTCGACCGCCTCGGCGACGACGTGGGCGCCGCGATGCGCGAGAAGTCCTTCGGCTTCCTCGCCCTCCTCACCCGCCTCCGCCAGACCTGCTGCGATCCGGATATGCTACCGTGGCGCAACGCGCCCCTCAGCGACTCCGGCAAGATCAACCTCCTGCTGGAAAAGCTCACCGAGGTCATCGGCAACGGCCACAAGGCCGTCATCTTCTCCCAGTTCGTGATGCTGCTGGACCGCGTGCGCGAGGCCCTCGCGGCCCAATTCCCGGACCTTGCCCGCTATGAGCTCACCGGGATGACCCTCGACCGCCAGAAGCCCGTGCAGGCCTTCCAGACCGCCCCGGGCGCGGCCGTGATGCTCGTCTCCCTCAAGGCCGCCGGCACCGGCATCACCCTCCACGCCGCGGACTACGTCTTCCTGCTGGACCCGTGGTGGAACCCCGCCGTCGAGGCCCAGGCCGTCGATCGCGTCCACCGGATCGGCCAGACCAACACCGTCTTCGTCTACCGGATGATCACCGCCGGGACCATTGAGGAACGCATCCAGGCGCTGAAGGCCTCGAAACGAGACCTCTTCGATCGCCTGATCGGGGGCCTCGGGGGCGACTTCGACCTCAGCCAGCACTTCACGTCCCTGCGCAGCCTGGTGACGCTCACGGCCCCGGCCGAGCCCGAGGACGTGCAGGAGCCTTACACGATCGACTGAACCCGCCCCCGTCGCCTCGGCCGCCTCACGGCCGCGCGACGACGAGGGAGGCGTTGGTCCCGCCGAAGCCGAAGCTATTCGCCAGGGCCGCGCGCACCGGCTTCCGCACCGCCTCGCGGGGGGTGTAGTTCAGCCCCAAGGCGGCGCAAACCGGGTCAATCTGCTCCAGATTCAGGGTCGGGGGGACGATCCCGTGGTGGACCGCCAAGGTCGCCGCGAACACCCCCATCGCTCCCGCGCCGCCCAGGAGGTGGCCGGTCATCGACTTCACCCCGCTGACGTGCAGCGCATCCCGGTGCGCCCCGAAGACGTCCGCGATGGCCGCCGCCTCCTCGCCGTCGCCGCCCGGGGTCGAGGTGGCGTGGGCGGACACGTAATCGATGTCCGCCGGGGTCAGGTCCGCCCGCTGCAGCGCCGCCCGCATCGCCCGGGCCGAACCTTCCCCGCCCGGGGCCAGCGAGGACAGGTGATAGGCGTCCGCCGTGGCGCCGTAGCCCCGCAACTCCGCGTAGATCCGGGCGCCGCGCCGCAGCGCCTGCTCGCGCTCCTCCAGCACGCAGACCACCGCCCCCTCCGCCAGCACGAAGCCGTCCCGATCCCGGTCATAAGGGCGCGAAGCCCGGGTGGGATCGTCGTTGCGCGTGGACAAGGCCCGCATCTGGGCGAAGGCGCCCACGGCCAGGGGCGTCACCGTGGACTCGGCGCCGCCGGCCAGCATCACATCGGCATCTCCCCGGGCGATGGCCGCGGCCGCCTCACCCAGGGCGTGGCCGCTGGTCGCGCACGCCGAGGCGACACTCATATTGGGTCCGCGGCAGTCGAGGAGCAGGCTGACCTGGCCGGCGAGCAGGTTCGGGGCGATCTGGATGATGAAGAACGGGGAGATCTTGCGGAAGCCCCCCGCCTTCCAGACGTCGTGCATCGCCTCCATTTCAGGCAGACCGCCCAGACCGACCCCCAGGCTGACGCCCAGACGTTCCGGGGCGAGGGTCGCCCGGTGGGCATCGAGGCCGGAATCGGCGTAGGCCTCGACCGCCGCCCCCACCCCGAGGTGGGTGAAACGGCCGAATTTCTTCAAATCCTTCGGCGTGAGCGCCTGCAGCACGGCATCGCCCGCCGCCCCCCGCGGACGCAGGGGAGCCGCCAGCGGGCGGCAGGGATCGTAATCCCGCACTTCCCCGGCGATCCGCGCCGTGCAGCCCGAGGCGTCAAAGCGCGTGATCGGTCCGATGCCGCTGCGCCCGGCCACCAGCGCCGCCCACGTCTCCGCCGCGGAGGTGCCGCAGGGCGTGACCGCACCCAGACCAGTGAGCACCACGCGACGAGGAGAAACAGGGGAGGAGGCCATCGCGGACAAGGCTGAAGGCGGGTTCGGGCCCGCGTCAACCGCCCGTCGCCGCCCGCGTTCGCCCCGCTTTGGGCCGAGCGCAGGCTCGGCCCCGCACCGCGGACCTCCCGGCCAGCGTTCCGCTGGGCCTTCCTCCCTAGCTTCCCTGCCATTGCCGGGCCCTGTCCGGACCGACCTGGTGGCCGAAACCCAGTCGCGGTCGAACCTCGGGCCACGCGAACTCCGTGTGCATCTCCATCACCTTCAGCGGCTAACGCGGGCCGCGAAAGGGGGAGTCTACCCCTTCACGGCTGGGGGACAACTTTTTGTGTAGGCGCACCTTACACTTCAGCCACTTTTACAACCTGCTAATCTTCAAACTTTAGTAAAATTGATACAAATGGGAGTAGCAGGAAGTTGTTAATCCCAAACTGACGCAAGACCGTGTCAAAAGTACGTAATGAAATTCCAAATCAATTTTATCTCATTGTCCTGCATCGCTTTACTAACTCCTCGCATTTGTGGCACGGGCTAAGCTATAGGACGGGCAACCATGCGCAAGCACACCTCCACATCCAAAGGCCTTTCCCGCCGCGGTTTCATCAAGCACGGTGGGATGGGAGCCATTCTCACTGCCGGGGTCGCTCCTTATCTGACCCTGAAGCCGCGCGCGTTCGGTGGCCCGCCCCCGACGCCGTTCCCGTACACGCCGTTCACCACCCCGCTGCCGATTCCGGCGCGGGCGGTGCCGGTGAACTTCACGCCGGCGAACCCGAACACCCCCCCGGGCGACGCCAACATCGCCGGGGGCGAGCAGGTCTACCACGGCATCGCGCCCGAGTACGCCCCCAACCACGTGGCCCGCGCCGGCCAGAACGACTGGGTCTCGGCGGACCGCGAGCACCCCTCCTACAACTGGAATCTGACCCAGCAGCAGAACGACGCGAACGCGGCCCTCCCGCGCTTCAAGGAAGTCCGGCATCGCCACGTGATGCAGCCGCACCGGATCAACATCCTTCCGGGCGTCACCACCCCGGTGTACAGCTATAACAAGCAGGTCCTGGGGCCGACGATCCGCACCCGCTCCGGCGAGCCGATGGTGGTCCGCTACACCAATAACCTGGGGGACGTGGAGACCTCGATCCACCTCCACGGCGCCCACACGCCCTCCCACTCCGACGGCCACCCCTGCTTCTACGTCTTCCCCGGCAAGAGCCGCGACTACTACTATCCGAACATCGTTCCCCGCAAGAAGGACGGGAAGCTGGACTGGATCACGGAGTCGCCCTCCACGATGTGGTACCACGATCACGGCAATGACGTGACCGCCCACAACGTGCAGCACGGCCTCCTCGGCTTCTGCCTCAATACCGACCACCTTGAGGAGAAGCTGATGCGCGACGGGGTCCTCCCCGATTGCGACCTGCGCGACCCGACGACCAAGGCGCTGATCCGGGATGCCAACGGCACCGTCCAGGCGGGCCCCTACGATATCCCGTTGGCACTTTGCGATATGCGCCTGAACGCCGACGGGACGATCTTCTGGGACCACTTCGACCACGACGGCTACCTCGGGGACATCATCTGCGTGAACGGCGCGCCCCAGCCGGTGCTCCAGGTGGAGCCCCGCAAGTACCGCCTGCGCCTCTCGGCCTGCACGCTCGCCCGCCACTGGGTCGTGCGCCTCAGCAACGGGCAGCCGTTCCTGCAGCTGGGGAACGACACCTGGCTGCTCCCGCAGGCCATCAACCAGACCGAGCTCTATATGAACCCGGCCAAGCGCGCTGACGTCATCGTCGACTTCTCGCGCCTCGCCGGCCAGGAGATCTTCCTCGAGAACATTATGCAGCAGACCGGCGGGCGGAAGCCGGACGGCATCGACCGTCGCGCCCCGATGCGGGTGATGAAGTTCGTGGTCAACAAGCCCCTGAACACCAACTACAAGGAGTGCACCGTCGTCAACGGGACCGCCCTCCGGCCGCACGAGAACATCCTCGAGTCCGAGGCCACCGTCACCCGCTACTTCGACTTCAACCGGTCGAATGGCGCCTGGCAGATCAACAAGGAGTTCTACTCCGCCTTCCGGCCCGATGCCCCGATCATCAGTGGCGCGACCGAGAAGTGGATCCTGCGCAACGGCAGCGGCGGCTGGTGGCACCCGATCCACATCCACGTCGAGGCCTTCCAGGTCATCCGCTACAACGGTATGGTCCCGAAGGAGACGTGGAAGTACAAGAGCGACAACATCTCCCTCGAGGGCGGCACCACCGCGGAGATCCTGATGAAGTTCCGCACCTTTGACGGGCCCTTCGTGTTCCACTGCCACAACAACAACCACGAGGATATGCGGATGATGAAGAATATGGAGATTTGCCGCAACGTCCGGCAGGGCACGACGATCGTCAACGGTCGCCGCGTCGCCGCCCCGGTGGCCGTCCCGACCCTCAACAACCGCTGGTTCTCGGTCCCCGAACCGATCGTCGGCATCCCCCACTCCTACATCCAGTCCCATCCCGCCCTCTTCAGCTGAGGAATCCCACCATGAGCACCGCCACCGCCTTCCTCTCCCGCCGGGAAATGCTCTTCGGACGCTCCTGCGCCGAGACCAAGCCCGCCCAACCCGACCTGGGCTACCGCGCAAGCGCCGTCGTCGCCCGGATGTCCGGCCTTGCGACCCCCGCCCGCGTCAGCAGCCGGATCCCGGACTGCCAGGTCGTCTCCCACCGCGATGAACGCTTCCGGTTCATCTCCGACCTGGTCGCCGACCGCCGCGTGATGATGGGCTTCATCTACACCCACTGCGAGGGCATCTGCCCGACCACCACGAAGCATATGTTCGAGGCCTACAAGATCCTGAAGGAGCGCAGCACGGAACCCTTCGTGATGCTCTCCATCACGATCGACCCGGAGCGTGACACGCCCGACGCGCTGCTGCGCTACGCCGTCCGCAACGGCGTGGCCAACATCGACGACTGGCACTTCATCACGGCCGCCAAGGACGACACGAGCGCGCTGCTGCGCGCGATCCGGCAGAACAACGCCGAGGCCGGGGACGACCTGACGCAGAACAACCACACGGGCGTCCTGATCTTCGGCAATGACTCGCGGGACCGCTGGGGCGGGATTGGCGCCGGTTCGGAGCCCATCCACATCGCCAACACCTTCGAGCGCACGGCCCGCACGCGGTCGCTCCGGCATTTCGCCGGCTTCGGCACCACGGCGGAAGAACAGTAAGTGACGCCCGGGAGGGTCCGCCAAGGACCCTCCTGGGATCAGCTCAGCTTTTCCCGGGCGGCCCCACCCGTCTTGCGCCGGGCGAAACGCCAGAGGAGCACCGACGCCCCTGCCACAAGCAGGAGCGTCGAGTTGCTTTCGGGGACGCCCGCGATGCCGCCAGGGCCCACCAAGGAACCGGCGCTGCCGTCCGAACCGTCCGGCAACCCGCCGGCGAGCGGTGACGTGTCGAAATAAAGCGAGAGGCGGGACGAATAGATCTGGAACGTGTCCCCGGCCCACGGCATCACGGAGACGCTCAAGGCGCCGTCCGAGACGAACCCGGTGATGCTGCCGCCGGTGAAATTATTGGTGAAATAACCACCGTACATCTCCTCGAGGATGATGGAGGACCTCAGGGGGTTGCTGAGGGTCGGTCCCTCGACGGTGACCAACCCGCTCTCCCATCCGGTCATCCCGTAGGCATAGATCTCCAGGAGGCCGCCCGTGAACGTGAAGTTGGAGTAGGTCGGGAGCGTCCAGCCGGTCAGCGAATGCTGCCAGGTGATCGTATCCCCGGTCGCCAAACCCCAATTGCTGCTCAGCAGATTCTGGGCAAGGATGGTCGACGCCCCGGCGCGCCAAGTGGTCGCGGGGCCACTTTCATTCTCGATGACGGTCGTCCGGGAGAGCGACCGCGAGAAGTCGCTGGAGTCCCGGTCGACGATGAGCTCGTACGCCGTCACCATCACGGCGCGGGCGGAAGTGACGCCCAGGGCGACCGCGAGGGCCGCCAAGGCAAGTTTTTTGCGGAGGGTATTCATTGCAGTGGTTGGGAAAGAGGCACGCTCCCGCACGGGCGTGGCGGAGCGGAAATCAGCGGGAGCGGAGTGATTCATAACGCCCCCAGTAAGCCTTCCCGACACCCGCGAGGGAACCGCTTCCGGCGGTGGCTCATACCCACCTTTCGCGTCGTAACTACTTATCCCCGAGGAGCTATCCGTAAGTAGTCCCACGCCCCTCCACGCCGGCCGCGAACGCCGCGCGCGGGCCTCTCCGGCGACCGGCTCAGAGGCAAAATCGCCCCCTCCGTTGGCCCGGCGGAGGAACTTTACTGATCCCAGCTTTCCCCGCCCCTCCCAGCCGTTACCGGCCTGGCTTTTCCCCGATTATTGCCGCGATCCTGCCTTTCGCGTGAGGAAACCCGACAATTCACCGCTACTTCCGCAAGCCTTTGCCTTCAGAGCTGTTAAGGCCATTCCTCGCGCGGCCTTGACCGGAACCCGTCAACGCAATCCCTACACGCCGCCACCCCTCGGCCAGGCGAAAAAGCGGTCGCCCAGCGGCTGCGTTTACCTATACACCTATTCAACAATATCTTATGTAAATTCTACAAAGGTGGCACACAAACCGCTAAGGGGCAGGGATCCCTATGAACCCATTGACCCGACTCTGCCTTGCCAGCGCCGCCTTGGCGCCCGCTTTGCTTGCTCAAACCACTCCCGCCCCGACGCCCACGACGCCAAACGCGGGTGGCACGGCGGGGTTCGTCGCGCCCACGGATGAGATCTTCATCCGCGACGAACCATTCAACCCGGTGACGATGTCCCTGCGCCGCGTCCCGGTCCCGCGCCCTTACGCGCTGGCGGACTTCATCGCGGATCCCGCCGCCGTGCTGGTGCTCGGCAAGGCGCTCTTCTGGGATATGCAGGTGGGCAGCGACGGCCGGATGGCCTGCGCCAGCTGCCACTTCCACGCCGGCGCGGACAACCGCTCCCGCGCCCAGTTGAACCCCGGCCTGCTCGTCACCGACGGCACCGGCAAGCCCGCCTCCGACCGGACCTTCCAGGTCGGCACTCCCGTCCACCAGTTCACCGCGGCGGACTTCCCCTTCCGGAAGCTCGCCAATCCGGATGACCGGAACTCGGCGGCCCTGCGCGACAGCAATGACGTCTCCGGCTCCCAGGGCGTCTACAGCGCGCGCCTGACCGGGATGCAGGTCGTCGGCCCGTCCGTGGACGAGACGCGGGAGAACCTGATCGACGCGATCTTCCACCACGGCGGCAGCAAGACCCGCCGGGTGAGCCCCCGGAATTCGCCCTCCGTGATCAACGCGGTGTTCAATTTCCGCAATTTCTGGGACGGCCGCGCCCAGAACGTGTTCAATGGCGTGAATCCCTGGGGCCTGCGCGACGAGAAGGCGATGGTCTGGTTCGCCGCCACCACCACCTCCGCGGTGCAACGGAAGATCGCCCTCGAGAACTCCAGCCTGGCCTCCCAGGCCGTCGGCCCGGTCCTCTCCAGCTTCGAGATGGCTTCGGCCGGTCGTGAGTTCATCCACGCCGCCAAGCACCTGCTCCTGCAGCGCCCGCTGGCCAAGCAGCAGGTGCACCCGCAGGACAGCGTGCTCGGGCTCTACCGCGCCCCGACCACCGGCCTGACGATCCCGACCTACGGCGATCTCATCCGCCAAGCCTTCAAGAAGGAGTGGTGGCAGTCGAACCTCCAGTTGACCCTCGACCCGAACGAGACCGAGGAGATGCGCATCCGCCGCCGTTGGGTGGCCGCGAACAACGGCCTCCTCGACCTCGACAATGAGAACTCCCGCCGGCTGCTGACCGTCTCGACCGAGACCTTCACCCAGATGCAGGCGAACTTCGCCCTCTTCTTCGGGCTGGCGCTGCAGGCCTACCAGTCGACCCTCGTCTCCAGCGACGCGCCGGTGGACCGCTATGCCGAGGGTGACCTCGCGGCCCTGACCGACGCCCAGAAGCGCGGGATGGACATCTTTATGAACAAGGGCCGCTGCGACGCGTGCCACACCGGGGCCGCCTTCTCGGGCGCCGCGCCGGCGGCGGTCATCGAGCCGGGTGCGCCGCCCAAGCGGGTCGTCAAGGGCGCGATTGAAATCATGCACGTCTCCCCCGGGGTGAACTTCGTCTACGATGAAGGGTACTACAACATCGGCGTCCGCCCGAACCGTGAGGACCGCGGCATCGGCGCCCCTGACCCGTTCGGCAACGCCCTGGCGGAGTCCCACCTGATGAAGCTGGGCACCCTCCGCAAGGCGCAGCTCACCGGCTACGACGAGTACTTCTTCACCTTCCCGACCGACCGCTTCGTCGCCGAGGGCTTCTTCAAGACGCCGGGCCTGCGCAACGTGGAACTCACCGCCCCGTACTTCCACAACGGCGGGACCCTGACCCTCGAGCAGGTGGTGGAATTCTACAACCGCGGCGGCGACTTCAACGAGGTCGGCCATCACGAACAGGTGCGCCCGCTGGGCCTGACCCAGCAGGAGAAGTCCGACCTCGTGGCCTTCCTGAAGGCGCTGACCGACGAGCGGGTGCGCTACAAGCGCGCGCCCTTCGACCATCCGCAGCTGTTCATCACGAACGGTCCCGCGGGCGTGGCGACGGGCAGCGACAACCCGGCGGACCAATTGATCGAGATCCCGGCCGTGGGCGCCGCGGGCGGCACCCCCACCCGGAACTTCCTCGACTAAACCAAGCCAACCCCGCCTGACACCGGCGCCCCCACCAGGGCGCCGGTTTTCTTTTTAAGGTAAGGGCGGCCGCCGGCGAGAGACGAAGGGCTCGATGTAGCTGGGGCGCGTCGCCCCGGCCCTAGGCGAAACGAAACGCCTGCAAGGGTTCCCGATTCTCGTTTTCCGCGTGGCGGAGCCGAGGGCTGCGCGGCCGGCAATTCGATCCTCACGTCCGGGGCGACGCGCCCCAGCTACACCAGACCAAAGGCCCCGACCCCAGTCGCAACCCATTCACCCGAAACAACCTGAACGCTATTTTCCAACACTTGCGACTTGCGCCTCCCGGGGGAAATCCCCTTCCTACGCAGAAATTCCTACGCGCCCTATGAAACACCACGTACTGCTTGGGTTGATTTTGGGTCTGCTCGCGACGGCGAAGCTGGGGGGGCAAGTGCTGTTCAACGTGACATTCAATCCATCAATCGGGGAGGTTACAATTTCAGCGGCGCCTGGCGCCACAGCCCTGATCCCAGCAGCTAAATTTGCACCCACTGGGAATGTTCCGACGACGCTCCACACCTTAGATGGCCTAACCTTCACCAACTTCTTTATTAACGGATTCAGCAGCCAAGACCAAGGCCCGGCTGGTTCGAATAATCCTGGGATTACTGCCACTAGGCTTGAGGAATCTGAGTTGTTCTCAAACCACGATTTCACTTCGGTTGACCAACAAACGCAGGCCACCATACAAGCTCCCATTTCGAACGCGCCGGAG
>Ga0255146_1000546_pt1 | contig 9553 bp, 4 predicted proteins | sample Atl_Cont_RepC_8h_FD_188424 | JGI IMG/M metagenome (GOLD analysis project Ga0255146, IMG submission 188424) | Freshwater microbial communities from Altamaha River, Georgia, United States - Atl_Cont_RepC_8h | ecosystem: Environmental > Aquatic > Freshwater > River | place: USA: Georgia | collected...
AGCCCGCCGCGGGGGTGCCTGTGATGGTGGAGCCGTCGGGTCCGGTTTGGGTCGGGGTGTTGAAGGTGACAGTGACGGGTTTGCTGGGATCAAAAACGGTGGAATCGGTCACCGGAATCTGAAAGGTAACCGAGGAGCTTTTCCCATCCGGGGAAATGGCGGAAGGGCCGCCAGGCATGTAGTTGTTCTCGCCCCACCAATAGTTCTCGGAGTAGGCGCGGACGGGTCCCAGGCTGTTGATGAACCATGCCGGTTGCTTGTAGGAGATGGAACCGTACTGGTAAGGACCGGCGTTGCCATATTTGTTTTCGGACCAGGTGAGGGGATCCATGGCCTGGGCATCTGACCAGACGACATCCGGAATATCGGCGGGGGCCGGGATGCCCGGGGCGCTCGCGGGCAATGATCCCCCGAGGGCGAGGTCGGCCTGGGCCACGCCGGGCATGAGGTGATTCCACAGCCATTTGGTGTAGCCGGTGCCTGTGGTTGGCCAGGTTCCCTTTCCGGGGCTGGTCGGATCGGTGGTGGGTGTGTAGGACCAGGAGGAATTGGGAGTGGTGGACCCGTTGAAGGCGTAGTTTGTGTCGGGCACGAAGGCGCTGCCGCCCTCGCCATCGAACTCGAAGTAGGTGATGAACTTGGTGGAGGCCATGCTGTTGATGTCGTTGATCAACTCGAAGGCCTGGTAGATGTTGTTCTTGGGCGGACTGTTCTTCTTGCCATCGGTGATGAAGACATTGCCCTCGAAATTGACATTGGCGGGATCTTCGGACCCATCGGGTGTTTCATTGCCGTAGAGGTGCCAGGCATCCTTGAGGTAGGCGCATGCCCCCACCTGGATGTCGGCGGGGGAACCATCGGATTTTTGCAGTTTGCCCAAAGGCTCGAGGAAATCGGTGACGATCCAGGGTATGCCGTTGGATCCCAGTTCCGGCCGGAGGTAGTTGTAGAGTCCCTTGGTGTCGGCCCTGTAATCGCCGATGTTGATAATGGCGGTGCTGACGCCAGTGTTGGCGACGAAGGAGATGTAGTCGTTTGCCCAGGCCTGGAATTTGGCGCGGCTGGCGACCTCGACGGCCCCGGCGGAGACAGGACTGCCAATAACCGCGGGGATACCCCCGGACGGGGGCGACGCGATGGTGACGGTGACCTGCTCGTCCGGGGCATAGCCCTTACCGGGGCTGTTGACGGTGATGGCTGTCACGACCCCATCGGTGATACCGTCGAAATTGCCACCTTTGATGCCATTATTATTACCGGTTTTATTGATTAGGATTGTGGCATTTTTGGTTGGATCAAGCGCGCCGGACACTGTTACCGTTGGCAGGTTGTCCGGATCGTATCCCTGGCCTCCCTTGACATTTTTTAGGCCGATGAAATTTCCGTCATCATCCAGATTTGCGGTAAAGCTGGCGGAGTTGTTATTAGGATTATTCGGGTCGGTAACAGTAATTGACGGGGTGACCACCGCTCCGGTGGCGGGGTTGAAATACGGGCCTTTTTGGCCGGTGATGATGGAATTGTTTGAAATGGTCCAACCGGTGATTACCCCATTTTGGACAGTCGCTGTCGCTGTCGCGGACTGGCCTCCGCCTGCCGGGGCCGCGACCTTCACCGCAGGTGGGGAGGTGCTTGAGTATCCCGACCCGCCGCTGGTGATGGGGATAGTCAAGATTCCGAAGGCGGTCTCGGTGAAGGCGATGTCCTGGCCGAAGTGGGAGAGCTGGACGACGGGGTTCAGCTTCAGTTGGGCGGCGGGGGCCTGGGCGCCGTCGAGGTTGCCGAGGCCGATGGTTTTCTGCCAGAAGACGGGGTTTGGAGCGGTCACGGTCAGCAGGGGGTTAGACACGCCGGCGAGGCGGGCGGCGGCTTCGCTGGAGGCGAGGAAGGCGGCGGCCGCGTCGGCGTAGGTGACATCGGGGCGCCGCAGGTAATTGATCCAACCCTGCTTCTCGGATCCGGTTGGCTGGCGACCCAGGACGGATTGATAGAGGCCGTCCACAGCCAGATTGGTGGCCTCACGGCTTTGGAGGAACGCCATGGCCACCGCCTGCCGGGTGGCGCCGGACTGGAGGGCGCTGACCCAGAATTCCTCGCCGGACTGTTCGGGGGTTCTGCCCAAGATGTAGCTATACAGGAGATTGACATAGGCGGTGTTGGTCAGGCCGCCGGATTTCTCGGGGGAGGCCAGGAAGGAAGCCACGAGGCGTTCCTCGCCCGCACCGCGGCCCAGCGCCGTTACATGGGAGGCCAGACCGGATGCATCGGGTTGACGACCGAGGATGTCGTTGTAGTAACCGGTGACGATTTTCTGGTGGTGCTCGGTGGAGTTGAGGATTTGCCGGGCCACGCTTTGGGGTGCGGCGCCGTATTCAACTTGGGAGGAGTAGTAGGCGAGGCCTTGGGGGTCGGGCGCGCGGTCGAGGGCGACCTGGTAGAAGTGTGACACCTGATCGAGGATGGGAAGACCTTGGGGGTTGAGGCGAACTTCCAGTGTTTCCAAATGCAGGTTTTTGGGGGTGCGGGCATTGGTGCGGATGCGAGCCATGTTGAGTTGGTCCTTGAAGGGGGGCTGGTATTAAATGGGATAAATGGGTGAATTAAAAAGATTTAGTCCTTGTGGATCAAAACCTTCAGAAAAGAATCATGAGCTTAAGGCACGGGCAATCTGATGAGCAAGCACCTGTATCAAAAAAAAACCAGATTTATTTGTGAACATCTTCAGCCATTGGGAGGTATGCACCGGTCAAGAGGTGATTCTCAGGGTGGTGTCCAGCCTTGCAGCTGATACCTCGAAAAAATGCATCCATTCGGTCATTTTGCGAACACTGGGTTGTAAACGAGACCTAAATTATTCTTCAGCAAAAGGTAAAATAAGATAGCTTGTGAACACAGGACAACCGTAAGGCCTGCTAGTGAATTTTTTGATTGCATATCGATTCAAGAAGGAAGTATTTTTCATTAAATATAGATAAAATAATGTTTAATAAGAAATACATTTAACTTATATATTTAATTTAAGATAAAAAAGAATTGCTTTTGATTTGCCATGACTGACTCAGTGACCTAGGGTTTTGCGGAACCTTGGCACGAGGTTCGCCAGGTTCCTGAAAGCCCACCCTCACCATCGCAGACGAGGACCAGGTCATGTGGAATTTCCTTCCTGTGCGTTTCAGGGGTTTTGGTTCAAGCCTTGGGTTGCCGGGGCGGGACGCCCGGCGCGGTGCGCATTGGCAAAGGCCAGGGTTGGAGAGTCTGGAGGCCAGGCTGACCCCGGCTTTTGTTTACGGGTTGGACAGTGATTGGGGGTCAGGATTCCAGGCGCATGGGTTGCTCACCAACGACCAGAAGACGCCGATGGTGAACTGGAAGGTGGAGTTCGACTACAACCGCGACATTTCCTCGATGTGGAACGGCAAGGTGGCCTCCAAGGTGGGGCAACACTATGTGATTGTTCCGGAGGCCTACAACGGAACCCTGCAACCCGGGGCCAGCGCCGATATCGGCTTCCTGGGGGCCGGTGGGCTACCCGGGGACAAGCCGTTGAATGTGCGGGTGACCTGGGACGGGGCGGGCACGGCCCCCCTGCCGAGCCTTTCTTTGGCCGATATATCGGTCACGGAGGGTGACACGGGGTCCAAAACCGTGGCGTTGACGGTAACCCTGTCAGCGGCGGTGGCCTCGCCAGTCACGGTGGCATTCTCCACGGCCGATGGGACTGCCAAGGCGGGAACGGATTACACCGCGGCCAGCGGCAGCCTGACCTTCGCGCCGGGCGAGACCAAGAAGACCGTGTCCCTGACCATCCGGGGAGACAAGGAGGTGGAACCGGATGAGGTGTTCTCGCTGAACCTGAGTGGGGCCAGCGGAGCGACCATTGCCCGAGGCAGCGCCGCCATCACGGTTTTGAACGATGACATCGGGCCCGTGCAGCCCGTGGGGGTAGCCAAGGGTGACCTGACCATCACCGATGACTGGGGGGCCGGCTTCACGGCCAAGGTGACGGTGACGAACACCGGGACGGCGGCCATCAGCGGGTGGAAACTGGGATTCGATTTCCCGTACGCCATCACCAACATCTGGAACGCGCAGGTGGCCGCCCAAAGCGGCACCCGGTTCACGCTGCAAGACGCCGGGTACAACGCGAGCATCCAGCCTGGTGGGACGGTGTCGTTCGGGTTTTCCGGCAGCCCGGGGAATGTGAAGGCGGGGCCGACCAACTGGACCCTGAACGGGGCATCCATCACCTCGACCTTCAACGGGGCCGGCGCGTCGCAGCCGGGGACGCCTGGCACGCCCACGACGCCTCCCACCATCACCATCGGGGGCACGAGCGTGCAGGTGGGTGTTCCCTCGAGCGGGATCGCGCCAGGTTATTTCAGCACGGCTGGGAACCAGATCGTGGACGCCAACGGCCAGGTGGTGCGGCTGAGCGGCGTGAACTGGTTCGGCATGGAGGGGACCAACTACGCGCCGCATGGGCTGTGGACGCGCGGCTACCAGGAAATGATGGACCAGATGAAGCAGACGGGTTTCAACACGATCCGCCTGCCGTTTTCCAACCAGTTGTTCGACGCGGGCAGCGTGCCCAACGGCATCGACTTCAGCAAGAACCCGGACCTGCAGGGGCTGAACGGCTTGCAGGTGCTGGACAAGATCGTGGCCTACGCGGGAAAGATCGGCCTGAGGATCTTCCTGGATCATCACCGCTCGGGCGCGGGGGCTGGCACGGAGGGTTCGGGGCTGTGGTACACGGCGGCCTACCCGGAATCGCGGTTCATCTCGGACTGGAAGATGCTGGCGGCGCGTTACGCGGGGAACCCGACGGTGATCGGCGCGGACCTGCACAACGAGCCGCACGGGCAGGCGACCTGGGGGGATGGCAACGCCCTGACCGACTGGCGGCTGGCGGCGGAGCGGGCGGGCAACGCCATTTTGGCGGTGAACCCCAAGTGGCTGGTCATTGTGGAGGGGATCGAATCGGGATCCTCGGGCAACTACTGGTGGGGCGGGAACCTGTCGAACGCGGGGGCCAACCCGGTGCGGCTTGCGGTGGCCAACCGGCTGGTCTACTCGACCCATGACTATCCGGCGTCGGTGTATCCGCAGTCGTGGTTCAGCCAGCCGAATTACCCGGACAACCTCCCGGCGATCTGGGACAAGAACTGGGGTTATCTGTTCAAGAACAACATCGCCCCGGTGCTGGTGGGCGAGTTTGGCACGAAGCTGGATTCCGCCAGCGACAAGCTGTGGCTGAACGCGCTGGTGAAATACATGCAGGGGGGCATCACCGGGGGGACCTTGCCCGCCGGGCAGCAGGGGCCGAGTTGGACCTATTGGTCGTGGAACCCAAATTCGGGCGATACGGGAGGGATATTGGCGGATGACTGGAGGACGGTGCGTCAGGACAAGTTGGACCTGATCAAGCCGATGCAGTTCGCGATGAGCACGGCGACGGACGGGAAGGTGACCGCGTTCTTCGAGGTTTCGCTGTCGCAGCCTTCCACCCAGACGGTGACGGTGAACTTCGCGAGCGTGGACGGGACGGCCAAGGCGGGGAAGAACTACACGGCCACCACTGGCACGCTGGCGTTCGCCCCGGGTGAGACCAAAAAGTCGATCCCGGTGACGATTTTGCCGGATTCCACAATGACCACGGACCTGGCGTTCACGCTGCGGCTGAGTTCGCCGGTGGAGGGGTTGCTGGGGGCGGTAGCCGAGGCGACCGGGACGATCCGGAAGCGGTAGGTGGGATGTTAAGCCGCAGGATTCCGGCCGGGTGAAACGGGTGGGTGGGGTGGCGATTTGGGGGTATGCTGCGGGGAAGTTCTCCAAGGGAATCCGCAGCCATGCCACCGATCACATGCCAGTTGCCCCAGTCGGTTCTGGAGGCGTTGGAGGACAGGTGCCGGTCCACCGGGGACAGCATCGACCATCTGGTGACCCGCGCGGTGGCGGACGCGTTGCAACTGGAGCACGCGACGCTTTACCAGGTATCCACCGCGGGCGCCTTGGTGGAAGGGGTGTACCGGGGATCGGTGACCGTGGCCAATCTGCTGGACCATGGGGACTTCGGGTTGGGAACCTTTGACGCGCTCGATGGGGAAATGGTGGTGCTGGGTGGAAAATGCTTCCAGGCGCGGGGGGATGGGACTGTGGTGGAGGCGGATCCACATGGCAAGGTGCCCTTTGCCGTGGTGACCCGCTTCCAGCCTTAAAAACCTGCAGAAGCGCCGGCAATCCGAACCGTCGGAGAACTCACCGGATTCCTCGACAACTTGCGCGATACGGATAACCTGTTTTTCGCCATCCAGGTGGACGTGGTGTTTGAGCAGGTTGGCCTGCGGGCGGTGTGCAAATCGGAGGGCCATGAACGGCTGGTGGATTCGGCGGCGCGGCAGTCGGAGTTTTCCCACACGGGACTGGAAGGGACGCTGGTGGGATTTTGGACACCGGCGTACGCCAAAAGCGTTGGCATCCCGGGCTACCATCTGCATTTCATCAGCGCGGACGGGAAGCGGGGCGGGCACCTGTTGGACTGCGCCGGTTCGGGATGGCGGGTGCGTGTGCAGCCAATCACGGATTTTAGGATGGCGATCCCGGAAACGGCCGAGTTTTTGCGGGCGAACCTGGCGCGGGATCCGAGCAAGGACCTGGAGCAGGCGGAAAAGTAGGAAAGAAAATCAGGCGGGGTTTGCCGGGGTGGGGGTTTTTCCATCCCAGGTGGTGGTGGCGAGTGTGGGGCTGAGGTATTGGGTCGGGTCGAAGCCAGAGGTGCCGACCACGGAGTTGCCGGACCAGTAGATCCCCGCAGTGAAGGGCATGTCGCCGAAGTAATAGCTGGGCCAAGGGTTGGTCGGGGGCTTTGGGATGCCGAGTTGAGGGGGATCGTAGAGGGAAGACATAACGGCGTAGGGCAGTCCCGTGTCAGTGAATGGCGGAGTGTCGGCCGAGGGGGTTCCGGGTGGGGTGGCGCCGTATTGCTGGATGAGAATGCCATCAATCAATGGCTGCCCCTCGGCGGTGATCAGATGGAGCGCGGAAAGCAGGTCCATGGATGAGATTTGGGATTGGCTTGCTTGGGGCATGGTCTGAACCAATTGAAGCTTGCCGAGGTAGTTGGTCGAATCGGTCAACACGGTCCCAAGATTCCAAGGCGCGCCCAATGCTGGGGGCCCCTTGACCACCGCGCTGGCCGGGACCGGGACGATCTTCATGGAGTCGCCCAGGATTTCCCGGCCGGCCCAGGAGACGGCGAGGATACCGGCGGCGATTTCCTCCACGCAACTTTGGCCCGGAGTACTGATTTTGGCCTCGAAGTCCTGGGCCCAAATCAAGTTGCCATTGGCAGCCTGGGCTTCGGCCTTGGTCGGAAAGTTGGCGAAACCGCTTGGGCCGTCCATGGCTGCCGTGAGGATGTTGGTGGCCAGCGTCTGGCGGTCTTCGGGACTGGTGATGTCGCCGGTCCATTGGGTGATGGTCTTTTGGATGGAAGCCCAGCTCACATGGCTTCCATCGACGCCCCCTGCAAATTCTACTGTGACGCCGGTCAGGCGACCCGAATCAGCGATTGGATCGCGAACCGAAGGGGAGCCATCGATCACCACCGCGTAACCCGACGGGGTCAGGCCGGAGTTGGTTATCGGATTGGCATCCAGGAAGTAGGCAAAAGGTGCCGGCGCGGGAACTGTGATCGCCCCGCCGAGATTGTTGAGACCTAGGCGCTGCTGCCAGAAAAAGAGGTTGGTTTGGTTGACACCCACCAGGGGCGAGACGGTTGCGAGGCGGGCGGAGCCTTCTGGGGATGCGGTGAAGCGGGTGACGGCGTCGGCATAGCTGAAATCGGGCCGGGCGAGGGCGGAGATCCAGCCCTGTTTTTCAGCCACAGCAGGCGTGCGACCCAGCAGCTGGGTGTAGAGGTTGTCGACCACGGTGGTGGCGGCCTCGCAACTTTCCAGGAAGGCCAAGGCCAATGACTGTCGGCTGGTTCCGGCGGCCAATGCACGGAGATTGGCCTGGTGGCCCCCCGAATCAGGCGCGCGATCGAGGATTGATTGGTACAGCAGATCGACAAAGGCGGTGTCTGTCAGGCCGCCGGATTTTTCCGCGGAGGCCAGCATGCCGGCCACGAGGTGCTCCTCGCTGACACCCCGACCCAGGGCGGTGACCTGGGAAGCCAGGCCGGCGGAGTCTGGCGCGCGGCCGAGGATGCCGTGGTAGTAGCCGGTGACTATTTTTTCCCGGTGTTCGGCGGAGGCCAGAAGGCTGGTGGTGATGGCGGCCACCGGTTCACCGGAATCCAGCCGGTTGGCGAAGTGGGCGAGGCCGCCGGATTCGGGCAGTCGGTTCAGCGAGAGGCGGTAGAGGTTGGTGACCGATTCGAGGGTGGCGGCCGAGGCCGGTGTGAGGCGGTCTTCGAGGCGTTGGAGGGCGGGTAGCCTGGGGTTGGGTTTGGATGGGGAGGCGGGCATGGTGGTGGTCCTGGGTCCCGGGGGCAGCCTTCGATGGGACTGGTTGGCGTGGGCTGATCCGTTTAGGCGTCGTTTGGAATCATCCTATCAGGGCCTACTGGCTTCCCCGGGAGTGAGGCAGGACGATGCCGCCGATGATGCTGTCGGAGAGGGCCCCGGCGAGGGCAACCATTTCGGGGAAGGGGGGAATAGCCCCGCCCTCCATGCCGCCTACCAGGGCGACCAGGAGGCTGAGGTGGTCGACGATGCTGCCTTGGGGCGCATCGGGTTCGAGGTGCATGTCCATGTGGTGGCAGAAATGGCGGACCACCTCGAGGGTTTTCAGGTGGGCGGGTTGCAGGGAAGCCGCCGGGGCCCGAAGCATCCCTAGGCCATTGGCGATGGGGTAGAGGATCTCGCAGGCCTGGCGCATGCGAAGGACGGTGTCGCGGGTGAACTGCTTGGGCAACCGGGCTGTGGTTTTCTTACCGGGTGAGAATTTGCGGTTGGCGGATGGGTCGGATTTGCGCGGGGCGGGCATGGCGTTGCTCCAAACAGGTTGGCTTTGGCAGGGAAGCTCAGGCCAGGAAACGGGCCAGCAGGGGAACCGTTTCCACTTGCCGGGTGGTGCTGGCCGCCGAGAGGAGTGATTCCCTGGCAACCGAACCCAGGGTGGCGAGATCGCCATCCCCGAAAAAGGAAAGCGCCTTGAGGCATTCTGCCGATTGGAAAGTGGCACCAAACAGGGTTTGTGCCGCCCCCAATCCCCGAGCAAGGGGCAAACCAGATTCCAGGATGCGGGCGATATCGAGGTAATCCTTGGCCTCAGCCCTTTGGAGGATGACCTTCAATTTGGTGCCAAGCAGGTCGAGGAGTGAGGCCGCACGGATCACCCCGTCAGTACTCCAGCCTGGTTCACCCACGCGGCCGAACTGGATGCCACCAAACAGGGAAAGTTTCACGGAGCCGGAATCCGTGCCCGAGGGTTCGACCAAGAAAGTCAGACTTTCGGGCTCCTCGATGATGATTTTTGCAGTCTTTAAAAATGGGATGGCCATGAGCTTCCGCCGATCCAAAGGCTGGTCGGAAAAGAAGTCAAAATC
>Ga0255146_1000550_pt1 | contig 9518 bp, 8 predicted proteins | sample Atl_Cont_RepC_8h_FD_188424 | JGI IMG/M metagenome (GOLD analysis project Ga0255146, IMG submission 188424) | Freshwater microbial communities from Altamaha River, Georgia, United States - Atl_Cont_RepC_8h | ecosystem: Environmental > Aquatic > Freshwater > River | place: USA: Georgia | collected...
CACCCGGCCCGGCCCTCGGATCACCGGCCGTTGGACGGCTTCTGGGCGCGTCAGGGCTACCGCCGCCGGCCGGAGCTGCAGGCGGTTTTCCCTTGGAAGGAAGTCGGCGAAGGGCAGGAATCTCTCAAGACGCTCACTTTCTGGACGAAGACATGGACCGACTGACCCTCGCCTTGCTGACCTTCGACGTCGGCGTCCCCGCGGACTCGCCCGAGGCTTTCGCCGACCGCGTCTGCGCGCAGGTGCGCGAAGCGTGGGACGATGGCGCGGACCTCGTCGTGCTGCCGGAATTCCTCTGGATGGGCCTCGAGCCCTTCGTGGCCGGCGACGACAAGCTGGGCGGCGTCGCCCGCCTTTTCTGGACGGAACTCTGGCCGCGGCTCGCTCCGCGCCTGGCGCAGGCCGACAAGGGGGTCGTGCTCGGCACGGCGCCTTTCCTCGGTTCCGACGGACGGCTCCGGAACCGCGCCCCGATCTGGGACGGCGTCGCCTTCCGGCATCAGGACAAACTGCACCTCACGCCGTGGGAGTCCGCCTTCGCCGGCGGCGACGGCGTCTCCCTCTGGTCTTTCCGCGGCGTGCGCTGCGTGGTGGTCATCTGCCTCGACGTCGAGATCCCCGAACTCGCCGCCTTGCTGCGCGGGCAGGGCGTCGAACTCATGCTCGTGCCCAGCGCCACCGAGACCCTGCTCGGCGTCGAACGGGTCGGACGCTGCGCCGACGCCCGCGCCGTGGAACTCGGCTGCCATGTCGGCGTCAGCCATCTCGTCGGCCGGACGTCCTCCGTGCTCATCGATGAGAACATCGGCCGCGCGGCGGCCTTCGCGCCTTCCCAGGCCGCTTTCCGCGACGAGCCCCGGCACCTCGCGACCCCGGTCTGCGCGGCCGGCGACCATGCCCTCACCGTCGAACTCGACCTCGGGCTCCTGCGCCGTCACCGCGCCACTCCGGGCGAGACCGACCCCTCCAAGCTCGCCGCCCGGCCGCTCCGGCTTCTTTCCTGAACCCATGCACCCCCTCATCCGTCGATACTACCAGGCTTTCAACTCCGGCGACCGCGAGGCGTTGCTCGCGCTCCTGCATCCCGACGTCGTCCACGAGATCAACGAAGGCGGCGTCGAGGTCGGGATCCCGGCCTTCCGGGCTTTCCTCGGGCGCATGGACCGCTGCTACCGCGAACAGGTCGAGGACCTCGTCGTCTTCGCCGGTCCGGACGACGCCCGCGCCGCCGCCGAGTTCTTCATCCGTGGCGAATACCTCGTCACCGACGAAGGCCTCCCGGCCGCCAAGGGCCAGAAGTATCATCTCCGCGTCGGCGCGTTCTTCGAGATCAAGGACGGCAAGGTCGCCCGGGTCTCGAACTACTACAACCTCAGCGCCTGGATGCGGATGGTCGGCGCCTGATGTCCGGAACTTCGAAAACAAGAAGGCCGCCCGGTGGGCGGCCTTCGTCTTGGCTGCGCTTCCTTTTCAGAAGCGGAACGTGTAGTTAGCCTTGATCTGGTGGGCCGACTTCAGGTCTTCGCCCGCATGGACATCGTAGCTCAGGCCTGCGGAGTGACCTGCGCCTAGGTTGGCCTGGAGCCCGATGCCGCCGCGGAAGACATCCTGGCCGGCACCGTAGGTGCGTACCGTGAAGGAGGTCGGGCTCGCGGCGTCGGCGAACTGCGCGTCAATCTGGTTTCCGGAACTGCGCAGGTTGTGCTCATAGGCCACGTTCACCGAGAGGGAGAGCGTCTCGCCCAGCGGCATCGAGTAGCTTAGTCCGGCCTCGGCGAACGTGTTCGACTGGGACGCTTCGGAGACTCGGAGGTTGGCGCCCGTGCCGGATTCGACGAAGGAGTCGAGCTTGGCGACCGCGTGATGCAGGCCTACGAACGGCGTGAAAGCGCCGTATTTGGTGAAGCTGATCCTGGCTAGGAGGGCGTTGTCCCGCAGGCTCTGGTCGGCGAAGCCCTGACCGTTGCGCGAACCGTCCGCCTTCATCTTGCCGCCGGTGGCGGCGACGTCGAGGCGGGCGTAGTCGAGGTCGGTCGCGAAGCCGAGTCCGAGGGACATGCCATTGCTCTTCGAACTGAACCCGGGCGCGGTGACGGTGCCTTGGTTGTTGGAGAAGAGCAGCGAGACATGGGAGCCGCGGGACAGCGACTTGGTGGCGATCACGTAACCGGAGCTCACGTCATACGCTCCGTTCATGGTCGTCGGGGAGGCGGTGAGCGTCGCTTGCTGCTGGTCGTAGCCCACCTGGGCGTTCCATCCTTCCGGTGAGGCGACGGCGCTGGTAAGGGCGCGGCTCAACTGCACGGCGTTGCGCCAAGCCATGGTCATCGACGCGCCATGAGCCTCGGGCGAGAGGGCGTCCAATGCGGTGTCGGCGTCCGCGGCCCCGAGGAAGGCTACGGTCGTCGCGCCCATCTCGCCGGCAGCGATGAAAGCCTTGCCTGAAGACGGCGTCGAGGCGCCGTTCTTGAGGACCTGGGCGGTCGTCAGTCCGTCCGCGTAGAGTGCCGTGGCGATCGCCTTGCGGTTGCTGTCGACGGTGAGGTCGGCGAAGGTCTGAGCCTCTGTCAGCCCCGAGCCATGGATGCGGCCCGTGGCGTTATCGAAGAACACCTGGCTGGCCTGGGTGCTGCGGTCCAGCGTCGAGAAGGCGCCGGAGTAGGCCGCGGCCTTGACCGCAAGGACCGATTGCGTGCGTGCCAGGTCATACGGCACGACGTTGGTCTTGGTGACTTTCAGGTTGCTGCCCGCCTGGAAGGTCGCGGTGCCGGAGACGTCGACTTGGTCATGTTGCGTCCCGGCGGTCAGTCCTTCGATCTCGATGTCGAGGGTGCCTCCTTCGACGTAGTTCCCCGTCACGGTCAGCTTGCCGGGCGAATTGCCAGGGGCGAGCGTGCCTAGGTTGGTCAGCCCGCCCGTGATGCGTCCGGAACCGCCCAGGGAGGCGTTCTTGTAGACGGAGACGGAGGAAGTGACGTTGCCGTTGATCACGAGCTTGCCCTCGGAGACGTTGGTGTTGCCGGTGTAGTTGTTGTTGCCGGTCAGCGTGAGGGTGGCGCCACCGTTCTTCCATAGCTGGCCCGAGCCGGTGATCTGGCCGGAAATCGTCGTGGCGTTGGTCGTGGTGACGACTCCGCCGGTACCGGTCAGGGCGATGCCGTAGGACAGCGTCGTGCCGCCGGCGACGACGCGCGCGCCGTTGTTCAGCGTCATGACGTTGGTGCTGGGGTTGACGGTGGAATCGCTGCCGACGGTGTAGTTCAGGGCGATGAACTGACCTCCTTCGACCAGGGTGGCGGCGTTGGCGCCGGTGGCGGCCGCGTGGTTCTGGGTGGCCACGAGGAACCACTTGCTTCCGGCCACCCCGTCGTTGACGATCGAGGTGATGTCGATGATGCCGGAGTGTTCTTCGTCGATCGTGCGATAATCGGAGGCTCCGGTCAGGAAGCGGCCACGGTCTGACTCGAAGATCTGCACCGCCGAAGCTTCGATCTGGGCCTGGGTGCCGGCGTTGGGGTTCACGACCCAATGCTTGGCGATATAATTGTCGGTGCCCGGATCTTCTTGGATGTAGATCAGGCCGTCGTTACCGACGGTAAGGTTGTCGAACTTCCTCGCCATCAGCCCGTCCGTGCCGGTCAGATTGGCGCTGTCGACGAGGACCTTGATGTTACCGCCGGTGGTGAGGATGCCCGCGGATGCGCTGCTGTTGAAGTCCAGCTGGTAGATCCTGGAGGGGACGACGATGCTGCTGAGCGTCGCGCCGGTGGTGGCGAAGATCAAGGAGTCATGGTCGATCCAATGCGCGTCTTCCGGCCGGGCGAACTGCGTGACGCCGCGCAGGAGCGACTCGGCCTGGAACTGGGCGCCGGTCTTGGTCACGATTGTCGTGTTGTCGAACATCTGCGCCAGCTGGAAGCTGCCGTTGATGCCGGTGGCGCCTTCCAAGGCGACGGCGCCGGAGTAGCCGGCGGCCGAAGTCACCTTGACGCCGTACTTGATGCCGTTGGTAAGGCCGGCCCTCTGGACGGCGTTGCCGGTGTTGGTCTTGTTGCCGATGTATACGTAGACCTCGCCCGGAGTGGTGTCGTCCGTGCCGACGACGACGGTCTGCGCGAGGTTGGCGGCGCTTGCACCCGCTCCGTAGTTGCTGCGGGCGACGGCGTTTTCCCAGGAGTACTTTCCGAGATGAGGGAGCTCATAGGCCTTGCCGGCTTCGGCGCCGGTGACGATCCAGGCGAAGGCTTTCCCTTCCGCCCCGGTTTCTTCGCCGTTCATGAAGATGCGTCCGTTGTAGCCATTCGCGCCGTCCCAGAAGGCCGATACCGCCGGGAGGTCGCCGGAGCAGAGTCGGGCGACGGCGTAGGGGGTGACGGATGAGAAGGTGCCGTTGACGAACGAACCCGGCGCCCAGGTGGATCCGTTCCACATCAGCATGCCGGCGGGGGAGGTGACGAGGTCGGAGCCGGCGGTCACGGTCCAGGTCGAGGTGTTGATCACCCACTTGGAGACGAAGGCGCCGATGGCGCCGTGGCCGCGGATGGTTCCGAGGGTGTTGCCGATCTCGTGGTTGGCGAGGACGGTCATCTCATTGACGCCGCTGGAGAAGGCGCCGAGGCCGTCAGGAATGCCGACCATCGCGTAACCTCCGATCGAATCGCCGACCGTCAGCAATGATTTCGCGGACCAGCCGTAGGCGGTGGGGGTCAGGTAAGGCGACTCGCTGCTGGACGGGCCGGTGCTTTGGGCGTAGAGCGAAGCGGTTGCCGCCGCGGCTATGAGGAAGTTACGTGCGATTTTTTTCATGGTAGGGGCTGGTACCTTACCTTGATGCGCCGACGAAGCCGCGGCAGGTTGGTGACGGCGTGGTGATACACCTAAAGGTGCCATTCGCCTTATTCGCCTTATCCGAATCGGAAACGAAGCGCTTGCGACGAGCTTGCTTTCTCGCCGTCACGAAGGCCTGCAGGCCGCCGCCTTTGTCACCTTCCTGTCACCCGTCTCACCGCATGAGCACCAGCCCGCGGACGGCGAAGGCCAGGCCGAGGGCGATGAGCAGGCAGGACGAGACGTAGGGCGCGCGGGCGGCCACGCGGCTGAACCAGCCGGATTTCTCGGCCAGTTTCTTGAAGCCCCATGAGGCGAGGACGCCGACCGAGATCATCGTGATCGCGAGTCCCAGGCTGAACGCGGCGACGATGCCGAAGCCGAGGGAGAACTGCTTGAGCTGCAGGCAGATGATCAGGATCGAGACCGCGGCCGGGCAGGGCATCAGCCCGCCGGTGAGGCCGAAGATCACGATCTGGCCGGTGGTCACGTGACGGCCGGCGAACCGCTTTGCGATCTCGGCCGCATGCGCCCGGGCGTGCGCGTCCTCGGCTTCGAGGTCGTCATGGTGATGGTCGTGGCCGTGGTCCGCCGCTCCATGGTGGTGGTGATGGTGGCCGTGTTCTTCGCGCAGGCGCATGATCGTCCAGACCGCCATGCCGATGACCACGAGTCCGCTGATGAGCAGGAAGTAGGGCTCGGTCTGTTCGACGTTCCAGTGGGAGCCGTACTGCAGCGCGAGGCCGGCCAGGATCCAGATGATCAGGGTGTGCGAGAGCGCCGCGCAGAAGCCGAGCAGGGCGGCCTGCCAGACCGTCCCGCGCACCGCGATGATGAACGCCGCCATCATGGTCTTCGAGTGCCCCGGTTCGAGGCCGTGGAGGGCGCCGAGCAGGATGGCGACGGGGACGTAGAGCCAGGCCTGAGCCGCGCCTTGCTGGAGCAGGGAATTGAAGTCCATGCCTCGGTTTCTAGGGTCCAGGCATGGGTGGGGCAAGGGTCGAAGGAGGTCCCGGCGACGGCCGGACTTCTCCGGCGGTTCGCCCGGGGGCTTACTTCTCGATGACGAAACGGTCGATTTCGGCGCCTTCTTCGTCGACCGCGCGCAGCTCGAAACGCCGGGGGGTCAGCTCGATGAGCGCGAAGGAATGGGTCTTGTCGTGATACTTCGAGTTGAAAGGGGCGTAGTTGTCCCGGCCGCCGTTCGGCAGCTTCGCGAGCAGCTTGTCGATCGTGCCTTTGTAGAGGCTGGCGCCGCCGCCGCCTTCGACGACGTAGATCACGCCTTTCGGCCGGGTCTGCGTCACGCCGTCATAGCGTTCGTCGAGCGTGAAGACGCCGTTGACGTATGACGGAGGCGTCCGGGGGACGCCGCTGGCGTCCTCGTTCTTCGCCGCCGGCTCCGGCCTGGCCGCCGGTTGGACGGCCGCGGGCGCGAAGCGGAGCGGCTTGGTGCGCTGGTAGTTGTGCACGTGGCCGGAGAACACGACGTCGACGCCCTGGGCCTCGAAGAGCGGGGCGAGCCGCCGCTGACGCTGCGCGGCGTAGTGTTCGGCGTTGATCTGGAAGGGCGGCATGTGCAGGCAGACGAACTTCCAGGGCTGCTTGGTCGAAGCGAGGTCCTTGCGCAGCCACTCCACGGCCTTGGGGTCGTCGGTCTTCCCGTTGCCGCTGTTGTCGATGACGGTGATGTGGGCGGCGCCGTAATCGAAGGAATAGAAGCCCAGCGCGGGGTAGGAAGCGCCTGCCCGGCGCCGGAATTCCGCCCCCTGGGGGGACTTGGGAACCTCGGTGCTCCATGGGCCTTCGCCGGGTCCGTTCTGGGGCGCGGTGAAGAAGTAATAGGCGGCCCAGGCGTCGGGCAGCGCCGGGCTCAGCCGGCCCACGAGCGTGTCGTGGTTGCCGAGCACCGCGAAGAAAGGCATGGTCGTCATCAGCGGCGCGCCGTCTTCCGGGTCCGCCTTGTCCGCGTTCACGTAGGTCGGCCAGTAGTGTTTCGCGTAATGGTAGTTCCGGCCGGATGGATAGACGATGTCGCCGAGAGCCACGAGGAAGTCGGGTTTCTCGCCGTGGATGGCGTAGGCGATCCGGTTCTGGGAGGACTTGCCGTCCGCGAGGTCGCCGACCATCACGAAGCGCGTCGGGCGGTCCGGCGTGACGCGGGCCTTGGCCGTCTTCTCCGCCAGCACCTTGTCGCCGGACTTCACCACGTAGGCGTATTCCTGGTTCGTGGGCAGTCCGTCGAGGGACGCGACGAAACGCGTGAAGCGTTGAGGGCCCTCCAGCTTGAGTCCCAGCCGATTGGTCGCCGAAGGGAAGTTGAATTCCGTCCGCTCGACCTTGGCGACGGCCGTCGGGCCGCCGACCGGTCCGTATTCCACCGTGAACGGGGCGTCCGTGGGTTCGGTCAGCCAGATCAGCCGCACGTCATCCGTCGGTCCGACCATCGGTTTCGGGCCGGGCTGGAGGTACGGGCGGACGAGCAGCACCGGGTCCGCGGCCAAGGCGGAGGCCGCGGCGAGCAGCAGGCTGGCGAACACCATGGACCGACGGAAGGGGGGCATGGCGGCCGATGCTGGCGGGCGTCCGGACGGAGGCAACAAGACACTCCGGCCGGGTGGGCTGCCCCGTGGGCAGGGCTCAGGCTTTCTTCACGAACATGGCCTTTAATCCGATCTGGGCGCCGTCGATCCGGCAGTCGATCTCATGGTCGCCTTCGACGAGGCGGATGTTCTTGGCCTTCGTGCCGCCCTTGAGCGTCCCGGCGGAGCCGCGGAGCTTCAGGTCCTTGATGAGCACCACGGTGTCACCGTCGGCCAGGGGCGTCCCGTGGGCGTCCTTGACCACGCGCACGAGTTCCGTCTCGGCCGGCGTGGGCGACCGCGCCCAGGTGTGGCCGCAGGTCGCGCATTCCCATTTCTCGGGATGGGCGAGGACGTCATCCAGCGTGCATTCAGGGCAGGTCGGGTCGGGCATCAGAAGAAGGCGTCAGAGTCCGAAGCCCTGGGACTTGCGCACGTCGCCGACGTACCAGTTCTCAAGTTTCTCGCGCGCCCAGGGGGTCTTCCGCAGGAAGGTCAGCGAGGATTTGATCGAGGGGTCGAACATGAAGCAGCGGATGGGGATGCGGGCGGCGAGTTCGCGCCAGCCGTATCTGGCGACCATGGTCTCGAGCAGCTTCTGCAAGGTCACGCCATGCAGCGGATCGCGGGGGTGCGACTGGGGCTTGGGTTCGTCCATGGTTCAGGCCGGCGTCGGGACTCTCTTCATGAAGACCAGGCGGGAGATCGCGGTGATCTTCGGCGGCTGCAGGCGGGTGCGGATCACGGCCGGATCCGCCGTATGGCTCGTCACTTCATGCAGGCCGAGGTAGAACCAGGGCCCGGCCTCGGTCCTCCGGACGTAGACCGGCAGCGGTCCCTTGGTCTCGGCCAGCCGCAGGCCCCATTTCGGCAGGTCGCCCTTGTAGCCGACCCAGACTTCGCAGGGTTCGGCCTCCGCGCGCGGATTCCAGCCGAGGCCGAGGCAGACCCCGACGACGTCCTTGCCGCGATGGATGACGAAATTCGGGGGCTTCGGGTCGCCGCCGAGGTGCGCCCGGACGGCGTCGAACGCATAGCTTTCCCCCACGATGTGCGGAGCGGGCGCGGGCGCGGGCGCGGACGGGACGTCGGTCATGGGGAGCAATCAAGGCATGGCCGACCCGGGGGTCAACCGTTACCGCCCCGTGGGCTCAGAGTCCTGCTACCGGCATGTCTTCCGGGTGCTCCACCGCGAAGCGGAAGGGCACGTCTTTCTTCTCGCCGGCCTTCAACGGCAGCCGCCACTCCAGGAACTTCGACTCGTTCATCTTCAGCCCGTCGGTGTCCTTGGCGTAGGCCGGCTCTTCGATCACGACCTTGATGTCCTCATGGTCGGCGATCGGCACCTGGTCCCAGAGCACCAGGTCGACCTCGCTGTTCTTCCCGTTGGTCACCTTGAAGACCTGGTCGAAGACCGTCCGGGCGGTCTTCTGCCCGAAGACCCCGGATGTCTCGGAGCGGCGGTTGAGCACCTTGCGCTCGACCGTCACCGACTGGTCCGCCCCGAGGTAGGTCCAGAAGTCCTGTCCCGCCGGCACCAGGTCGAGGCTGGCGTTGGCGACGAACGCGCCGTCGAGGAAGACGGAGGTCTCGCCGGGCAGCAGGGTGAAGTCGGATTGGTTCACGGCCTTCGTCTTGAGGTAGACGTGCGGGGAGAGCTTCGGCACGCAGGTGTGGCGGAAGACCGAAGGGAAGCTCAGCTGGGCGACGGAGACCTTCGTCGGCTTGTTGTCCGAGAGGATGTCCGCCGGACGTTCGATGGCGTACGTCGCGGCGGTCGCGCCGACGGTGACTTTGGCCGAGCGGGTGCGCGTCTTGCCTGCCTCGCCGACGTCCGCCGCGAAGGCGTTGTGCATCTGCGGCATGCCCCCGGCGTCGTCCGCGTATTCCTTCATCTCGAGCGGCTTGCCCCGGCGGCCTTCCAGACGCGAGATGAACCAAGGGTCGAGCTTGGGTTCGCGGCCGGCGATGCCGGGCTGGGCAGTGGAAAGGCGCAGGCTGACGCCGCGCCAGTCTTCGCCCGTCGATTGGCGCACCTGCGCATGGTAGGTCACCGCGAGCGTTCCGGTCTTCGTGCTGGCGCGCATGTCGTAGCTCGGCGTCCAGCCG
>Ga0255146_1000551_pt1 | contig 9502 bp, 13 predicted proteins | sample Atl_Cont_RepC_8h_FD_188424 | JGI IMG/M metagenome (GOLD analysis project Ga0255146, IMG submission 188424) | Freshwater microbial communities from Altamaha River, Georgia, United States - Atl_Cont_RepC_8h | ecosystem: Environmental > Aquatic > Freshwater > River | place: USA: Georgia | collected...
GCCCGCCCCCCGTCGTCGGGGGCGGGGTGACGGGCCGATACGGCACGGGCGAAGCGCGAGTCGTGCGACAGTCCGCGCACGAGGACGCCGAACCGCCGCCAGGTGTAGGTTCGACCCGGCGACAGCGGCAGGTGGTAGGTCTGCTGGAAATCGGCCTCTAAAGCGTCGCGCAGCTCGTCGTCGAGCAGCGGCGCTATGAGGCCGGCGATTCCCCCGGCGTCACTCCCTGCTGCGCCTTCACCAGCACGTCGAAGATGGCCCAAGCCTCGCGCATGGTGAGGGTGAGGGCGGCGAAGTCCTCGCGGGAGTCCTCCGTCACCGACTGCGTGAGCATGTCCGCGAGCCACACAACCTCGTCGAGCGACTGCGACTCGACATCGCGGCCCTGCGCCATGATCGACAGGGGCACATCCATGAGCTCCCCGAAAACCCATTCACGACCCCTGAACCGCAGGGTCGTGGTGTTCGACCCGGCGATCTGCTCGGAGAGCATGGCGTCGATGTCGATGGTGACGGGATTGGGGTCGGGGTTGAGCGGTGCAGCCTTCTTCGGCATTGCGCGGTGTCCTTATCGGTCTGGCGCGATGTCGGTGGGGTGAAGCCCCCGGCTGTCGCGCACACCGCGCGAGGCGCGACAGCCGGGGAGTGGGGGGGGGCTCGCTACGCGAGGGCGACGCTGGCGAACTCCTTGAAGGGCAGGTTGCCCAAGCTGGAATCGGGGTAGGCGGAGACGGTGACCTTGTAGCCGACCGGGCTGCCGTTCTTGTACTCGATGGAGCCACGGTCGGTCACCTCGGCCTGCGGGATGAAGAGCCGGTGCTCGTTGCTGCCGTCGATCCAGTCGATGATGAGGGCCTTCTTGCCGAGGCCCGAGCCTCCGAACGTCCACGACTTCTTGCCGGTGTCGATGACAGCCGAGCCGAAGAACTCAAGCGTTGCGGAGTTCGTCTCGATCATCGTGAACTCGACCGTGTTCTCGATCTTCGTCACAGTCTTGCGAACCTCGGCTGAGTTCTGCCAAGCGGTGATCGAGGTGGTGTCCACCTTGGACGGGGTGAGGGAGATGCCATCCTCGGACAGGTAGCCGAGCGCCTTCCACGCCGGGTCGAGCGCGGTGTTGGCGTCGGTGGGGGCGACGGCGCCGACCGGGGCGACGTAGATGTTGCCGGTGACCGCGACGCGCACATTGTCGGCGGTCAGGGTCAGGGACGCGGTGCGGGCCTCCACCGTCAGCGGTGCGGGGTCAGGGCTGTTAGCAGGCATGGTTCTGTGCTCCTTATGCACTAGGGCGGACTGTTACTAGCCGCCCATCGGCGGCGCTGCGCGCGGTTACCCGAGCCTCACGGCGCGGGGGTTGGGGGGGATCGGAACCGGAAGGCCCAATCCATGACGAACCTCGGCTGCGCCGGATCGTCACCTTCCGGCAGCCACAGCGGGCCGGAGAGTTCGACCGCCTCCACGCACCCGGTGAGGTGCAGGGGGGCGACAGGTAGGTGGGAGCGGATGGCGGCAGTCACATCGAGGGCCTCGTCGGCGTCCGCGCCGTAGCAGTCGAACTGCACGTCGATGCGGTCGAACGGAGGCTCCAAGCGCCCGCCGGCGCGGGTCAGCCGAACGAACGGGCCGGACTCCCAACCCTCCGACGACTGGCCCAGCGGGTAGTTCGCCACTGTGCGGAGCCACAGCGCGAGATCGGCCACGGCGTCGCGCATCGGGAACACCGACGGCTGCCACGTCACGGCGCGACCCCACGGGCGAGGACGGCGGAGCGGAAGGCGTGGGCGCCGGGGCGGCGCTCGTTGCCGAACTCGATGAACAGGGCATCGGAGTAGGTCGAGTAGATGAAGCCGATGGTGCGGTCGTGCTTCAGGTCGTCCTCGCGCAGCTCGCCCACAATCGACGAGGCGAACGCCGCGTGCCTGCCGGTCACCCGGCCAGCGGCGAACTTCCTGATCTCCACCTCGGTCAGCGACATCTGGTACTGGATCATCATGATGGTGCGGGGATCGGAGAACGCCTCATCCATCCACTCATCGGCATAGCGGTCGATCTGGCCCGAGACGTGCTTCCAGTTGGAGCGATGAATCTTCACAGCACCCACGTCAGCCCTCGATCCAAGCCACATCGGCGACCATGTGGTGCGGCCCGTGCGGGGTGGACACCATCCTCGGGGGGCCGATCACCTGCCAGGTACGGTTGTCCACCACGATCCTCGTCATCGAGTTTATGGGCGCGCCCACCAGGAAGTAGGCCAGTCCCTTCTGCTCGCGCCGCGACCGCTCGGACTCCGAGCCGGACGATGAGCGCGGTTGCAGGGCGCAGCGCACCACTCCGACATCGACCGGGGATGACCAGTCGGCCACCACGTCGCCGGCGCGGTTGCGCCGGACAGCCGGCGCCCTCACCAGCGCCACCTGCCCGAGCAGCGAGCCGATCACAGCCCCGCGTACCCGTCGGACAGGATCGCCGCAGCCGTGTCGGCGGCGTCGATGCGGAGACTGTCGTCCTCGGCCCGCCTGCTGCGGATCGAATACACGGTGCCCGAGCCACAGCCCGCGTGGGCGGCGATCAGGGACAACTCGGGCGGCAGGTACCACGCACCGGCGTCGCCGCCGAGCTGGTACGAGTAGTCACCGATAGTCTCCGAACGGTAGCCGTGCGGGTTGTGGTACTCGCGGATGATCGACTCGATCACCACGCGCCACACATCGTCGGGCAGGTGATACCACTCAACCCATTTGTCCCGCTTGCACGGGGCGACCGCGCGCAGGTGGGACAGGGCTAGGGCCAGCGTGGCTTCGAGCCACGCCGGGTCGTGATCCACGCCCGTGCGGGCCTTCACCGCGTCGAGGACGCGGTTCGGCGGGGTGACACGGGAGTATTCGCTGGAGAACTCGATGCTGTAGGGGGTGGCCGTCGGGGCGCCTTCCTCGGGTTCAGCCATCGCGGCCTCCTTGGGTTGGGCCGGGCGGCAGCCCCGAGGGGACTGCCACCCGGCCTCGTTCGGGCTTACTTGGTGGAGTCGGCCAGCGTGGAGGGGGCCAGCGTGATCTTCACGAAGGCGCTGTCGCCGCGCAGCCCGGCGCACTCAAGGTAGTGATCCAGCGACCAGATATCCTTCTTGTACTTCTGGTCGTACGAGAACACCGAGCGGAAGCCCACACCGTCGTAGGACTCGGTGGCCGCGACTGCCGCGCCCTTCGGGCGCTCCGGCACCAGCGAGATCACCGACAGGGCATCGCGGTGGCAGACGTACGCCTCGTCGGCGCCGATCACGACCGACTCGAACACCGGCATCCCCAGCACCCGCCCGATCTGGGCCTGACGGAAGGCGTTGGAGTCGCCAGCGTAGTCGGTGCGGAGGAACTGGTCGCTCCGCAGCGCCTCGGCGGCGACACCGCTGCCGGTGATGACGAAGCGGTTGTCCAGCGGCACCTCGCTGTCGGACAGAATCTTCCTCGCGTCGATGAAGGCATCCACCGGGCCGTTGGCGTCAGTGGCGACGCGCTTCATCGTGACGGTGTTGGTCGAGTTTGCGGCCAGCCGGGCGGCGATCACGTTCTCGGCGTTGCGGACGAGAGCCTTCGCGGCAGGCTCGACCACTTGGAAGCGCCAGTCGGTGATGTCGAAGTCCCACTGCTCCTGAAGAATCTCGACCGACACGTCATAGATGTCGTTCACCTCAACCTCAAGCACACCCTCGGTCACGGCCTGCACCGAGATGCCGTTGGTGCGGTTGAACTTGTTTGCGGTCAGCGACGCCTGCTTGCGGATCGACACCTTCTGTCCGCTGCCGCCGCCGAACTCCTGCTGCACGGTACGGTCGAACAGCGACGGCAGGACAGCGTTGTCCCGCCACACGCCGAGCGCGAGGCGGGCCAGCTTGGACGGGCTGGTCAGGCTACCTGGGGTGATGAACTTGTTGGGCATCTTTCTCTCCTTCCCCTGATCGGGGGATCAACGCCTCCCTGACCAGGGGTTGTCAGGGTGACTAACTACCGTCCTGCGGACGCCTTCATGAGCGCGGCCACGTCCATCCCGTCGAACTCGTCGGGCTTGGGGGTGACTCCCGCTCCGGTCGCCCCCTGCGGCGCTGCGGCCTTGGGGGCGTAGTCGTTGGCGAGGGCGGCGACTAGCGCCTGCGCGTCCTCGCGCATGGATTCCTCGTCATCTCCCTGGATGCGGCCAGCAAGCGCGGCGGGCACATTCAGCTCGGAGACGATCTTGTTGCGGAGCAGTTCGCGGTCGCGCTCGGCGAGCTGCCGCTGCAACTCGGCCACTTGCGAGGCGACTTGCTCCACCTCGGACTTGCTGCCTGCGGCAAGCTCGTCGAGCTTCGCCTGCGCGGCTTTGGCGGCGGCTTCGTTCTTGCGCGATAGCCGCTTCCATTTGTCCAGCTCGGCTGCGAGGTCACCACCCGTTGCGGGGGCCTCCTGCGGCGCCTGCTGCTCCTGCCCGTCCTGCTGTTCCTCGTCCACTGTGCTCCCATTGCGGGTTGAGGGGCACCCCTTGCGGGTGTTCCCGGTTAGAACTTGGGCCAGGGCGGCTCATCGCCGTCGTAGACGGTGATGCGGCCCTGGAAGTCATCCAGCGAGTAGCGGTACTTGCCGATGTAGAACTGACGAGGCTCCCCCTTCCGGGGGCCTCGCTCGTAGGTGGTGAGCAGCCGGTCGTAGTCGGCCCGGCTGATCGCCATGCCGTCGCGCACGGTGCCGGAGGCGACCGCGTAGCAGCGGCAGTTCGGGTGGTAGCGGATGCTTCCGCCGTCCCTGTAGAGCGCGACTCGCGCAGACTCGTAGACAGCCCCGCGCGAAGCGAGGGTGAGGCAGAAGGCGCACGCCCCCGGCGAGGGGACGCGGCGGTAGCGGATCGACGGCAGGCGCCGCCAGTCCGGCTCCCAGGTGCGGGCCGGGTACGGATCGTCGGACAGCTCGGGCGTCGGGTCACCCTCGTCGAGGACGGCCTCGGCGTCTGCGAAGTCCAGCGGCGTCGGCGTGTAGTCGAACTGCGGCGACCTCGGGCGGATCGGCGACGGGTACTGCCTGCGGAGCACCGGGGCGGGCTTCGCCGCCGGCGGTGCCTCGACCGGCCTGACCGGGGTGGCGATCTCTTCGAGCCAGGGCCGCAGCGCCGGCGAGTCCAGCGCAGCCGCCGGCGACTGCTTGGCCGTCTCGATGGCGGCTGCGCGCCGCACCGTCGTCTCACGGATGTCGCGGTGCGTTGCCGTGCCGATCACCGCCGAGGTGCGGCCCAGCGAGGTGCGGACAGCGGCCTCGGGCGCCACGCCCGAGCCGATGAGCGCCTTCACCCCGTACGGGGCGCGGCGCTGGTACTCGGCAAACGACATCCCCGACGGGAGCAGGCCCACCGTCGCCGAGCGCGACGCCCGCCAGTCGAACACAAGGTTCGCGCCCGAGAGCAGCAACTTCAGCCGCCAGTAGTCGTCGAGCACCGTCAGCGTGCGTGCGCGCATGATCCAGTACGTCCATACCAGCAGCGGCCAGATGCGGGCCATCGAGCGGTCGATGTCCTCAACGTCCACCATCTCGTACAGCGCGACCGCTCGGGCGAGCCCCCAGCCCCGGTTGGCGTCGGCCCACCGGGCGAGGGCGAGGTCAGCCTCCTGCGCCCGGCTCGTCATATGGTGCCTGCGGGCCAGACACGCCGAACGCGGCGGCCTGCATCGCAGCGCCCGTGCGCTGCTCCGCCTGAATCTCGCCCAGGATGCGGTCGATCTCGGTCTTGGAGTGGCCCATGCTCTCAAGGACGAAGCGCATCGGCAGGCCCATCGAGCGGAGCTTCACGGCGGAGTCGGTGCGCTGCGCCAGTGAGCGCAGCTCAAGGTCTTGCCAGACGGTCTCGGCGTCGTTGGGGACGGGGTAGCCGATCATCTTGCCACCGATCCGCATGGCCCGCTCGTGCGACTCGCCGAGGATGGACTGCTTCTCGGCGATCTTCGAGGTGAACGCCGCCTCAAGGGCGACGAGGGCCTCGCCGGACACATTGGAGATCGAAGCTTGGGGCAGGAACGTCGGAGGTGTGCGCGTCACCATAGCCGCATCGGAGATATCGGCGGAGACGGCCTGGATCAGCGGCTCGATACTCGTGGCCGAGAACTCTCCGAACTTCCCGTCGGGGTTCTCGTTGATCCAGAGCGTGTCGCTGCCGGTTTCCAGCGGGGCGACGGCGTTGCCCGCGTCATCGCGCTCCACGTCGATACCGACCGCCCACCGCTGCTTCCACGTCGCGGATCGCTGTTGCAGCAGTCGGTCGAAGATCGCCTGGTTGATCCGCGCCTGGATCGGGAGCACCTGCTTCACCTCGCTACTGGTGCGACCCAGGGAGTCGAGGTTGTTCGGGTACCGGACGATGGGGCACTCGCCGCCGTTGTGGCGGATCGCGCCGGCGGCCTCCCAGCGCATCGTCGGGCGGGTGCGCTCGAACTCGTGGATTTCAGCATCCGTGTAGAGCCAACCCCGGTCGCCGACCACCTTGGCGGCGCGCGCCACACGGGTCGGGTCGTACGGGTCGAGTTCGACCGACAGCGACAGGGGCGACTCGACGGTGAACACCGGCGACTGCGCGCCGGGGGTGACCAACAGGTAGCCGTCGCCGTAGCCCGCAGAGTCGCGGTACAGGAGAACCTGCTTCTGGTCGAGGTTCGAGGCCTGCCACCAGCCCCACACCCGCATGTCCGCACCGGCGGCGGGGTCGGTGCGGAAGCCGACCACCCGCAGGCGATCCACCTGCGCCTCGATAATCATTCCGAGGATATGGGTCTGGGCGCGGGATATGAGCGCGTTGTACTCCCGTTGGAGGCGGGATCGCTCATCGAGGGGCATGTAGGGAAGCTCGTGGTCGCCCTGAAGGGCGCGGTCGAGGGCCAGCAGGGACTCCCTGCGCCCGGCTGCGCCGTCGATCAGGGAGCGGAAGTCGTCGAGCGCGGCCACGAGACTCCCTTCCACGACGAAGCCCCGCCAGCCGGTCGGCTGCGGGGCATAGGTGTTCGGAGAGCATGTTAGCGCGGGATTGGAGCATATGCAAGAAGTGACTATCAGGAGTAGTCATTTATGACTAGAAGCTCGCCGAGCTGTAGCGGCGGCGCTGCGCCGCGAGGCCCTGGTTCGCCAGCAGCCGGCGCATGTATCGGGCCATGATCGCGCACACCGCGAGGTCGATCTTCCGTGAATCATCGCGGCCCTTCGACACCGTGAAGCCCCAGCGGTTCGGGCGGCGCCGCGCGTTGGCGACATGACGGGCCATCGCCGTGCCGCCGTCGTGCGGGCACTCCCGCGCGAGCACATCGGTCACGAAACGCTCGCAGGCGTCCGCGATCTGCTCCTGGTGCCCGCGCATGTCCCACGCCACCGCGTGAGCGTCGCGGCCCGACTTGTTGCCCGCCCACATCTTCAGGCCGCGCCCGTACCGCTCGCCCCACGCATCGACGTGCGACTCCCAATACCGGACATCCGCCCAGAAGGCCAGGATGTCGTAGCGGTCGAACGCCGCCGCGACGGCGGCCTCGACCTCGCGGCGCGGCACCTCCCCGCCCAGGTCGGCGGGAATCCAGTGGCCGATAACGAACAACAGCCCATCGGAGATGCGGCAACCCACCAGGGCGGTCGTGTCCTCCGTCCACGAGCCGTCGAAGAACATTACGATGGAGTCGCGCGGGCGCGGGCGCTCGTCGGAGGTGTTCGACAGCCAGTGGTGCTGGTCGAACAGGGCGTCGTCGGCGGCAACGATCTGGTTCAGGTAGAACCGGCGCGTCAGCGAGACGGGGGTGCGGGGGTCGAGCACCTGATCGGCGAGGCGCTCGGGGTTGATCCAGTCCGAATCCCCCCTCGCCGCCACCACCGCCCGCATGATCGAATCCCTGTCCGACAGGTCGATGTCCGGCGGGGCCTCAAGGGAGTCGTAGAAGAAATCCGACTGCGCCGTGCGCCCCGCGTGCATGAGTTCGGCGGTGTCGTGGTCTTCCTCGGCGACCGACAGCTCGCCCGGCTCGTGCGCGTTCGTGATCGACATGGCCCGAGCCGAGCCGTCGGGAATCTTGGCGAGGTTGCGCCTCACCACCTGCGCCAGCGCCGGGCCGCGCTGCGCCGGCGTCCACAGGTGCGTCTCCCCCAGTAGCGCGAAGGTCGGGCGGTTGCCCTCAAGCGTCGTCGGCGATGAGGTCACCACATCGAGGCGACCGCGCCCGTTGTCCTTGCGCGACACCTCGATGCCGAGGTCTACCCCCAGGCTGCGGGCGCGATCCTTGCCGCCGATCATCGGGCGCAGCGCCTCGGTAGTGTTGCGCGTCCCGTCGTAGGACACTCCGAGAATCTGAACCCACGGATGCTTCACCGGGATCGCCACAGGCTCGCCGTCGGCATCCCACCCGCCGAACCGGCACGGCCCGAGGAACTCAAGCCACGCCAGCGCCGACACGAACGGGTCTTTGCCCCAGCCCTTCATCCGGCGGATGCAGCCGTCCCGGTAGACGAACCGCCCACGGGCATCCACGGCGTACCACCAGAGAATCGCCCGGAGCTGCTCCGGCGAGAACTCCCACGGCTCGCCCGCCCGCTCCCCGTCCGGTTGCAGCAATGTCTCCGCGCACCAGTCGATAGCCTGCCAGCCGAGGGTCTTGGACGGCAGCAACCAGCCGCCGTCGGCGTTCCTGCGCCACACCGGGCCGACCGCCCAGCCGCCGGCTTCGGTGATTGTCCACCAGGGGTTCGGCGTGGCCGCGCTCATGCGACCCCGAGCACCCGCCTGGCAATGGTCGAGGCCGTGTCCACCTTCTCGCCCGCCTTGGCCGAGGCTTGCAGTTCGAGGTACACACGGCGACGGTCGGCCTCGGTCGCCAGGAGGGCAGTGGACAGCGCCCGCCACTCGGCGATGATCGCCACCGGGCGACCGCCGTCCATGTACTCCGACAGCAGGTGTGCCGCCACGATGGCGGTTGCCCAATCCGACGAGGTGTAGAACTGCGCCTGCCCCGACTCCCCGAGGGACTTGTACCAGCGGCGGGCGACGGGATTCAGGTTGCGCGGGGTCGGCGGCATCGGGGCGGGGTACAGCTCGCCGCCGTCCACCTGGGCGCGCGGGCGCTTGTTCCGGCGGGCCACCTGCTCGGCGCGCTTCGGTGCTGGGGGCATCTCTACTCCTTGATTCCGGGGTGCCGCTCGACAGGCTTGCGGCTCGCTGCCCGGCGCGCGGTCGCCAGTGTTGCCACCAGTACGTCAGTGTGCCGCTTGTGGCAGGAGCGGCACAAGGTCACGAGGGTATCCATCGAATGTTGGCCGCCAGTGGCGCGGGCGACCGTGTGATGGGTCTCCAATGTCTTGCCGGACGGGTCGCGGTAACCGCACTCCTGGCAGGTGTAGCGGTCGCGGCGCAGCACCCGTGGGCGGAGGCGGCGGTAGAGCGTGGTTTGCTCCCACTTGGACATAGCGCCGATGGTAGTGCATGTCAAGGGGGCGCGACCAGGTTTCTGTACGAAATTTTAGCGGCA
>Ga0255146_1000562_pt1 | contig 9453 bp, 5 predicted proteins | sample Atl_Cont_RepC_8h_FD_188424 | JGI IMG/M metagenome (GOLD analysis project Ga0255146, IMG submission 188424) | Freshwater microbial communities from Altamaha River, Georgia, United States - Atl_Cont_RepC_8h | ecosystem: Environmental > Aquatic > Freshwater > River | place: USA: Georgia | collected...
TGAACTAGTCGCAGCAGCTGTCGCGCCACCCGCAGCCAGCGCACTTGTAGTGCGCGTGTTCGGGGTGTAGTGCATGACCACACTGCGGGCATTCACTGAAGATCGCGAATCGCGTGTTGCATGATGCCGCAGGTGCCTGCGCCGTCGACTCATGTGACGCAATCGACGCTGTTGATACAGGTTGTGCACTCATGCGACACCTAGCGTAGAACGCCGCGGCTCACACATGACTGATAGTTCTCCTCTCGCCACCGAAACGGGTGAACTGCCAATTATCAGACCGGGCAGTGCGCGCTCAGCCCTCTCGCACGAACAGTTCCGCCGCATCTTCATCGCGTCATTCGGGTCGAACATCGGCTCATGGATTCAAAACGTCGTCTTACCGATCTATATCTACAACCGCACCGGCAAGGCGTCGGTGGTGGCACTGCTCATCTTGGCGCAGATGGGGCCGCTGCTCTTGCTGGCAATCCCCGCTGGTGTCATCGCTGATGCCGTCGATCGTCGCAAGTGGCTGCAGGCGATGCAGTTAGTGATGCTCACCTTCAGTGTGGTGCTGGCTGCGCTGGCGCGCGTCGACGCGCCAATCTGGGCGATCTTTCTCGCACAGCTTGGTGTGGGCATCGGCGGAGCACTGAATATGCCGGCATGGTCGGCATTGCTGCCCTCGCTCGTGCCGCAGCACGATCTGCCCGGCGCGATGTCGTTGAATTCCACACTCATCAACGGTTCACGAGTGATTGGGCCAATCCTGGTGGCGTTGCTCTCACCACTCGGCGCTGAAGCATGGCACTTCTTTGCTTTCAACGCACTTACGTATCTGTTGGTGGTGTGGGCGCTGTCGCGCACGCAGACACCGCACCACGCCCCCGACCCCACGCGCGGGTGGAAGCGATTCACCTTTGCTTTCCGCGTCGCGAAAGAACGCCCGGTGGTTCGTCGACTGTTGCTCAGCTTGGCGTTGTATTCGCTCATCTCGCTGCCCTACATCGGGCTCTTCCCCGCTGTTGCCGAGTTGAACTTCGGAATCAACGATTCGAGTGCCATCTACAAGTGGCTGTACGCCACGTGGGCACTCGGCGCTGCGCTCGGCGGGCTCGCTCTCGGCACCGTGTTTGTCGGAAGAGATCCGCGCGTGATGATTCGCTGGGGTTTTCTCGCTAACGCAGTCGCCATGGCGGGGTTCGCCGCTTCGCGGTCGGCGGTGCCGGCGTTCATCACTGGGTTTCTTCTCGGCGTGTCGTATTTCTTCACCACTACGGCGATGTCCACCGTGATGCAAGGGCGCCTCGCTCCGCACGAGCGCGGCCGCACAATGGCGCTGTGGTTCATGTCGTTCGGCGGCACGGTGCCAATCGGCAACATGGTGTTCGGCCCGCTGGTCGACCAATACGGCACGAGGTGGTTGCTGTTTCTTGGTGCAGCGTGGGCGCTGGTGTTGGCGTGGTGGTGCAACACCCGCGCGATTGACGAACGCGCCGCCTAGGCGAAGGCAGCCACGAGGCGCTCGAGACCAGCCACACGAGAGCCCTTCACCAACACGGCATCGCCGTCACCAAACTCGCCGACGCGAGCGATTGCTGCTTGCAGCGTTATCGACTCTTCGCCATACAAATTGGTATCGACACAAATCAACTCAATCTCGTGGCGACGGGCCAGAGCAGCCATGGCGCGGTGTGAGATCTCGGGGTTCTTCAGCTCGGCCATGACGCCGACAAATGCGACGCGACGTCGCGCTGGCACCGCTGCAAGCGTGTCAAATGCGGCAGCCATCGACTTTGGGTTGGCGTTGTAAGCGTCGTCGATCAGCGTCACCCCGCGCGCCGTGGTGTGCAGATGCATTCGGTTGGGCGACATGGGCGCCGATGTGAGGGCGGCCGCGGCTGCGTGAACATCGACACCACACTCACCCGCTGCGGCAATTGCTGCCGCCGCGTTGTGGGCACTGTGGCGACCGGCGATTGGCAATGCAAACGACACGTCGCCCCATGGCGTGGCGAGGTGAACGGTGGCGTGGGCACGATCGTCGAGGTCAACTCGAGTGATACAGACCGTGGCTTCAGACGATTCTCCGAATGTGACCACTCGCGCTGACGTGCGGGCTCTCATCGCGAGCACCCGCTCGTCGTCGGCATTCAAGATTGCCACGCCGTCACTTGGAAGTGCTTCGACGAGTTCGCCCTTGGCGCGTGCGATGCCGTCGAGGTCGTCGAGCAGGGCACTGTGGGCTTCGGCGACCGCAGTAACGATGCCGATGCGAGGCAGACCGACTTCGGTAAGGCGCGTGATTTGCCCGTGGCCACGCATGCCCATTTCCAGCACTAGTGCTTCGGTGTCGTCGTGGGCGTTGAGCAAGGTGATGGGCACACCCTGGTCGTTATTGAACGAACGCGAACTTGCCGCAACCTTCAAGGCTGACCCGATTGCAGCTGCTGCAAAATCTTTGGTGGTGGTCTTACCCACCGACCCAGTGATACCTACTGCTCGGTGTCGCACTCGATCGGCGAGCGATTCACGCGCGAAGCGACCGAGTTGGCGAAGTGCTTCGAGCGTGTCGGGCACCACAATCGCGGTACCGCGCCCCGGTTCGCGTGAGGTGAGATAGGCGCCTGCCCCGCGTGTCAATGCTTCATCGATGTATTCGTGTCCGTCACGTTCGGCGATGATTGGCACAAACAACTGCCCCATCTGCAAAGTGCGCGAGTCAAAGGTGGCACCGGCAAGGTGTGCGTTCTTGCCGCTGAGACGACCACCTACGGCATGCGCAACGTCTGTTGCCATGAACCGCATACGAACATCAAGCGTACGAGGCAAGTACCGTTGAGATGAGTGAATTCGCGCTCGCGCACCCATGTGATCGTCGTGTTTGGCGGCGAATCGGCCGAGCATGACGTAAGTTGCGTGACGGCGGCGCACGTCTTGCGTGCACTCGACCCAGCGAAGTATCAAGTAACCACCATCGGCATCTCGCGAGAGGGTAAATGGATGCTCGCCGAAGGCGCGATGGCCGCACTCTCACGCGGTAGAGATTCGTTGCCCGAGCGGCTAGAAGCGACTGGTCAACCATCGTCGTTGGGTGAAGTGATCGCGGGTGCGAGTGGCGCTGTCGCGGGTGCCAGTGACATGGGGGCTGGCGCAACGAACACCGTGGTGCTCCCCCTCTTGCATGGCCCGATGGGTGAAGACGGAACGATTCAAGGAATGCTCGAACTCGCCCACGTCGCCTATGTTGGCGCCGGTGTGCTCGGCAGCGCCGTGTCGATGGATAAGGCGACCACCAAGCGCGTGCTCGCCGCCGAGGGTATCGCGCAACCAAGGTTCGTCGCACTGCGCGAAGACCAGCTGACGCACGCCGCAGGCGGCACAGGTACTGGTAGCTCCAGCATCACCGCAGCGGCACGCCTCGATGACGTCGTTTCGCAACTCGGGCTGCCACTATTCGTGAAGCCAGCCAACATGGGCTCGTCGGTCGGAGTCGTAAAGGTGAAGTCGCGCGACGAACTTGAGACTGCAGTTCGCGCCGCGCTCGTCTACGACGAGTGGGTGCTGTTTGAAGAAGCCGTCACGGGTCGCGAGATTGAAGTCTCAGTACTCGGCAATCGCCAACCGCGCGCGTCGGTGGCTGGCGAAATCGTTCCTGGTCGAGAGTTTTACGACTATGAAGACAAATACGAAGGTGGCGGCGCACAACTGCTGGTGCCTGCCCCACTCAGCGATGCCGACTCGGCGGCCGTGCGCGAGATGGCGATTCGGGTGTTCAATGCAGTCCGCGCCGAGGGCATGGCGCGCGTCGACTTTTTCTACGAAGAGAAGCGTGCCGACGGCAGCACCGGTCGCGGGTTCTTGTGTAACGAGATCAACACGATTCCGGGGTTTACGCCGATATCGATGTACCCGAAACTGTGGCAAGCCACCGGGCTTTCGTACTCGGCCTTACTCGATGAACTCATCACTCTCGCGCTCGACCGCCACGAGCGCCGCTCGAAGTTCCGCACCACCAAGCGCTAGTCGCCGGTCAGCTGCCAGCGGGCGGAATGTTGATCTTCTTGCCCGGAAACAAGAACACGTCAACACTCGCCCATTGGTTGGCAGCGAGCAGCGCATTCGTTGAAACACAAAACTTTGTGCGAATCGCCGAGAATGAATCGCCGGCCTGCACTTCGTAGGTGCCAGCGGGTCGATCACCACAGCCTGGCTTGCCAACAGGGTTCGCGACCACAGTTTGTTCGGTTTGGTTGACGGTCTTCGATGCACTTGGCGGAATCTTCAACTGCCGCCCCGGATACGGAAACTGCGAGGTGGAAAGCAGACCGTTCCACGACAACAGCTGCTCGACCGAAATGCCGAACAAGTTGGCAACCAAAATCGGCGAGTCGCCAGCCTGCACCACATAGATCTGCTCGACACCGACTGCGCCCGGAGGCAACGTCGTGACCACCGGCGCGATGGTGGTCACCGCGGGCGGAATCGTGGCGAAATCAGTTGGGCCGATCGGCACGATGGTGGTTGCCGACCCGGCAGCGTCAACGCCGCACGAGGTGAGCACCAGCGCGAGCACCAGCCATCGAGAACGCATTGCGACGAGTTTACGCTTCAGTGGCGCGCAACGGCGTGAGGGTGATGCGTGCCACTAAGCAAGCGGGCGGGCCGATGCCACAATCGGCGACGGCAGCGACGTCGAGCCCATGAGATATGCATCGACCGCCGACGCAGCCGCTCGACCTTCGGCGATCGCCCACACGATCAGGCTCTGACCGCGACCCATGTCGCCTGCGACGAACACACCGTCCACGTTCGTGCGATAGTCGTCGGTGCGCGCCACATTGCCGCGCGAGTCGAGTGCCACACCGAGTTGCTCGAGCCACGAGCCCTTCTCGGGGCCCACGAAACCGAGCGCCAAAAAGACCAGATCGGCAGGCAGCTCACGTCGCGTGCCTGGCACCGGCACGAATTTGCCGACTGTCGCCGGGCTGCTCGCAGTCGCTGGCGTGCCGGGTTCGAAGCGCACTTCATTAAGCACCAACGCCCGCACATTGCCGTCGGCGTTGCCGAGAAACTCCTCGGTGTTCACGCTGAACACACGCTCGCCGCCTTCTTCGTGAGCCGACGACGTGCGAAACACCAGACTCCACTGCGGCCACGGGTTGTCGCCGGCACGCACTTCGGGTGGGCGCGGCATGATTTCGAGTTGCGTCACCGACGCTGCACCTTGGCGGTGTGCGGTGCCGAGACAGTCGGCACCGGTATCGCCACCGCCGATGATGATTACGTGCTTGCCGTTGGCATCAATTGACGGCGCGGTGGCGTCACCTTCTTGCACGCGGTTGGCAAGCGGCAGATATTCCATCGCTTGATAGATGCCGCGCAGCTCACGCCCCGGCACGGAAAGGTCGCGCCACGCGGTAGCACCGCAGGCGAGCACGATGGCGTCATGTGTCGCACGTAAGACTTCAACATCGACGTTGCCGCCGACGACGGCATTGGTGCGAAACTCAGTGCCCTCGGCTTGCATTTGTTCAATTCGGCGGTCGAGATGCGACTTTTCCATCTTGAATTCGGGGATGCCATAGCGCAGTAACCCACCAATGCGATCGGCACGTTCGAGCACCACCACCTCGTGCCCCGCACGAGTGAGTTGTTGCGCAGCGGCAAGACCGGCGGGGCCCGAGCCGATCACCGCAACGCGCCGCCCGGTGCGCACACTCGGCACTTGCGGGGTGACCCAACCTTCACGCCAGGCGCGGTCGATGATCTCAACTTCTACCTGCTTGATAGTCACTGGGTCTTGGTTGATGCCAAGCACACAGGCCGACTCGCACGGTGCTGGGCAGAGTCGCCCGGTGAACTCGGGGAAGTTGTTCGTCGCATGCAGACGATCGATCGCATCACGCCAATGGTCGCGGTAGACGAGGTCGTTCCAATCGGGGATCAAGTTGCCGAGTGGACAACCGTTGTTGCAGAAGGGAATGCCGCAATCCATGCAGCGGCCGGCTTGTTGCTGCAACACCTTCTCGTCAAACGGTTCATACACCTCGCGCCAGTCGGCGATACGCACAGGGATAGGCCGGCGCTTTGGTGTGGTGCGACCCCATTGGAGAAAGCCGGATACTTCACCCATGCACGCTCTCCATGATCTTTTGCGCGGTCGTGACGTCGTCGAGCCCGTCGCGCTTGGCGTCGGCCATGACACGCAACACTCGCGCATAGTCGCGTGGCATCACTTTGCGAAACGGCGACTGCGCCACACCAGCAGCGAGCACACGTTGCGCGACGGCTGAGCCGGTGAGATCGGCGTGCTTCTGCAAGGTGGCTGTGAGCCACACGACGTCGTCGGCATCGAGATCAACCACGTCAACGAGTTCGGTATTGACGCGCGAGGCGAAGCCAGCCGCACGAGCTGCGTCGGCCGCACGGGCTGCGTCGACCGCACCAGAGCCAGCCGCCGCCTCGTCGAGCACATAGGCGATGCCACCCGACATGCCGGCCGCAAAATTGCGGCCAGTCGCGCCAAGCACCACCACTCGCCCTCCGGTCATGTATTCGCAGCCGTGGTCACCCACACCTTCAACGACCGCAGTGGCACCCGAGTTGCGCACACAGAACCGCTCGCCCACCACACCGCGCAGGTAGATCTCGCCACTGGTGGCGCCGTAGCCGATCACGTTGCCAGCGATCACGTTGTGTTCGGCGGCAAACGTCGCGTCGCGGTCAGGCCGCACGATGATGCGCCCACCCGACAAGCCCTTGCCGAGATAGTCGTTGCTGTCGCCTTCGAGATGCATGGTGATGCCGCGTGGCACGAAGGCACCGAACGACTGCCCCGCCGACCCGCGAAAGCGCAAGGTGATGGTGTCGTCGGTCAACCCGTTGCCACCCCACTTACGCGTCACTCGGCTGCCCAACATCGTGCCAACCGAGCGATTCACGTTTGAAATGGCCGACGCAAACTCGACGCGACGGCCGTCTTCGAGCGCGGGTGCGCATTCAGCAATCAACAGGTTGTCGAGCGCATCGGCCAAGCCGTGGTCTTGCGCCACCGACTGGTGCAGCGTCGAGTTGTAGGGATTCTCGGCCACGGCCAGCAAGCGCGAGATGTCGAGGCCGCTCGCCTTCCAGTGGTCGACAGCGACTCGCGAGTCGATTCGCTCGACGTGCCCGACGGCTTCGGCAAGCGAGCGATAGCCAAGCAGTGAGAGGTATTCCCGCACTTCTTGGGCGATGTATTCGAAGAAGTTGACGACGAACTCTGGTTGCCCGCTGAAACGCTTGCGCAACTCGGGGTTTTGCGTCGCAATACCGACTGGGCAGGTATCGAGATGGCACACGCGCATCATGATGCAACCGCTCACCACGAGCGGTGCGGTAGCGAAGCCAAACTCTTCTGCACCGAGCAACGCAGCGATAATGACGTCGCGACCGGTCTTCATCTGCCCGTCGGTTTGCACCACGATGCGGTCACGCAGGCCGTTGAGCATCAAGGTCTGCTGAGTTTCGGCGAGGCCAAGCTCCCACGGGGCACCCGCGTGCTTCAGCGACGTGAGCGGCGATGCACCAGTGCCGCCGTCGTGGCCACTAATCAGCACGACATCAGCCTTCGCCTTGCTCACTCCTGCGGCGACGGTGCCGACACCAACTTCAGCCACCAGTTTCACGTGCACGCGCGCCTCGGGGTTCGAGTTCTTCAAATCGTGGATTAGCTGTTTCAAATCTTCGATCGAGTAGATGTCGTGGTGCGGCGGCGGCGAAATTAGCCCCACGCCGGGCGTGCTGTGGCGTGTCTTGGCAATCCATGGATACACCTTGTGTGCCGGCAACTGGCCACCTTCGCCGGGCTTGGCTCCTTGCGCCATCTTGATTTGTAGGTCGTCAGCGTTCACCAGATATTCGCTGGTCACGCCGAAGCGCCCCGACGCCACTTGCTTAATGGCTGAGCGCTTCGAGTCGCCGTTCGGCAGCGGCACATATCGCTCGGCGTCTTCGCCGCCTTCGCCGGTGTTGCTCTTGCCACCGATGCGGTTCATCGCGATGGCGAGTGTTTCGTGCGCTTCGGCTGAGATCGAGCCGTAGCTCATCGCCCCGGTCGAAAATCGCTTGACAATCTCGCTCACGGGTTCGACTTCGTCGATAGGCACCGGCACGGCGGCGGGCTTCAGCTCGAAGAGCCCGCGAAGTGTTGCGAGCACGCGGCTCTGGTCATCAACCGAGGCGGTGTATTGCTTGAAGAGGTCATAACGCCCTGCACGCGTCGCGTGTTGCAGTCGGTAAACCGTCTCGGGGTTAAACAAGTGGTGCTCACCCTCGCGACGCCATTGGTATTCACCGCCGAGTTCCAACTTGCGGTGCGCGCGCTGGTCGGGTCGCGATGGATGCGCGGCGGCATGGCGTGCGGCGACCTCGGCGGCGATCACGTCGAGGCCGATGCCGTCGAGTCGCGACACGGTGCCGGTGAAGTATTCATCAACCAACTCAGTCGACAGCCCGATGGCCTCAAAGATCTGCGCGCCGGTGTATGACGCAACGGTTGACACACCCATCTTGCTCATGACCTTGAGCACGCCCTTACCAGCGGCTTTGATGTAATTGCGCACGGCTTTCTTCGCATCCATGCCGCCGAGACCGTGCATGCCACGACCGTCATCAGCGGTGATCAAGTCTTCGATCGACTCGAACGCAAGATACGGGTTGATCGCACCAGCGCCATAGCCAATCAAGAGCGCCATATGGTGCACTTCGCGCGCGTCGCCGCACTCGATGACGAGACCAACCTTGGTGCGCTGACGTTCGCGAATGAGGTGGTGGTGCACGGCGCTGGTCAACAGCAGCGACGGAATCGGTGCATACACCGAGTCACTGCTGCGATCAGACAGCACGATGATTCGCGCGCCATCATCGATGAGGTCGCTCACCTGGTTGCGAATGCTGTCGAGCGCCGTGCGCATGCCGTAGTCGCCATCGGCCACGCGATAGAGCCCGCTCACCACCGCCGAGCGCAGGTGCGCCATTGTGCCGTCGTCGTTGATGTGGATGATCTTGGCCAACTCGTCGTTGTCGATGATGGGGAACGGCAGCACCAACTGTCGGCAGTTCTCAGGCCCAACTTCGAGCAGATTCGCCTCGGGTCCGAGTGTCGAACCCACCGACGTCACGACTTCTTCACGAATTGCGTCGAGCGGCGGGTTCGTGACTTGTGCGAACAACTGCTTGAAGTAGTCGAACAACAATCGTGGTCGTGCCGACAGCACCGCGAGCGGCGTGTCGGTGCCCATCGAGCCAATCGGTTCGGCCGCGCTCTTGGCCATCGGTGCGATGATCACCTTCATGTCTTCATGCGTGTAGCCGAACACCTGCTGTCGACGCAGCACACTGTCGTGACTGTGCACCACGTGTTCGCGATCGGGCAGTTCGGGCAGCGACACCATGCCGTCGGCCAACCACTGTGCATACGGCGCCGCG
>Ga0255146_1000565_pt1 | contig 9423 bp, 4 predicted proteins | sample Atl_Cont_RepC_8h_FD_188424 | JGI IMG/M metagenome (GOLD analysis project Ga0255146, IMG submission 188424) | Freshwater microbial communities from Altamaha River, Georgia, United States - Atl_Cont_RepC_8h | ecosystem: Environmental > Aquatic > Freshwater > River | place: USA: Georgia | collected...
GCCATTGAAACTGACACTTCTTGGCCTTGAGTACAAGGTCGCGGTGACTGGAGGAACGTGATGGACGGCTTCGCAGCTGACTACAGCCTGACATCTGGCCTGAGCAGCACCAGCGGCTCGGGCTTGAACTTTGGCAATGTGACCTTTGGGCCTGGCCTGTGGAATCCGACGGTTACGTCGAACCTGGGCGGCCTCAACGCCAGCAATGTGACGTGGGGCAGCAATAGCCTGTGGGATCCCCAGGTCGCTGCGTCGAACCCGTTTGGCATGAGCGGCTCGGTCAGTTCATTCGATTGGGCCTCGATCATCCGTGGTGCCACCAATCTGCTGGGCGGCGCTGCCAACGCGGCCACCTCTGCGCTGAACACGGCCGCGCCCTTCCTTGGCCTGGCCTCGAGCATCACGGCCGCTGGCGCCCAGGAGGCCGCATCGTATTACCAGCAGGGCCTGCTGCAGGTGCAGGCTGCCGACACGATGCGCCTGGCGCAGCTGCGCACAGACCAGGACCGCAAGTACGCAGCGCTGCAGGCCGGCCGCAAGCTCAAGGCCGCAGAGATGTTGTCCATGAATTACCAGATCCAGGGCAACAGTTTGCTGCGCAACATGGAGCGCGCCAATGCGGCTGTGCGGGCCAGGGCTGCTGCCAATGGCGTGGCGTATGGCGAGGGCAGTGCGATGGCAGTGCAGGCCGCCAATGTGGGGGCCACGTACCGCGACGTGGGCGTGTCAGATCTCAACGCGCTGACGGCCCGGATCATGGGCTACGAAGACGCCTCGGCCATGTTGCTGGCTGCTGAGCAGCAAGCAAACCTGACGATGGAAGCGGCCGAGACCCAGGCGCGCCAGCTGGAGCTTGCCGGGGAGTTCGCTGTCAAGAGCGGTGGCCTGCTGTCGGGGGCTTCCCTGGTCAGTGGGCTGACCAACTTCGCGCAAACCGTTCGCCCGTTTGGGCCCTAAGCCATGGCAGATCTACCTCTCCTTCAGCCGGGTCGCGTCGAGTTTGCGGGGGTTCCCGCTGCCGTCACGCCCCAGGTCAACGCCCCGACGGTGGACTACGTTGGAACCAGGGCCGCGGTCGGCTATCAGCAGACGGTGGCGCAGACCCTGGACCGCCTCAGCCAGCAGCTGTTTGGCATCGCCAGGACGGCTGCCCAGGAGGCCGGCTACCAATACGTGGCCGACAATCCGATCACGCCGCAACAGTTGGAGGCCGCCAAGAAGGGCGACACAACGCAGCTGGGGATGGGGCAGGGCGGCAGCATCTATGACCAGGCTGTGCGCAAGGCGCGTTCTTTTGAGCTGTCCAGCAACTTTGAGATCGAGGCCCGCACCCGGCTGACCGGGATGCTGCAGGCTGCCGAAGAGGGCAAGGTCACCAGCGAGCAGATCTCGACGGCCATCGGCTCGCTGATGAACGGCTACAGCAAGAGCCTGGCCCAAGTTGACCCCGAGGCCTCGCTCAAGTTCCGCGCCACGACGGCGACCATGGGCAACACGGTCCTGGCCAAGGCAGCGGAAAACGAGCTCAAGCGCGTCAAGGCGCAGCGCCTGGTCAACTTCGACCGCGACTTTGACAACAGCACCAAGCTGCTTGAGGCTGCCGTCTCGCAAGGGTTCTGGCTGGACCCGACAACCAACACCAAGCGCAGCGTGGATGAGCTCGCCGACGTGTACCGGCAGAGCATTACCACCGGCGCCTTGTTGCTGGGTGACGTGAATCTGCAGCGCCAGTACAGCGACAAGTTCGAGAGGGCCTTCCGCGACGCCAAGATCAATTCGGTGACCAAGTTCCTGGTGACTGATGAGGCGCGCCTGGCAGACCCCGAGACCACGCTGCGCCAACTCAACGCTGGCAACGTGGGTAAGATGTCAGACGTGGTCAAGCAGATGCTGGCCACCGACTTTGATGCTGTTGCTAAGGTGCAGGCCAACTTTATGACGGCCGCAAATGCCCGCGCCACTTTGCAACAGCGCGCACGAGATGACGCCAAGCGGCAGGGTGAGGCGCAGGCTGTCAACCTGCTCGAGCAGATCTACCCATTGCAAGAGACCGACCCCAAGCGCAAACAATTGATTCAGCAGCTGACGCAGTTGCCCGAGGGCTCTGTGCCAATTGGTACGCTCAAAGACCTGCTATCGCCGGATACGAAGGGCAACCCTGCGGTTGAGTTCAATCTGCTGCAGGGCATCTACAGCGGCACGGTGACAGAGCCAGCCCAGATTTGGGGTGCTGTCGGCAAGGGCCTGACTGGCCCGCAGGCCGTGTCGCTGCTCAAGACGCTGACGACCGAAGACCGCCGCGACGTGCGCGAGCTCGACAACGGGCTGGCCCGCCTGGCTGGCATCCCGACGATGCCCGGCCAGATCACGGTGATCGACCCCAAGGGTGCGGAGTTCCAGCGCCTGCTGAGCCTGCGCGCAGACGCCCAGCAGATCCAGGCCCAGGCCACCCGCGAGGGCAAGATCCTGCAGCCGCGCCAGGTGCTAGCCGAGGTCGAGAAAAATCTCGAGGCCCGCCGTAACAGCGAGGCGGCCAAGGCAGCACGCACGCAGCTTGAGGTATACGAGAAGAAAGCGGGAGGCCCGATTACGGCTGACTCGCTGCCAGCGCTTGAGCGCAAGGGCACATTCAAGCCCAACGAGATCACGCGCATCAAACAGCTGCTCAACCAATCGCAAGGGATGCAGTGATGGCCTACAGCCCAATCGAGAACAAGTTCATGGACGCGCTGACCGCCGTCCAGTTCCCAGCTACTCCGGTTGAGGAGCAAGCCCTGGCGGCCACAGAGCCCGAGCGGCCTGTGTTGCTGGCCTCGGCGGGTGCCGGGCTGCCGGAGGGCGTGAAGATCACCGGGCAGATCACGCCCATCCAACAAACCGGATTCGAAAAAGCGCTGGAGGGCGCTGGCATGACTCTCGAGCAGGCCGGCCGTTTCTTGGACGGGCTTGGCCAAGTGCAGATCCCGGGCACTGATATCAAGATCAGCCTGGCCGACCTGGTGCCCTTCGTGGGCAGCGCCAAAGACCGCAGCGTGCTGGGCACGACCTGGCAGGGCACGCCCATGGCGATGCAGCAAAAGGGCCGAGGCTTGGATCTGACCCGTGGCACCGGCTTTGCCAGGCAGATGACCGAAGACGCCAAGATGGCCGCCTTCGATATCATCCCGGCGGGCCAGGCTGCGCGCACGGCCGGGCGCGTGGTGAACCGGACAGCAGGCGCTGTCGGAGACGCGGCAGTGCGAGCCATCACTGGCAACCCTGCGGCCACAGCAGTAGGTGTTATTGACGAGGCCAGCCGCATGGGCCCGCTTGCTGTGATGCAGCGCCCCAATGTTGTGAGCACTCGGCTGCCGACCGCCAAGAAGGCGACCGAAGATCCGCTGGCTAACAAGCTAGTGATTGACCTGGCAGCATCGAAGACCGACCCAGAGGCCTTTGCCCACAACGTCAACCTGGTGCGCCAGTACCCCAACTTCGCGTCAAAGTCCCGCAGCCCGGACAAGGCGGCCAACGACTTCATCGACGAGGTGAAGAACAACCTGCTGTTCCTGTACGACCAGGTGCCGCAGGCCACCCGCGACCGCAGCAAGCTCTGGTATGACGGCGCCCGCAACATTGTGGACACGTGGTCGCCGCAGTACAACGTGCCCGACCAGGCTATCGCTGGCGTGCTGGCCGTGCTGTCGCCGCAAAAAGACTGGTTTATGAACGTGAGCCTGGGCCAGCGGGTGCTCGACATTATGACCGGCCAGCAGGCGCATCGCTGGGATGAAGGCATGACGCAGATGGCCAAGGTCATTTGGGACAAGCCGCAGTACGCGCCGATGCTCGACGCAATCAAGGGCAAGACCCTGGCCGAAATCCAAGACCCCGGCCTCAAGGCCATGTGGCTGCGCACGTATGACCAGGCCTACCTGCCGCGTGAGCACCAGATCGTCACGCCCGAGGGCACGTTTGCCGGGACCAGACTCAACGCCAACGGTTCGCCGACGAAGACTGGCTGGGGCTCGCTCAACGAAATCGGCAAGGCTGTTGTGATCCTGGATGACCCGCAGCTGTCGACCATCAGTGCCAACCTGGGCGGTCAGCACAAGGTGCGCAACTTCTACAACAACATCTACGACCCCATTGACCCGGCTGGCCACGTCACCATTGACACCCATGCCGTGGCCGCCGGCCTGCTGCGCCCGCTATCTGGCAACAGCCGAGAGGTGATGCACAACTTTGGCTCCGGCGTGTTGGGCGAGGTCGGCCCGAAGAACAGCTCGATCACCGGGGTGCAGGGCACATATGGCCTCTATGCCGAGGCCTATCGCCGGGCCGCTGCAGAGCGCGGCATTCTGCCCCGCGAGATGCAGTCGATCACCTGGGAGGCGGTGCGCGGCCTGTTCCCCGATACGTTCAAGAGCCAGGCCAAAAATGTCGAGAAGATCGACGGCATTTGGCTACAATACCGGAAGGGTCAAATCTCCCTGGAGGAGGCGCGCAATGAGGTCCTCAGAGCAGCAGGTGGAATCGATGCCCCCGAATGGGAGCGGGCCGGACTACGTCCTCAATCTCCTCAAGCAGTTCAACCTGCCGCTGACCAGGGACAACTACCTGGGGCTGGCGTACCCGGACGGGGCGCCGCCGGACCTGGACGAGACCAGCCTGCCGCCGGAGATTCAACAAGCCTGAGCCGGGGCCGTCGCGCTCCGCAGTCTGGAGCTAAGTGATGGCCATCCCTTCCCTCGAGCAGCGCCTCAATTCCATACTGCCTGCCACCCCGGCAGACGCGGGTCCGATCGAGCCGCCTGCGCTGGAGCCTATGCCGGCCGAGCAGATGCCCCCGGCCGAGGAACAGCCAGATTTTGAGCCGGGCACGCCCGACATGGGCGGCGACCCAACGCTTATGGCCAGCGTGGGTGAGAAGGTGATCGGTGGCTTGGTGCGCAAGACGGTCACCCGGCAGGCGCCACAGGCTGAGCGCAGGCTGATCCCTGGCCTGGCCGACGACGCCATGGGCGAGGCCACCAAGGCTGGTCGGTTCAAGCTCATCCCCGAAGTGCCCGAGGCTGTGGCCACCCAGGTCGAGGCTGCTGTCTCCCGCCGTCAAAAGCAAGGCGCCCTGACTGGTAAGCCCAGCCCGCGGCCTGGCGAAGACGTCAAGGTCGAGCCTTTCAACCTGGCGCGCTATCAGACGCAAGACGCGGCGGGCGTGGTGGCCGGCGTGGCCGACGCATTGAACATCAAAACGAAAGCGGTCACGTTTGATGAGATCAAGGCAAAAGCTGCGGAGAGCGGTATCTCCGAGGCCTTCTTGTCGCGCTTGGTTGGCAACGACGGCAAGATGCTGCCAACCGCGGTTGAGACCTACAAAGCGCTCGAAGTGCTGGAAAGCTCTGCCAAAGAGCTCGACAGTCTCTTCAAGCTGGTGGCCGGTGGGGAAGCGACCGATGTGGATAAGCTGAGGCTGCGCCAGCAGATAGCTTTCCATGGCCTGGTGCAAAAGGGCGTCAAGGGTATGCAGACCGAGACCGCCCGCGCCCTGGCTGTCTTCCGCATCCCGCGTGATGGCAGCGCACAGATTGTGCGCCAGGTGCTTGACGAGTACGGTGGCGACAATGCGCTGCAAGACTTGGCGCGCAGCTATCTGACGCTGGAGTCGCGTGCTGCCCAGAACCAGCTCATGGAACAGTCCATGATGAGCGGGATCAAGGACGTCTGGTTTTCCACGTACATCAACGGCCTGTTGTCGTCGCCGGTCTCTCACGCCAAGAACATCATCGGCAATTCGGCCTTTGGTCTGTACCAGATCCCCGAGCGGTTGGTCGCTGCTTTCTATGGCAATGTGCTGCCGCAGTCGGTGCGCAGCTGGCGCTCGCTGGTGCCGGGGTCTGAGGCCGAAAGGGTCGGCATGGACGAGGCCCTGACCATGGTGCAGTCGCTGCGCAACGGTCTGGTTGAGGGCCTGCAGCTGGCCTCGCGTGCGTGGAAAACTGGCCAGCCCAGCGACCTGATGAGCAAGATCGAGATGCAGCGCGGGATGGATACTCCCAGCATCTCATCGGCTGCCTTTGATATTGCCCCGGACAAGTGGCTGGGCAAGGCGCTGGATTACTACGGCACGGCCATCACCGTACCAGGCCGGGCGCTGATGACCGAGGATGAGTTCTTCAAGGGCGTGCTGTACCGCATGGAGCTCAACGCCCAGGTGACGCGCCGCGGCAAGGCCGTGTACCGTGAGGGCATCGCGGCTGGCATGAGCGAGACAGACGCCATGGCCAAATCGCTGGTCGAGGTCGAGGGCCTGCTGGCAAACCCGCCGCGGGATCTGGACGACATGGCCATGCAGTTCGCGCAGAAGGGCACATTCACGTCCGATCTGCCGCCTGCTTTGAAGGCGCTGCAGGGGGTGTTCAATCACCCGGCCCTCAAGGTAGTGGTGCCTTTCTTCAGAACACCGGCGAATATCGGATTGTCTGTGATTGAGCGCACGCCGTTTGCCCCGATCTCCAGCGTCTGGCGCGAAGAGATTGCCAAGGGTGGCGTGTACCGCGACATGGCCCTGGCCAAGGTGACCCTGGGCTCTGGGCTGCTGGCCACGTTTGCTGCCCTGTCGGCTGAAGGCCACATGACAGGCAGCGGCCCAACCCGCAAGGCAGACCGTGAGGCGCTGATGCGCACGGGCTGGCAACCGTACAGCTTCAAGGTCGGCGACAACTACTACAGCTATGCCGGTTTGGAGCCGGTCTCTGCGCTGCTGGCCATCGCTGCCGACTATGCCGAATACGCCAGGCACGAGCCCGACAGCGACAAGGTCGAGCAGGTGTTCCTGGGCGCGACCTATGGCCTGTATGAGTACCTCAAGGAGCAGCCCTATCTGCAGGGTGCAGCCGAGGTGGTCAACGCGCTGGGCCTGGGGCGCAGCACTGAGGTGGACGGCAAGAAAGCGGTCGACGGCCTGGTCAAACAGTTTGGCGGCTTCCTGATTGGCGGCTCGCCAGCCGGTGCGTACAGCTCCCTGGTGGCCAGCATTGAGCGTCTGTATGACCCGACTGCCAAGGACGTGCGTGCCAGCCCTGAGCTGCCCATGGGGCTGCGCGGGTTTGTGGAGGCTTTCAACCGCTACCGTTCACGCCTGCCGGCCTTCAATGACAGTCTGCCCGAATCGCTCAATCTGTGGGGAGACCCGATTCAGCAAAGCCAGGGCAAAGCCTACGAGATGGTGCTCCCGACCCGCGTGAGCCCTGGCCAGTTCTCGCCCGTAGACGACGCGCTGGTGCGCATCGGTTCTCCGGTCGGTATGCCTGAGCGCAAGCTGCAGGGCGTCGAGCTTGATGCCTTCCAGTACAACCGGCTGTTGACCATCTACGGCAAAGAGCTGCCCAGCAAGCAATCAATCGGCGACATCATGCTGCAGCCTGGTTTTGCTGTGCTGTCTCTGGACGAGCAACAGAAGACGGTGCAGGGCGTGCACTCCAAGTACATGGAAGTGGCACGCAAGCAGCTGATCGCTGAAGACCCGGTATTGCAGGCCAAGATTTTTGAGCTCCAAGAGCTGCGCAGGGCCAACGGGATCTACTACAAACCCTAGCTAATTCGTACAATTTCCATCAGGAAGGATTGAATCATGGGCGTGCCAATCAATAACGTCTCCCGTCGGGTGGTATACGCAGCAAGCGGCACGGGCCCGTATGCGTTCACATTCGAGATCTTGGCGGCCGCGGACATTGCGGTCTACAAAGACGACACGCTGCTGACGCTGACGACCGACTACACGGTGACGATCAACGCCAACGGTACTGGCAGCATCACGTTGACGGCATCGCCAACTGGCGCCACGCAGATCGCCATTGTGGGCAATCGCACAATTCAACGCCTGACTGACTTTGTGACGGGCGGCGACCTGTTTGCCAATACGATCAATGACGAGCTTGACCAGCAGACCATCTTTGCCCAGCAAAACGCGGAGGGTTTGGACCGTTCACTGAAGGCCCCGCAGACTGACCCGACCAGCATCAATATGACGCTGCCGCGGGCGTCTGTCCGCGCCAACAAGACGCTGGCATTTGACGCAAACGGCAACCCGACAACCGGCGAGGTGATCGGTGACAACCGCGGCAATTGGGCCGCTGGAACCGCGTACAACAAGCGCGACATTGTCAAGGACACGAGCAACGGCAACATCTACTACGCCAATACGGCGCACACGTCGAGCGGCTCGCAGCCGATCAGCTCGAATGCCGACTCTGCCAAGTGGGATCTAATTGTCGACAACGCTGCGGCTGGCGCATCGGCCTCAGCTGCGGCGGCTTCCGCATCGGCCGCGGCCTCGAGTGCCTCGGCTGCCTCGACGTCAGCGAGCAATGCGTCGAGCTCGGCTTCAAGCGCTGCCAGCTCGGCGTCTGCTGCGTCTACGTCGGCCAGCAATGCCAGCACGTCGGCGACCAACGCCGCCAGCTCTGCAAGCACGGCTTCGACCCAGGCCAGCAATGCGGCGACAAGCGCCACGAATGCCGCAAACAGCGCGACCAGTGCGAGCAATAGCGCCAGCACGGCCACGACCCAGGCGACCAACGCCAGCAACAGCGCGAGCTCGGCTTCTACGTCTGCAACCAATGCGGCCAACAGCGCCAGCAGCGCATCAAGCTCGGCCAGCTCGGCGAGCTCAAGCGCCAGCAGTGCGTCTACGAGTGCGAGCAACGCGGCCTCGAGCGCGACCGCAGCTGCTGCCAGCGCCACGTCTGCGGCTGCCAGCTATGACAGCTTTGACGACCGCTACCTGGGGGCCAAGACCAGCGACCCGACCCTGGACAACGACGGCAATGCGCTGCTGACGGGTGCTCTGTATTTCAACAGCAGCACGGGCGAGATGAAGGTCTACAGCGGCAGCGCTTGGGTCTCCTCATTCTTGACCACTGGAGCACAGACCATCACCGGCGTCAAAACGTTTGCCAGCAACCCGATCCTATCCGCAGGAACCGCCAACGGAGTGGCCTACCTCAATGGCAGCAAGGTGCTGACCACGGGCGGAAATTTGCAGTTTGATGGAAACCAACTTTACGCAAGGTCTGGCACTTCTGCTTTTGCATTAAGAATTGAAAGCGGAAATGCAGCATCAGAAAACTGGATTTCTTGGGTATCTGGAGCCAATACTATTGGTTCTATATATCGCGGTGCCAGTGATAACTCTGTCAACTACACATCCAATTTTGGCCCAACAATCTGGTCTATTGGGTCAGCCGGAACCGCCACCGAACAAATGCGCCTGACCTCTACCGGGTTGGGCATTGGGACGAGTTCGCCTTCTTACCGCTTGGATGTATCAAGTGCATCTACGCCAGTTGCAAGATTTACAGGCTCGGCCAACGCTTATGTAGATTTCTCTGACGGCACGGTAACTTCAAGGCTGCAAAACAGTGGTGCGTTGCTATTTGGCAC
>Ga0255146_1000568_pt1 | contig 9393 bp, 6 predicted proteins | sample Atl_Cont_RepC_8h_FD_188424 | JGI IMG/M metagenome (GOLD analysis project Ga0255146, IMG submission 188424) | Freshwater microbial communities from Altamaha River, Georgia, United States - Atl_Cont_RepC_8h | ecosystem: Environmental > Aquatic > Freshwater > River | place: USA: Georgia | collected...
GGCATCACCGCGTTCACCTTCCATCCCGACGGGCGCGTCGAGTACCGCCCCTGCGCGATCTCCGAGGAGACCCTTTTTAACCTCGAGGACAACCTCCTGCTGTTCTTCACCGGCTACAGCCGCAGCGCCTCGGCCATCCTCAAGGACCAAAACGAGCGCTCCAAGGCGGCGGACCAAGCGATGCTGGACAACCTCCACTTCACCAAGGAGCTCGGCCGGCAGTCCCTCGCGGCGCTGGAGACCGGGCGGCTCGAAGAGTTCGCGCGCCTGATGGACGTGCACTGGCGCCGCAAGCAGGCGCGGAGCGCGGGGATGAGCAACGACCGGATCAACGCGTGGTACGACCACGCGATGGCCCACGGCGCCCTCGGCGGGAAGCTGATCGGCGCGGGCGGCGGGGGCTTCCTGATGTTCTACGCCGGCGACAAGCAGGAGCTGCGCCGCGCGATGCGCGAGCAGGGGCTCCAGGAGGTGCGTTTCCGCTTCGACTTCGAGGGCACCAAGGTCGTCGCGCAGAACTGAGCGCCCGGTCCCCGCCGCGGACCGCCGTCCCGCGGTTGCACCCGCGACCGCCGCGGTAAGCCTGACTCCACCCCATGACCCCGCTGTCCCAGACCTTCGGCTGGCTCGATTACGCGATCTTCGCCGCCTACCTCGCCCTCACCGCGGCCATCGGCCTCTGGTTCGCCCGCGGGCAGCGGGACCTGAAGGAGTACTTCCTCGCGGGGCGCTCGATGGGGAGCGTGGTCGTGTCGATGACGATCCTCGCGGCGCTCTTCTCGGGCATCACCTTCCTCTCGGCGCCGGGCGAGGGCTACCTGCACGGCCCGGCCTTCTTCCTCGTCAACCTCGGCTTCTTCATCGCCACCCCGCTGACGAACATCGTCTTCCTCCGCTTCCTCTACAGCCGCCGCTTCTTTACCGCCTACCAGTACCTGGAGGAGCGCTTCTCCACCCCCCTGCGCACGCTCGCCTCGGGCGCCTTCATCCTGCGCGTGCTGCTGTGGCTGGCCGCGGCCACCTACGCGCCGGCGCTCGCCCTCGAGCAGGTGACCGGGCTGCCGCTCTGGTTCACGATCGTCTGCACGGGCCTGGTGACCACCGTCTACACCACCTTCGGGGGGATGCGGGCGGTGATCTGGACGGACATCATGCAGCTTGTCGTGCTCTTCGGCGGGATGGTGGTGGTGGTGGTGCTGGCGCTGCAGCAGATCCCCGGCGGCCTCGCGCAGGTGATCGCCCTCGGGCGGGAGGGGGGCAAGCTCGAGCTCAGCCTGAGCCCTGACCCCACCGTGCGCGTGACCCTGTGGGGCCTCCTGCTCGGCGCGGGCTTTATGTACCTCGTGCAGATGGCGACGGACCAGGTCTCGGTGCAGCGTTACCTGACGGCGAGCAGCCTGCGCGCGGCGCAACGCGGGCTCTGGATCAAGCTCGCCCTGGTGTTGCCGGTCACGGGGGTCTTCTACGGCAGCGGCCTGGTGTTCTGGGCCTTCTACCAGCTCAAGGGCGACCCGCTAGCCGCGGGCCACATCAGCAAGGCGGACCAGATCCTGCCCTACTTCGTGATGCACCAACTGCCCGCCGGCCTGCCCGGGCTCTTCATCGCGGCCATCTACGCCGCGAGCATGTCGACGATCTCCGCGGGCATCAACTCGCTCACCTCCGCCAGCCTCGTCGACTTCTACCAGCGCCTGTGGCGCCGGCCCGACCTCTCCGACCGCCACCAGCTGCGGCTGGCCCGCCTCCTCACCTTCGCCTACGGCGGGATCGTGATGCTGCTCGCCTTCCTCGTAGAGTCGCTCGGCACCCTGCTCGAGGCCACCAACAAGGTGATCAGCATGGTGGGCGGCCCCCTGATCGGGCTCTTCCTGCTCGGGATGCTCACCGCGCGCGCCACCGCCCGCGGGGCCCTGCTCGGCTGGGCGATCGGCACCGCCGCGACCCTCTGGATCAGCTTCCGGACCCCGATCTCGTTCCTCTGGTGGGCCCTCGCGGGCACCGTGGTCACGTTCGTGGCGGGCTACCTGCTCAGCCTCCTCGATCCGCCGCCCGCCGACCGCCAGCTGGCCGGGCTCACCTGGAGCCGCCGGCCGCCGCCCGAAGAGTGAGGCCCGGGCTTGCACCGGACGGACGACCCGCCACGGTCCCCCCCACCACCCCACCCTCCTCCCATGCGTCTCCTGCTGCCCTCCCTCGCCGCCTGCGTCCTCGCCGCCGCGCTCTCCGCCGCCGCGCCCCGCCCGATCAAGCTGTTCAACGGCCGCGACCTCGACGGCTGGTACACCTACACCGTCCAGACCCGCCACGAGAATCCCGGCATCTTCACGGTCGTCGACGGGATGCTCAAGGTGTCCGGCGGCGCCGGCGACGTCGCCTACTACGGGGGCATCATCACCAAGGAGCGGTACGCCAACTACCGGCTGACCTTCGACTACAAGTGGGGCGGGCCCACGTACGGGAACCGCAAGACCAAGTCGCGTGACTCCGGCGTGCTCGTGCACTGCATCGGGCCCAATGAGGTGAGCCCCTGGATGACCTCCTACGAGTTCCAGATCATCGAGGGCGGCACCGGCGACATCCTCGTGGTCAACGCCACCAAGAAGGATGACGCGGGCCAGCCCGCCACCCTCCTGCTCACCAGCGAGGGTTTCCTCGACGGGAAACAGAAATACTACAAGGCCGGCGGCGAGGTGATGACCTACAAGGACAGCGGCCGGCACAACTGGTGGGGCCGCGACCCGAAGTGGACCGACACGCTCGGCGTGCGCGGGCCGAAGGATGTCGAGTCGCCCCTCGGCGAATGGACCCGCTGCGAGATCGTCTGCCGCGGCGACAAGCTGGAGTTCTACGTCAACGGCCAGCTCGTGAACAAGGCGTGGGGGCTGAACGTCACCAAGGGGAAGATCTTCTTCCAGACGGAGGGCGCCGAGATCTGGTACCGGAACCTCGAGCTGACGCCCCTGGAGTGAGCGGCGGGCGCCCCCGGCGGCGCCCTCAGGGCGGCGGCGCCTGCCAGACCGCCACGCCGAGGTGGTAACGCTCGTGGTTCTCCGCGCGCTTGGCGTAGTACGCGGTCACGATCCGGCCGTCGGCCCGCTGCACGCTGCTCGGGTAGCCGCAGTCCGACTCCAGGCTGCGCGCGAGCCGCAGGGGCGCTCCCCAGGTGCGGCCCCCGTCCGTGCTCAGTTTCGCCAGCACCCCGAGATGCCCCGGGACGCGGTTGCCATAGCTGAGCAGCAGCCGGCCGTCGCGCAACCGCAGCAGGCTCCCGTTCAGCTCGTCGCGGGCCGTCACCGCGAGGGGCTCGCCCCAGGTCCGGCCGGCGTCGGCGGACCGGAACAGGTCAACCCCGCCGGAACGCGCGGCCGCCAGCCACTCGCCGCCGCCGAGGTGCAGGAGCACGGTCTCGTTGTGCTCCGGGCCGATGACAGCCCCGCGCGTCCAGGTGCGGCCGTCGTCATCGCTGCGGAAATGCCACGCGCGCCAGCCGCGGATCCTGGTGCCGGCGGCGGGGTCCGTGAATTCCCCCGCGTAACAGGACGCGTGCAGGGCGCCGTCGGGGCCGGCAACGATCAGGCCGAAGGGGATGTAGGGGGTCCAACCGGCGGGGCCCGTGGGGAACTCGCGGCGCTGGCTCCACGTCCGGCCGCCATCGGCCGAACGGCAGACCCAGACCGGCAGGACGGCGTCGCGGAACGGCTCCTGCTTCGGCCGGCCCGGCTGCTGCTCGTCGCTCCAGCCGGAGCAGAGCACGAGGAGATCGCCGTTGGCGGCGAGTCCGGCAGCGACGTTCATCCGGACCGTGCGCGGCTCATTGGGCGCGGGGTGGCCCCGCTTCGTCCAGCGTTCGCCGTCGGGGCTGGCCCAGATCTCGATGTCGCCCTCGACGCGCCCGTGGCTGGGGCGGTTGAAGATCGCCGCCGCGATCGTGCCGTCGGGCAGCGTGACCAGCACCGGCCACGCGCACACGTTGTCGACCGCGACAAAACGCGCGATCACCGGCGGCGCGGGCGGCTCCGCGGCGGGCAGAGGCACGGCGGCGAGCGCCACGAGGAACGAGAGCCGCCAGGGCCACGCCCGGCGGCGCGCGGGGAGAAGGGAGCGGTGCGCGTTCATTCGGGAAGGGCGAAAGCGACGATGATCCCGCCGGCGGGCCGGCCCGATTTGCCGCCCCCGGCGGAGATGACGAGATACTGGCGCCCCTCCACCTCATAGGTGCTGGGCGTGGCGTTGCCGGAGAACGGCAGCGGCGCCTGCCAGAGCACCCGCCCGGTCTCCTTGTCGAACGCGCGGATGGTCTCGTCCGCGGACGCCGCGATGAAGATCAGCCCGCCGGCCGTGACCACCGGACCGCCGTAATTCTCGGTGCCGGTGGGCGGGATCCCGCGGGCGGTCAATTCCTTGTACTCCCCGAGCGGCACCTTCCACTTGAGCTCGCCGGTGTTGAGATCGACGGCGTTGAGGGTGCCCCACGGCGGCTTGATCGCGGGATACCCCTCGGCGTCCAGCCAGCGGCGGAAGCCACCGAAGGTGTACAACGGCTCATCCCCCTCCGCGCCCCCCGCCTGCCCCTTGGCCTTGGCCGGCGCGGGGCGGCCGGGGGCCGCGGGTCCGAAACCGTAGAGGTGATCCAGGATCGCGTTCCGTTGCGCCACCGGCACCGCTGCCATCGGCGGCATCCGGCCGATGCCCTGCTCGAGAAGACGCGCCACCTCGTCCCGGGGCCGGCGCGCGGCGAGGCCGGTGAGCGCCGGGATGCCGTTCGCCGGATCCCCGGTCTTGTCCTCGCGGTGGCAGGGTCCGCAGTGGATCAGGTACTGGCGCTGCGGATAAGCGACGACCGCTCCGTCGCGCCGCGTCGGCACCAGCTGGTGGATCCAGGGCATCTCGTTGACGTTCGCGTAGAGGATGCCGTCGGGGTCGGCGGCCGAGCCGCCCCACTCGAACCCGCCGTCGAAGCCGGGGAAAAGGATCGTCTCGCTCCACCGTGGGGGCGGGAACGAGCCGAAGTTCCCGGCGCGGGCCAGACGTTCCGCGGTGAGCTGCCGCGCGGCGGGTGAGACGTCGGACACATCCTCCGGCGTGTAACGCTGCCGCATCAGCGGCGCGGGCTTCTCCTGGAAAGGCTGCGTCGGCCACACGCGCACGCCCGGGATCTCGGAGGCGGCGACCGGCCGCTCGTGGATCGGCCAGAGCGGCTCGCCGGTCTCGCGGTCGAAGACGAAAAGCCGGCCCATCTTCGTGCCCTGCGCGACGGCATCGATGCGCCTTCCGCCGTGGCGAACGGTGAGTAGCGTCGGCGGCGCGGGCAGGTCCAGGTCCCACACGTCGTGGTGCACCAGCTGATGGTGCCAGAGCCGGCGGCCGGTGGCGGCGTCGAGGGCGATGAGGGAGTTCGCGTAGAGGTTCTCGCCGAAGCGGCGCCCGCCCCAGAAGTCGGGACCAGCGGTCTCCGTCGCGGCGTAGACGATGCCCCGCGCCTCGTCGAGGGTGAGGCCCGACCACGGGGCGGCGCCGCCGGTCGCGCGCCAGCCGTCCGCCGGCCAGGTCTCGGCTCCGGGCTCGCCGGGTCGGGGGATGGTGTGGAAGACCCAGCGCAGGGCGCCGGTACGGACGTCGAAGGCCCGGACGGCACCGGGGACATTCTCGGCCACGTTCGCCCCGAGGATGAGGAAGTCGCGCCAGAGGACCCCCGGCGTGTTGAGTCCCGCCACGGCGGGGCCGTCCCCGCCGCGCAGGCCGGTGCCGAGCGCGATCGAGCCGTTCTCGCCGAAGCCGCGCAGGGGCTGGCCGGTGGCGGCGTCGAGGGCGTACAGGCGCGTCGCGCCCGCGGTGAAGATGCGCCGGTCCGCGCCCTCGGCCCAGTACATCACCCCACGCAGCCGCCGCCCGAGCGCCTCGGGGTGCTCGCGGCGCGGGTCGAAGCGCCAGCGTTCGCGGCCGGTCGCGGCGTCGAGGGCGACGACTTGGCGCCCCGGCGTCGCGGCGTAAAGCACGCCGTCGATCACGAGGTTGTTGGACTGGAATTCGCCCTTCTCCCCGGTGTCGTAGGTCCACGCGACCCTGAGGCCGGCGACGTTGCCGCGGTGGATCCGCGCGAGGGTCGAATAGTGGCTGCGCGCCGCGTCCCCTAGGTAAGCGGGCCAATCCCGCCCGGCGGGGGCGGCGGCCGGGAGGGAGGCGGTGGCGGCCAGCAGGAGCGCGGCCAGCAGGGGGCGGGGCGAGGCGGGGGCGGCCTTCGGCATCCGCCCATCGAAGGGTGCGCGGCGCGGGGCACAAGCGGGAAGCGGCCGCAACGAAGGCTCGCCCCGCGGGCCGATTGCCGGAAAGCTCCGCGCCGATCCCACCGATGAAACTCCGCCGCAGCCGCCTGCTGTCCCTCGTGCGCGAGGGCCAGCTCGTCACCGTGTTCAAGGCCAACCTCAACGACCCGCGCGTCCTCGAGATCGCGGGGCTCTGCGGCTGCGACGCGGTCTGGATCTGCAACGAGCACGTGCCCAATGACTGGACGAACCTCGAGCACCAGATCCGCGCGGCGCGGCTGCACGATGTCGACACGCTGGTGCGGGTCGCGAAGGGCTCCTACAGCGACTACATCCGTCCCTTCGAGGCGGACGCCACCGGCATCATCGTGCCCCACGTGGGCTCCGCGGCGGAGGCGCGCCAGATCGTCGACTGGGTGCGCTGCCACCCCGTCGGCCGCCGCCCGCTCGACGGCGGCAACACCGACGGGAAATTCTGCCTCATCCCGATCACGGAATACACCCGCCACACCAACGAGGAGCGGGTGGTGGTGCTGCAGATCGAGTCACCCGAGGCCCTCGAGCAGGTCGAGGAGATCGCGGCGGTGCCCGGCTTCGACGGCCTGATGTTCGGCCCGGGGGACTTCAGCCACCGGATCGGCAAGGTCGGGCAGATCGACGCCCCCGAGGTGGTCGCGGCCCGCCGCCGGGTCGCCGCAGCCGCGCGCCGCCACGGCAAGTTCACGATGTCCTCGGGGCTCTTCCAGCCCTTCAGCGACCTGATCGAGGAGGGGACCCGGGTGTTCAACATCGGCGCGGACGTGCTCGCGCTGGGCGCCTACGTGAAACAGCGCCTGGAAGTCGTGCGCGGCCACGTCGAGAGCCTGCCCCCCGGGCTGAAGCCCGGACCCCGCTCTCCTTACGGGGGCTGAACGGCCCGGCCGCGGCCCCGCCCCGATGACCGCCGATCCCCGCGTCCACCTTTTCCGCGCCGTCCCCGCCGAGCTCGGCGAGGGCGCGGTGTGGCATCCCGGCCGCGGCACGCTCCTCTGGGTCGACATCCTCGGCCGCCGCGTGCACGAGGCCGGACCCGCGGACGCGGCCACGGTCACCCGGCCCGTCCCCCAACTGGTCGGGGCGGTGCTGCCCACCCGCGGGGCCGAGCTGCTCGTGGCGCTGCAGGACGGGATCCACCGGCTCGACCCGGCGACGGGCTTGACGCGGCCCTGGGCGGCAGCGCCCGGACACGACGCGGCGACGCTGCGGTTCAATGACGCGAAGTGCGACCCGCAGGGGCGGCTCTGGGCGGGGACGATGGCGCTCGACGAGGCGCCGGGGCGGGGCGCGCTCTACTGCTTCACGCCCGAAGGGAAGTGCCGTCGCTGGCGCGACGGCGTCAGCGTCTCCAACGGGCTCGCGTGGTCCCCGGACCAGCGGACGCTCTACTACATCGATTCGCCGACCCGTACGGTGCAGGCCTTCGACTTCGAGCCGGAGACCGGAACCCTCGCGCGCCCCCGCGTGGCCTTCGCCACTACCGCGGCCCCCGGGTTCCCGGACGGGTGCACCATCGACACCGAGGGCCACCTCTGGATCGCGTTTTGGGACGGTGGCTGCGTGGGCCGCTGGGACCCGGTGCGGGGCTGCCTCCTAGAGACGGTCCGCCTGCCGGCGGCGCGGGTGACGACCTGCACGTTCGGCGGACCCCGGCTCGACACGCTGTTCATCACCACCGCGGCCTGCCGGTTGACCGCAGCGGAGCGCGCGGCGCAACCGGAGGCGGGGTTCGTCTTCGCGGCGCAGGTCGGCGCCACCGGGCGGGCGACGGATCTCTTCGCCGGCTGACCCGGGGCGGCCGGCCGGCGCTCAGGCCGGCAACTCCACCTCGATCCGCAGCCCGGAGCGGTCGGCGCGGTTCACCGCCCGGATCGAGCCGCCGTGGAGCTGGGCGATGCTGCGTGAGATCGCGAGGCCCAGGCCGTGCCCGGGGCGCGTGCCGCCGTCGCGGCGCTCAAAACGCACGAAGCGCTCGAAAAGCCGGGCCAGTTGCTCGGGGGGCAGGCCGGGGCCCTCGTCGAGCACCTCGAAGCGCCAGCCCTCCTCGGCCGGAGCCGAGCGCAGGCGGACCTCGCCGCCGGGCGGGGTCACCGAGATCGCGTTGGAGAGCACGTTGAGGAGCAGCTGCCGCAACAGGCCCGGGTCGGCGCGGATCTCCGCGTCAGTCGCGGCCTCCACCACGAGCCGGACACCGCGGTCGGCGGCCAGAACCTGCGCATCCTCGGCGAGCGGGCCCAGCAGCGAGCCGACGGCCGCGGGGCGCAGCGTGCACTGCAGGGCCCCGCTTTCGGCGCGCGCGAGGAAAAGCAGGCGGTCGGCGACGTGGTTGATCCGGTCGATCTCCTCCAGGATGTCGGCCACCGCGGCGACCGCCTCGGGATCCGCCGCCACCCGCCCCCGCAACCGCTCCGCGTTCAGGCGGATCAGCGAGAGGGGGGTTTTCACCTCGTGGGACACATCGGCGGCGAAGCGGCCGACCTGCTCGAAGGCGGACTGCAGCCGGTCGAACATCTGGTTCAGCAGGCGCGCGAGCGAGGCGAGTTCGTCCCGTCCGCCGGGCGCGGGAATGCGCTCGCTCAGGTTGTCCGAGCGGATGCGGTTGGCCGTCTCGGCGATCAGCCGGAGCGGACGCAGGGTGACGCGACTGAAGGCGTAGCCGAGGCCGAGCCCCACGGCGACCACCCCGGCGAGCAGCAGCAGCGAGATGCGCGCATAATCCCAGAGGAGGCCGTCGACGATCCCGAGGGAGCTGGCAATGATGAGACGCCAGCCCTCGCCCGGGAATTCCGACACGAAGAGTGGCCCGACGCCCGGCAGCTCGACCTCGCCGTGGACCGTGCCCGCGGGCAGCGGCGGCAATTCGGCGGCGCCAAGGTTGCGGGAGCGGAAGAGTACCCGGCCCGCGGGGTCGCGCACCTGCACCAGGAAGAGCGTCGCGTCGTTCTCGGCGTCACGGCCGATGCGCCGCGCGGTCTCCTCGGGCGTCAGCGGGGGGCCGCTGCCCAGCAGCAGGCGCAGCTCCGCGTGCTCGGTCCCGTGGAGGAGCTCGAGGTTGCGCCGCAGCTCCCGGTCGAGCAGCCAGCCGCCCGCGGCG
>Ga0255146_1000574_pt1 | contig 9299 bp, 6 predicted proteins | sample Atl_Cont_RepC_8h_FD_188424 | JGI IMG/M metagenome (GOLD analysis project Ga0255146, IMG submission 188424) | Freshwater microbial communities from Altamaha River, Georgia, United States - Atl_Cont_RepC_8h | ecosystem: Environmental > Aquatic > Freshwater > River | place: USA: Georgia | collected...
GCCGTCCCCACGCCAACCCGAATCGCTGCGCGGAAGGCGCCTCGTTCCCGCCTGCCCGGGGCGGCGCGCCCCAGCTACACCAATCCGCGAAACCTCCGAATTCCGAAGCCCAAACCTCTCCGGTCGGTTCGTTGTAGCCGGGGCGAGTCGCCCCGGTCCACGCAGGCGGCACCCCGTCTTCGCGGCAGCCGTCCCCACGCCAACCCGAATCGCTGCGCGGAAGGCGCCTCGTTCCCGCCTGCCCGGGGCGGCGCGCCCCAGCTACACCAATCCACTCACGCGGCGTCTATGGACGCCACGCACGGCCCCGATCGCGCCCTGCATCCCTTGCGCCTTTTGTGGCCATCGCCCGGCCTCGCCCAACTCAGCCCACGAAATTCTCCGTCACCAGCAACGTCGCCCCCTCGGGCGCGGTGAGGGCGAACGCGCCGGCGTACGGCGCGAGCACATTGTCGCCCCGCCGCAGCGGCTCGCCCGCACCCTCCAGCCGGCCGGCTACCACGCTCAGGATCCGTGGCTGCTCACCCGCGGCCAGCGTCAGGCGTGCGCCCGGCGCCAGCGCCACCCGGCGCAACCGGAACTCCGGAGCATCCGCCAGCACCGCGGACCCCGGCGCCGCCCGCAGCGGCCGCGGCTCGACGTCGTCCCAGAGGATCGAGCGCAGCGATTCCTCCACGTGCAGCTGCCGCGGGCGGCCGTCGAGGCCCACGCGGCCCCAGTCGTAGACGCGGTAGGTGGTGTCGGAATTCTGCTGGATCTCGAGGATCAGGTTGCCGCCGTCGATCGCGTGCAGCTGGCCGCTCCGCACCAGAATCGAATCCCCCGCCGCGACCGGGAACCGGTGCACGCACTCCTCCAGCGTGCCCGCGGCCAGGGCGGCGGCGAAGGCCTCGCGGGTGACGCCGCGGCGCAGGCCCACGATGAGGTGCGCGCCCGGCTGGCACTCGGCGAGGTACCAGTTCTCCGTCTTCGGCTCGCCGCGGAGCTCGCCAGCCACGGCGGCGGGCGGGTGGACCTGCAGGCTCAGCCGTTCGCGGCAGTCGAGCCACTTGACCAAAATCGGGAACGGCCGCGCGGCCGCCCATCCCGGCCCCATCACCCCCGCCGGATCCGCCGCGATTACCGCGCGCAGGGACTGGCCGTCCCACGGCCCGCCGACGATCCGCGACTGGGCCTCGGGGCGGTCGACCAATTCCCAGCTTTCGCCGATCGGCCGGTCGCCGGAGGGCAGCGCGCGGCCCAACGCGGAGGCGAGGGCGCGGCCACCCCAGACGCGTTCCTGATAGAGCGGGGCGAAGCGGAAAAGGGGGAGCGGGGTCATCAAAAGGAGGTAAATCGGGGATCGGGCGGGGGGATTTGCGTTTGACCGGCCGGGCGGATGGCCTCGGATTCCCAGCCTGCCCGATCCGTCGGAGCCAAATGCCCAAGGCCGAGAGCTCAACTACTTTTGCCAGCACCGCACGCGCGCCGATCCTCTGGGGACTCGCGATCGGGGCGGCGTTGGGCGGGGCCTACCTCACGGTCGCCCTCGCGACCTACGACCCCTCGCAGAGCCCGTACGACCACCAACCGCTGCCGACGGTGCGCGGTCCGGCGGGCATCGTGGGCGCCTACCTTGCCGCCTCGGTCTACCGGATGCTCGGCTTCGCCGGCTGGCTCCTGCCCCTGTTCCTCGCCTGGCTGGTGTACCTCGCCGTGCGGGGTTCGCGCCGGGTGACGCAGGCCCGCGTGCTGACGATGGTCGCGGGGCTGCTGACGGGCGCGGGGATCGCGGCGATGTTCGCGGCGGAGACCTGGCGGAGCAACTGGTGCCCGGCGGGGCCCGGCGGGTTCATCGGGCTCTGGCTCTACCACGGTTTCCTCGAGCCGCTGCTCGGCGGCTTCGGCGCCGGCCTGCTGCTGGTGTCGGTCTACATCGGCTGCCTCGTCTTCATTTTCTTCAGCGACCTCGCGGGGGAGTTCCAGCGCGCCCTTGCCGCGTTCGCCGCGTGGCGGGCGGAACGGGCCAAGCTGGCCGCGGAGCGCGCGGCGCAACGCCAGCAGGAGGCCGAGCTGTTGCGCAAGGCCCAGGCCGCCGCCGCGGCCAAGGAGGCCAGCGCCAAGGAAAAGCCCACGGCGCCCCCCGCCCCCGCCCTCGTCGGGCCCTCCGGCCCGAAGGTCGCGGCCCCGAAGGCGGACGGCGATCCCCTCACCCGCCGCGCCCCGCGCACGCCCGCGCCGGAACCCGCGGACGAGCCCTTGCCCGCGCCCGCCAAGCCGGTCCCGGCCGCGGAGAAGGCGGCCCCGGCCACCCCGGCGCCCGGCAAGGTGGCCCTCAAGATCGTCAAGCCCGAGGAGCCCAAGAAGGCGGTGCGCCCGGCCCTGCCCCAGAGCGAGGACAAGGACTACCAGTTCCCGCCGCTCTCCCTCCTGCGCGAACAGGTGCGGGCCTCCGCCGCGGACGGCGAGGAGGAGCACCGCCAGAACGCCAGCAACCTGCTCCGGATCCTCTCCGAGTTCGGCGTCGAGGTCACCCTCGGCGAGGTCCACGTCGGGCCCGTGATCACCCGCTACGAGGTCATCCCCGCCCCCGGCGTGCGGGTGGAGAAGATCTCCGGCCTCGACAAGAACATCGCCCTCGGGATGCGGGCCCAGTCCGTGCGCATCCTCGCCCCCATTCCCGGCAAGGCCGCGGTGGGCGTGGAGGTCCCGAACCAGCGGCCGACCCCGGTCGGGATGCGCGAGCTGCTCGAGAGCGAGGACTGGGGCGGCAACAAGGCGGAGATCCCCATCGCCCTCGGCAAGGACGTCTCCGGCGCCCCGCTAATCTCGGACCTCGCCAAGATGCCGCACCTGCTCATCGCAGGCGCCACCGGTTCCGGCAAGTCGGTCTGCATCAACTCCATCGTCGCCTCGATCCTCTATTCGAAGAGCCCGAAGGACCTGCGGATGATTATGGTGGATCCGAAGGTCGTGGAGCTGAAGATCTTCAATGCGCTGCCGCATATGCTGATCCCGGTGGTGACGGAGCCGAAGAAGGTCCCCGCCGCCCTGAAGTGGCTGCTGAAGGAGATGGAGCAGCGCTACCAGATCTTCGCCAAGGTGAACGTCCGCAACATCGTGGGCTTCAACCAGCGCAAGCGCGGGGGCGAGGAACCGCCGCCGCCGCCCGAGGCCCAGGGCGTCCTCGAGGGCGTGGACCCGCTCGCCGGCGTGGAGATCCCGGATCGCCTGCCCTACATCGTCGCGATCATCGACGAGCTGGCCGACCTGATGGCGGTGGCCCCGGCGGACATCGAGACCAACATCGCCCGCCTCGCCCAGCTGGCCCGCGCGGCCGGCATCCACCTCATCATCGCCACCCAGCGGCCCTCCGTGAACGTCATCACCGGCGTCATCAAGGCCAACCTCCCTTCCCGCATCGCCTTCCAGGTGGCCTCGCAGGTCGACTCGCGGACGATCCTCGACACCAAGGGCGCGGACACCCTGATCGGCCGCGGCGATATGCTGTTCTCGCCCCCGGGTTCGTCCCGGCTGGTGCGCGCGCAGGGCGCGTTCGTCTCGGACGAGGAGGTCCAGGCGATGGTCGAGCACCTCAAGCGCAACGGCCCGCCCCAGTACGCCCAGTCGGTGCAGCAGCAGATCGACCGCGCGGCGCGCGAGGACGAGGACGGCGAGGGCGAGGACGGGGATCTCGGGGACGACGACGAGTTGTACCACGAGGCGATGGAGGTGCTGAAGGCCACGCGGCGCGCGAGCACCTCGATGCTGCAGCGGAAGCTGAAGATCGGCTACAACCGCGCCGCCCGCATAATGGAGATAATGGAGGAGAAGGGCATCGTCGGGCCGGAGAACGGCTCCAGCCCGCGCGAGATCCTCGTGGACCTCGACAGCCTCTGAGCCGCCCGCCCGCGGCCCCCCGGCGCGCCCCGGCGTGTTTCGAGGTGACTTGCCCCGGGCCATCCCCTAACTCCCCCCTTATGCAGACCATCGGCGAACGACTCGAGGAAGCGCGGAAGAAGAAGGGGATTTCGCTGCGCGAGGCGGCCGAGGCGACGAAGATCCGCGGGGATTACCTGCAGAAATTCGAGAGCAACCACTTCGACATCGGCCTGACCGAGATCTACGTGCGGGGCTTTCTGCGGACCTACGCCAACTTCCTGAAGGTACCCTCCGACCGCATCCTCGCCGACTACGCGGCGATGGGGCGTGGGGAGGCGCGGCCGCGGCCCTCGGCGCGCGAGATCTACGGCCGGCTGGACGTCTCGACGCCGCCGTTCGAGTCGCCCGCCGCCCGGACCACCGCGGAGGAGGGGGAGGCCGAGGACCAGGTGCCCGCACGCCCGGCCCCCGCGCGGCCGCGGCCGGGCAGTTCCCTGCCCACGGGGCCGGATCCGGCGAAGGTCTTCCTCTATGCCAAGTGGGGCGCGATCACCGTCGCCTCGCTGATCGTCCTGTTCCTGATCAAGGGCATCTTCTTCAGCGGCGCGCCCGAGCCCGTGAAGCGCCCCGCGCCCGCCCCGGCCGCCCCCAAGGGCCCGCAGCTGGGCCTCGTGGCGACCGGCGCGGTGCAGGTGACCCTGCGGCGCAAGAACGCGGACGACTCGGAAGGCGAGATCGTCTACACTGGCTTCCTCGCCGCGGGCGAATCGCGTTCCGTGCCGCGGCCCGGCGCCCTCTTCGTCGAGGCCAGCGTGGCCGAGAACCTCGAGCTCGAGATCAACGGCAAGCGCTACAACCTGGGCCAGATGCTCGGCACGGGCCCGCGCCGCGGCCAGTTGCCGGGGCCCTGAGGCGGAGCCTGTCCTCCGAAGCCTCGGCGAAGGAGGGCCACAAAAGGCGCAAGGGGCTTAATCCGCGAGCGGAGCCGTGCGTGGCGTCCATAGACGCCGCGGACCTGCCGGGTGGAGCCCTTCGGGCAGGGCTCGAACCGCGGTGGGCTTCGGACCGCGAAGCGATATGCCCCGGAGTCCTCGGAGCCTTGGATCGGAGCCCTCACCTCCGCGCGCTCCCCCCAAGCGCGTCCGCGGCGCCTATAGGCGCCGTCTCAATCTAAGCCACGCCCTCGACCCCTTGCGCCTTTTGCGGCCATCCGCCGGGAACGGAGCGCACTCGCTACGCAGAGCTAGCCACGAAAGGCGCCAGGAACGTCCGTGAAGGGGCCGGGCGAAACGTGCAACACGGCGTGACTAATACCCTCTCTGTGGCAGGTTTCGGCCAGACCCCTTCGTCTCCGCCCGCCCGATGACCGTCCTGCTCACCGCGATCCTCGTCAGCGCCTGCCTCGGCGCGCTCGTCGGCCTGATCCGCCAATGGGGCGACCAGCAGGGCGCCGAAGCGGGGGAGTTCGCGGGCGTGCGCACGCACACCCTGTGGGCGGTGCTTGGGTGCCTCGCGGCGCACCTGAACGACACCTTCCCCTACGCCCTCGCGGTGGTGCTGGTCGCGGTGCCGGCGCACCTGATCGCGCGCGCCTTCCGTCCCGGGGCCGCGGAACCGCCGGGCAGCACCTCGTTCGCCGGCGCCCTCCTCACCGTGCTGTGCGGCGTGCTCGTGGCGGGCGGGGAGACGCGGGTCGCGGTCGTGGTGGCCGCCCTGACAATGGTCCTGTTGGGCTCGAAGCAGCCGATCCACGCGTGGGCCCGGGCGCTGACGGCGCAGGACGTGCGCGCGACCCTGCAGTTCGCGGCGATCTCCGGGGTGATCCTGCCGCTGGTGCCGGACCGGGCGCTGGGCCCGTACGGGGCCTTCAACCCGTACACCACCTGGCTGATGGTGGTGCTGATCTCGGGCCTCGGCTTCGCCGGGTACGCCGCCATCCGTCTGTTCGGGGCGCGCGCGGGCATTCTGCTGACGGGCATCTTTGGCGGCCTGGCCTCGAGCACCGCCTCCACCCTGGCCTTCAGCCGGCGCAGCCGGGAGGAGCCGGGCCTCGACGCCCACTATGCCCTCGCCGTGGCGGCGGCGTGCACCGTGATGCTGCCGCGCGTGCTGGCGGCGCTGACCGTGATCAATCCGGCCTTCGCGCGGACCCTCCTGGTGCCCTTCGCGCTGATGGCGCTGCCCGGCGTGGCGTATATGGCCTGGGTCTGGCGTCGCGCCCAGCCCGGCCATCTGCCGGGGGACACCCCGGTCCTCGGGAATCCCCTGAGCCTGCGGACGGCGGTCAAGTTCGCGGCCCTCTACGCCCTGATCTCACTGCTCGTGCGGGCGCTGCGGGAGCAGGGTTGGACGGAGGGGCTGCTGCCCCTGAGCTTTGTATCGGGCCTGACGGACCTCGACGCGATCGCGCTGTCCGTCGCGCGGGATCCCACCGTGGCGGGCGCGCGGCCGGAGTTGGCGACCGTGGCGGTGGTGCTGGCGGCGGTGGCGAACACCCTCCTGAAGGGCGGCCTCGCTTTGGCGCTGGGTTCCGCGGGCCTCCGTCGGCGTGTGGCCCTGGTGCTGGGTCTGACCGCGGCGATGGGCCTGGGGTGGATGGCGGCTTAGGCCGCCCACCCGCGGTCCCACAACGCCCGGGCGCACGCCTCGGAAATCATCGCAATTAACTCCTAAACCGCTCTGGAACTGCGGATTAGGACTTCCATTCCAGCCCCGATGACACTCCGGAGCCGGACCGGCTTCGGGATCCTTTCCCCAGCCTGCTCCTTCGATGCTCCTCCCAAAATCCTTCGGTCATTCTTCGGTTATCTTTCGGTATTACGAGGCACTTAGCTCTATTTTTAGGCCAATAACCGAAGGATTACCGAAGGATGACCGAAGGATAAAGCTTCGAGGATCGAAGGGAAAAGGTCGGGAAACGCTCCCGGACGGCGGTCGTGACCGGCGCGGGTCAGGCGGCCGCCACTGTCGATGCGGGGGCGGGAGCGGGGCAGTCTGTGGGAAAGATGCGGACGCCGTCCCGGGCGATCTTCTCCTGCAGGCGCGGGTTGGTGGCGCGCTCAAGGCGAACCACATCCAACTCGTAGATCAGCGGCGCTTCCTCGAGGGCGGCGCAGAGGTCGGCCCACTGGCGGCGGTCCGCGGTGGGCGCGGCGATGGCGAGGTCGACGTCGCAGGCGCGCCGGGCGGAGCCGGTAGCCCGGGAGCCGAAGAGACGGGCCTCGGCGACGAAGGGGAAGCGGCCGAGCGTCTGCCGCAGCACGGCGAGGTCGCGTTCCCGCAGCATCAACCGGCTCATCGGGTCAATCCCACGAGAGGGCTTGGATTCTCGCCGCCATCGCGCCCAACAGAGTGGCGTAATCGCGGACCACGTTGCGATGGATGCCCGCGGCCAGCGCCTCGTCGTAGGCGTGGCTGGTGAGGTTGCGATCCTCGACCATCTGCAGCCAAAGATCCGCTTCCTCCGCGGTGGGAATTAGGCCCTCCGCAAACGCCTTCTTGAGGGTCGGACGCGGACCGCCGGCCTCCACCCCCTGCCGCTCCAAGTACAGCTTGAGGGTCTTCCAAACGAGTTCGAAGGAGAACTCGAAACGCTGGATGACGGCGTCCCGTACGAGGCCATCAACGGGCACGGCAACGGCCTCCTGCAGTCGGGCGACGGCTCTCGCGACGTCAGCCTGGAGCTCGGCGAACCGTTCCTTGCTCCTTGGAGGAGGGTGGGCGGAAACCGCGCGGAAGGCGAGCCTGGTTGCTGGGGGAGCCCGCCCCACGCCCACTTCGGGCGTGACCCGCGCGGGCGGCCCGCTGTGCTGGACGGGCGATGACCCCGCCCCGCGTCCTCCTGCCCTTCCTGTTGCTCCTACCCGCCCTCGCCCCAGCCGCGACGCCGGCCACGCGGCTACCCCCAGCAGGCATCGAGATCCCCGCCGCCGCCCGCGCGGAACTCACGGCCGGCGCCGCCGCCTTGGCCGCGGACCTCGCGAAGCTGCGCAGTGAGCTCGCCCAAGCTAACCGCCGTGAGCTGGTCGAACTCACGCCCGACGCCGAGATCTTCCACAAGGCGGTCGACTGGGCCCTGCGGCACGATGAGTTCTTTGACCTGAAGCAGGTCGCCGCCGCCCACCGCGCCCTCGCCACCGGCCGGGAACGCGTCGCCGCCCTGCGCCGCGGCGAGGCCCCCTGGCGGAACGCCACCGGCCTGGTCGTCCGCGGCTACCGCTCCCGCATTGACGGCTCCGTGCAGCCCTACGGGCTGATCATCCCGCCCGACCTGACCCCGGGCCGGCCCCGGCGGCTGATGGTCTGGCTCCTCGGCCGCGGGGAGAAGCGCACCGAGCTCGCCTTCATCGGCGAACGCGAGGCCGGGCCGCCCCAGCTCACCCCCTGCGACACGGTCACGCTCATCCCCTACGGCCGCTTCTGCAACGCGACCAAGTTCGCGGGCGAGACGGATGTCTTCGAGGCCCTCGCCGCCGTCCGGGTCGAACAGCCGATCGACCCGGACCGGATCCTCGTGGCTGGCTTCTCGATGGGCGGCGCGAGCACCTGGCACCTCGCCACCCACCACGCCGGCCTCTGGGCCGCCGCCGCCCCGGGTGCGGGCTTCGCCGAGACCGCCGCCTACGCCAAGGTCTTCGCCCCCGGCAAGGAGCCGCCCACCGCCTGGGAACAGAAACTCTGGGGCTGGTACGACGCCACCGCCTACGCGCGGAACTTGTCGCATTGCCCGACCATCGCCTACAGCGGGGAAATCGACCCGCAGAAGCAGGCGGCCGACGTGATGGCCGCCGCCCTAGCGCAGGAGGGCCTCACGCTCCCCCACCTCATCGGCCCCGGCACCGCCCACAAATACCACCCCGAGGTCCGCCAGGACCTCACCGCCCGGCTGGAGGCCTTGTTGGACCGCGGGCGCGATCCCCGGCCCGCCAAACTCCAGGTCACCACCCGCACCCTGCGTTACCCCGGCGCCTCCTGGCTGCGCTTCGAGGGACTGGCGGAACACTGGAGCCGCGCCGACCTCGCAGGCACCCTCCGCGGCGACACCGCCGTGGACGTCACCACGCGCGGCACCACGGCCGTGCGCCTCGTCCTGCCTAACCTGCGGCAAGTGCGGATCGACGGCCAGGAAGTGGCCCTGCCGGGGGCGCCCGCGCCGGAGACGGTGCTGCACCGCCAGGACGGGACGTGGCGGGCCGGTCCCCCGCCCGCCGGACCGCGCAAACGCCCTGGCCTGACCGGACCGGTGAATGACGCGTTCCTCGACCGTTTTCTGTTCGTCCGTCCCACGGGCACCGCGTGGAACCCGGCGGTGGGCGCCTGGGCCACGGGGGAACTGGAGCGCGCCCGCCACCTCTGGCGCGCCCTGTTCCGGGGCGATGCGCCGGTCAAGGACGACACCGCCGTCACCGCCGAGGACCTCGCCTCCAGCCATATTGTCC
>Ga0255146_1000595_pt1 | contig 9065 bp, 9 predicted proteins | sample Atl_Cont_RepC_8h_FD_188424 | JGI IMG/M metagenome (GOLD analysis project Ga0255146, IMG submission 188424) | Freshwater microbial communities from Altamaha River, Georgia, United States - Atl_Cont_RepC_8h | ecosystem: Environmental > Aquatic > Freshwater > River | place: USA: Georgia | collected...
GCAACGACCTCTCGTGCGCCGAACCAACCCGCAACGGCACCGAGGAGCGGGGAGAAGTGGAGGTCACCGCGACCGAGGGCGCCGCGCCCCAACAGTCTGATCGACGCTGTAATGGCGAGCATCAGCGTCGCGCCGCGAGTGGCCGACCATCGACCGTCGCCGGAAGCCTGCGGATCAAGCGACAAAAGAGGGAGTGCAATCGCGAACGTCGTATAGCTGATGATTCGGGGCAACTGTTTGGTGGTGATGTCGACCGCGGCGAGCAACGCAACTGGCGGCACGGTAAGAGCGAACCCGGCAAGTGCAATCACGCCGGCATCACGCAAGGTGGCGGTGGTCATCACACTCGCGCCGTAGACGACGGCGAACAGCAGCCACCAGCGAGCGAGTTTGGCAGTTGGCCACGACACCAGATCGGCTGTGTCGAAGGTGCTCCCTGGCATCGTTACAGCGACGCAATGGTGCGAATGAGCGCGGGACCGACCACGACAATCATGAGTGATGGCAGCACGCAGAAAACCGTCGGAAACACCATCTTCATTGCGAGCTTTGCCGACTGCTCTTCAATGGTCTGTCGACGTCGTCGTCGCGCCGTGGTGGCTTGCTGACGCAAGACCGTCGCCAACGGGGCGCCAATGCGCTGATTCTGGCGAACCGCTGCGACGAACAACTGCACCCCGAGTGTTGGCGTGCGATCGAGCAGCTCTTTCAACGACATATCGCGCGAGACGCCAAGCGAAATTCGGTCGAGCACGGCGCGAAATTCGTCGGCGAGCGGCGAGTGATGGCGAGTTGCGTAGGTGTTCATCGCGGCCTCAAGTGTGAGCCCCGCCTCGACCCCCATCACCATCTCGCCGAGAGCGTCAACCAATTCCACCTCGATCGCGTTGCGGCGAATGACTTCTTGGCGTCGCGCACGCCACACCGGAAGTTGCCAGGCTGCAACGAAGAAGAGGAACGCTGCGGCAAGACCGAACACGTCGCTGCGAGCCCACACAATGAGGACTCCGAGCACACTTGCCCCTGCGACCAGCATGGTTCGTCGTGCGATGAGGCGCTGTAGCTCGGCCTCAGTTCCGAGCACTACGCCAGTGGCACCCAACAAGCTGCGACGTCGCTTGCCCGAGATCGGCAGCCTTGGTTTGCGAAGGCGAAATGAAGTCAGCCGCCCTGCTTGGGTCGTCGTGAGGGCGGCAGCCCCACCGAAGAGCACTGATGCGAGCAGCCTCATTTACGCCACCACCTCGGGGTTGGAGAGACGTTGCAACCAGCGCCAGCCGACGAATGCCAAGGCAACCCCGGCTATCGACATGCGCTGACCGAGCGGGTCGGTGATCAACGGAGACGCATAGCCAGGGTTGAGCAAGGAGACGACGATGAGTGTTGCTGGAGGAAGTGCCAACAGCACTTTGGCGCTAATGCGATTGTCGGCTGTCAGCGTCTGGATGTCACGACGCAGCCGATCTTCCTCTTCGATGGTGGTGTACACCGCTTCGAGAATCTCCACGAGCGATCCACCGTGTTTGGCTTGAAGTCCAATTGCCGAGGCAACAACACCGAGATGACGATTGCCTTCGTCCTGACTTATTCGCATCAGGGAGTCTCCGAGCGGAGTGCCAAGGCGAGCTTCCTCGGCAGCCTCAACAAAGATTGATCGCAAGGGATCAGAGAGCGAGTCGGTCACCTCGCCAATAGCAGCACCGATATTGCGACCGATTCGAAGGTGGCCAACGATAAGTTCGATCGCCGGTGCGAGCTGCGACGAAAGCAGCATGTTGCGCTTGCGTCGGCGCCGTTCTCGCAACGGATGAGGAATCGCGATACGAATCGGCGTGCGAACACCGGTGGGCATCGGCACAATGCCAACAAGTTGACGCATGTGGCGTTCGGTGCGGCGCTCGACCAACCGTGTACGAAGTTGGGTGATACCCAGCGCGGCAGCCGCAGCGAATGCCAGTGAAGCTGTGAGTTGGGTGCTCATCGTGATCCCGAAGTCGCTGTGCCTGCAGGCGCATGAGGAGTTGCGGCATATCGAGCGCCGAGCCGAGCCGATGCGAGACCCGTTGACACGAGCTCAGGTAGTGCAAGTGAGCCATCAAGCACTTGGTTGCCCCGCGAGAAGAGATCTGCGGTCGACACGATGTCGCCCTCCATGCCGACTACCTCGGTGATGCGAGTGACGTATCGGCGCCCAATCGGATCACGAACGAGGTGAACGACGAGATCAATCGAACTGGCGACCTGTTCGCGCACCGCACGTAGCGGTAGGTCGGTTCCGCCAAGCAGCACCATCGTCTCAACGCGACGCAGGGCATCGCGTGGAGAGTTGGCATGCACGGTCGAGAGTGATCCCTCGTGGCCGGTGTTCATCGCTTGCAACATGTCGATGGTTTCAGAGCCGCGGACTTCACCCACGATGATGCGATCGGGTCGCATTCGCAACGCGTTGCGAACCAGGTCACGAACCATTACCTCGCCGCGACCTTCGGCATTTGGTGGGCGCGTCTCGAGCCGCACCACGTTGTGCATGTGTGGCGTCAGTTCAACTGCGTCTTCGATGGTGACGACTCGCTCGTCTTGGCCGATGAAGTCAGAGAGCACGTTTAGCATCGTGGTCTTTCCGGTTCCGGTTCCGCCACTCACCAGAATGTTGAGTCGACCAGCCACCGAGCTCCCCAGAAATCGGGCTGCGTCTGCTGACAATGACTTCTGTCGAACGAGGTCTCCGACGGTGAAACCTGTGGCGTGAAACTTACGGATGGTGACGGCCGGGCCGTCAACCGACAATGGGGGTAGAACTACGTTGAGTCGCGAACCATCGGCAAGACGGGCGTCGACCATCGGTGATGACTGGTCGACTCGCCGGCCCGAGGTTCGAAGCATTCGATCGACTACACGACGCAGGTGTTCTTCGGTCTCAAAGGCACGCTCAATCTTTGAGATGGTGCCAGCACGTTCGACATACACGGCATTGGCACCATTGACCATGACCTCCGAAATGCTTGGATCATTGATCAGATCTTGAATTGGACCGAAGCCGAGAATGTCGTCGATAACCGCACGACGCAAGAACGTCTCGTCGGCGAGCGGCATCTCAAAACGCGGTGACTTAAAGAGCCTGATCAGTTCAGACTCAGCCTGCGTGCGAAGCCAGTCGTCTGACATGCTCGAGCGGTCGGGCAGTGACGAAAGATATGCGCGTACCTCTGCAGTAAGCGATGCAAACAACGGCTGCAAGCGAGACCACATCTCGTCGATGGTCTCAATGTGTGGTGGCTGTGGCTCTGGTGTCAGCTCGTGACGCAGCACTCTGGCGCGCAAACTCATCGCACGCTGATCTTTCGTTGCTGACGCATCAGACTGGCCGCTTCCACCAGAAGTTGAAGCGCTTTCCGAGTGTGACCCCGAGCAACGAGTCGGCAAAGCCAAGGATGCTGGTGGCAGCTTGCGAGTCGGGATGCGACTCAACGATCGGCCTACCCGCGTTGAGTCCTTCGGCGACATGCCTGCTCTCGGGAATCCGCATTGAAGCGGCGTAGCCGAGACGATGCTCAACGTCGGCGACATCAAGACCGGTTCGGGAGTTGAAGCGGTTGACGGCCAGGGCAACTCGCGCCGTATCGAGTCGCAGGGCTTGCATGGTGTCGATCAATTTCCGCGCTGCTTGCACAGACGCCACATCAGTGGTGGTCACCAGCACTATGCGTGACGCTGCTTCGATTGCGTCAAGTGTGACGTCACTCATACCTGGGCTGGTGTCGAGCACGACCGGACGGTTCAACTCGATAAGTCGCTGGGTGATGGTCGCCATATCGAGACCCGACACCGCATCGGCAGCGATATGAGAATCAGGGCTACACAGCAGCGACAGGTAGGCGCCGCGCGAGGTGAACATGCCCTCGAGTTCGGACGACGAATCTTCACGGAGTCGTCGTGCGACGTCGTGGATGCGATAGGTGGGCTGCACACCAAAAGCCCATTCAACGTCTCCGGAGTACATGTCAAGGTCGACGATCACCGACGGCATGCGTTGCGCAAAGGCGAGCGCCAAGTTTGAGGCGACCGCAGTTTTGCCGGAGCCTCCTTTGGGTGAGACAACGGCGACGACTGGGGGAAGGTGCGCACTATCGAGTGTCATTTGCCCACCAGCCACAGTTGTTCTTTCTGTGCAGCAAACAGCACTTCTGAAAGGGTGTCATGGCGAATCGCGATGGTGATGACGGCCTCGGCTGACGGTTGCAGATCGTCAAGAGCAGGGGAGTCGAGTACCACTGCGTCGGGCGACACCAAGGTGGCTCCGGTTGCGGTCAGCGCATACACGTCGACGACATCACCAGAGATTCGCAGGGCCCCCGACCAGTTCTGCGCCGAAAGTCGAACTGAGGTGACGACGAATTCTGGACCAACCGCCGCCACTCGGTTGCGCGCAAATGAGTAGTCGGTCAACTGTTGACCAGCGACATGTGCGACGGCAAGCACGCCGTCGGTGATGTCGTCGATCGAGTCAAAGGCGCCAACACTCGCGGCTTCTGGTGGCAAGCTGCGGATTGTCGACGCATCGCGTACCTCGGCGGCTGAAGCGCCCTCGGGCAGTTCGCGGGTGAGAACGACGACATCGATACGCGCCTCGGCATCAGCGGTGTCTTCTTCGCTAGGAAGCAAGATCCAGCTACCTGCCAGCACGAACGCAAATGCGAGCATCGCCGGAAGGTATTTCGTAGCGGTTGTTTTTATCGTCATCAACAGGCTCCTTTGTTGTCATAGGCACAGATGGCCCACGTTGTGATTCCGAAATTGCTTCCGCTTCCGACCGACGCACTCGGGCGATCGACCATGGCGGTCTCAAACCGAACGGTGAGAGATCTGCTGGCTGCCGCGCCAGTGAGTCGTGCGCCAATCAATACCGAGCGCACAAAGCCGGTGATCCGGTAGTTCGCGTTGCTTCCAGAAGCCAGAGCTTGGTCAAACAAGGCGATCAACACCGTCTTGCCAATCATCGTTTCGATGCCAATTGAACTGGTGAGTCCACCAGGGCTACCGAGCACTGTGTCGCCGACATCGAGGGCATCGTTGTATCCGTTTTGCACCCAGGCGATGGTCTCTCTCGTTGAGTTCGCACCACCGTTGAAGTCGAGGACGCCCCAGTTTCCACCGACGTTTCCACCGCAGTTTTTCGGACCTGTTTGCAGAGTGATGGTGTAGTTGGTGGTGAGCGAAAAGCCTGAGTTCTTCCAATTGAGAATTGAGGGATGACTCTCGCACAGCGCAACAGGCCAGACGCCAACAAGTGAGCCAGCGCTTCCAACCTTGACAGTGGTGCTGGCGTTGATGTTTGCGCTCGACCGGGCAAGCAGCGCCGAGAAAAAGAGTGGCGATGCATCGTTGGCCGACACGGTGATTGTTCCCTCGCGTGAGTTGCCAGTAGTCGTGCAGGAATGGGAGGCAGGTGTCGCATCGTCGATCGTCAAGAAACTCAGCACGCCTGCCGGGCACACCGTGTTCGTGCGTATCCACGTCGATGCGGCCGATGCTGCAGTGACTTCAACTGCATTTTGAAGAGCGGCGCGCTCAGCCCAGATTCGACCAGAGTCGACAACGATCGCCACGCCCAGCACCAAGGGCACGAGCATGATTGCGGCAAATGCCACGATTGACCCGTCGTCGGTTGTCGTGAGTCTCATGACTGCGGACACACGAAGCTCGAGGTGGCAGAGAGTGTCACCGTGCGATTGCCGAGCAGGGGAACGGAGTAAGGCTTCACCGCCTGTAGCGAGAGTTTTACTGCGCCCGCGTTGCAGTCGTTTACGACGTTGCAGGTCAGGGTGCCGATGTCATTGGTGTCAAGTGCAGCCTGGGCGACGGCGCAGGCGTCGGCAATGTCGATGGCGCCGGCACGTGCGGAGTCGCGAGCCGCAGATTGCAGGTGGAGTTGATCAAAAAAGACAGAGGCGAGCGTGACCATGATGAACAGAAGGAGAAGAAAAATCGGAGCAACGATTGCGAACTCAGCGGCTGCGGACCCGTTGTCGACCGACCCCCGACAGGGGGAACCAGGGGCCGGTCGACGGGGGTTCACGGAAGGACAGCGTCGAAGATGTCCGAGATGCGACCGCCGAGTGCGACTGCCGCAACTGCCACAACTGCCACAACGCCAGCGAGCAGGACTCCGTACTCGGCGCTGACCGCGCCTTCGTCGTCCAATCGCTGACGGCTCTGTGCCGCCGTAACCAGTTTGATTGCCATTTTCTTCATGTTGTTTCCTCCATGTCGTGCGATCGGTTGATCGCGACTGAGTGTCTAACGACGGCGCAATGCACTTCCACCGAATTATCGGTGATGAGGATGTCTGTCACGCAGAATCGGTATGTCTTCTGCACCGCGCGCACGGTGTAGTGCGCCGAGACTTGTTCTCATCAACATTGAGATCAATCGTGCGGAGCAAGAGTGAGAAAAGTTTTGGTGTCCCGTCGTGCAGCTCTCGCTCTGCTCGCTGTTGCGCTCACAGCGTGTGCGGCCGTAGATGGAAAATCTGACGCGAGTGGCGGTACGTCCATTGCAACATCGACGACAGTCGGAGTCGCGCCGGGCGTGGAACTCTCGAGTGGCGAAGCGGTGGGGCCGCCTGGCCCACAAGGTGAGCGCGGTGTGGCAGGTCCGCGCGGGCTCACAGGTCCGCGTGGGCTCACGGGCCCACGCGGTCCGCGGGGGTATCGCGGTCTCCTCGGCTTACCTGGGCCGGCTGGTCCGCAAGGACCCGCGGGACCAATCGGTGCGACGGGTGAAACCGGTGCGACGGGCCCAGCGGGTCCACTTGGTCCGACGGGACTCACTGGTGCAACTGGTGCGACGGGCGCAACCGGCCCGACGGGTGCAACGGGTGCCACTGGTGCGACGGGACCAGCGGGACCGATCGGTGCGACGGGGGCGACGGGACCGGCGGGACCGATCGGCCCGACGGGCGCAACCGGCCCGACGGGTGCAACGGGTGCAACGGGTGCAACGGGTGCAGCTGGTGGTTTCGGGGCGTACGGTTCGTTTTACGACACCAGCACTGTCACTCTGACGCAGAACCAAGTCACCCCTGTGTCGCTCAACAGCACCGACTTTGCAAGTGGAGTGTCGATTGTCGACGGCAGCAAGATCACGTTCTCCGTCAGCGGAAAGTTCAATCTCGCGTTTTCATCTCAGATAGAGAAGGGTGACTCGGGTACTGACTATCTCAGCGTCTGGTTGACGAAAGATGGTGCAAATGTGCCGTGGAGCAATACCGATGTGATTATCACCTCCAGCGGCACGAACAGTCGGCACGTCGTTGCATGGAACTTCTTCGTCACTGCAGTGCCAGGCAGTTTCTTCCAAATCGTGATGACGACGACATCAAGCGGCCAGATGACCATCAAATCGGTAGGCACACAAACGAGCCCTGCCCGGCCAGAGACTCCGAGCACCATTGTGACGGTCAACCAAGTAGGCTGACCGCGCGGGCCAGCGTCGTCCCGGTGCTCACCGATGGGTGGGTGCACCACTAGCACGACCATTGCGAGACAGCCCCAAATGCACAACGACATGCCGCCGTCGGGCGGCGACCTGCCTGCGTCTGCGTTGCCGCCCGCTGTGTTGCCCGCATCGGCGTTGCCAACCGCACGCGGTCTCTATGACCCGCGGTTTGAGCACGACTCATGCGGCGTGTCGTTCGTGGTGCAGGTGAAAGGTGTCGCCAGCCACCGAATCGTGCAGACCGGACTTGGCGCGCTGTGCAGCATGGAGCACCGTGGCGCCACTGGTGCCGAGCCCGACACGGGCGATGGCGCGGGCATCTTGCTGCAGGTGCCAGACAAGTTCATGCGCAAAGTTTCTGGCATGTCGTTGCCGGCGCGCGGGGCCTACGCCGTTGGTCTCGCGTTCCTGCCAGCCGACGCCCACGATGCTGACAAAGCCAAAGCGGCGATCGCCCGCACGTTCGACGAAGAAGGCCTCAGCGTGCTCGGTTGGCGCAGCGTGCCGGTTGACCCGTCGTGTCTCGGTGCGAGCGCGCGGCGCGTGATGCCGAGTTTTGAGCACTGCTTCGTGGTCTCACGCACGGGGGAGTCGGGCATCGCACTCGACCGCAAGTTGTTTGTCGCTCGCAAGCGCATTGAACACGAGTTGCCTGCGGAACAGCGCACGTACTTTGCCTCATTGTCGTCGCGCACCCTCGTATATAAAGGCATGCTCACCACTCCCGAGTTGGGCATGTTCTTTGCCGATCTGTCTGATGAAGACATGGAATCTGCGTTGGTGCTCGTGCACAGTCGGTTCAGCACGAACACCTTCCCTTCGTGGCCGCTTGCGCACCCGTATCGCTACATCGCCCACAACGGCGAGATCAACACCGTGCAAGGCAACCGCAATTGGATGCGCACTCGCGAATCGCTGCTCGCCACTGCCAACATCGCCGGGCTTGACCGGGCATTCCCCATCTGCACGCCAGGCGGCAGCGACTCGATGAGTTTCGATGAAGTGCTTGAGTTGCTGCACCTCTCAGGCCGGTCGCTTCCACATGCTGTGTTGATGATGATCCCCGAAGCGTGGGAGAACCACGCCACCATGCCCGACGACAAGCGGGCGTTCTACCGCTATCACTCGTCACTGATGGAGCCGTGGGATGGTCCCGCCAGCGTCGCCTTCAGTGACGGCACAGTGATCGGAGCGGTGCTCGATCGCAACGGGCTACGCCCGAGCCGCTATTGGGTCACCGATGACGACCTCGTCATTGCGGCAAGCGAAGTGGGCGTGGTGAACGTGGCACCTGAGCGAGTGGTGCGCAAGGGTCGTCTCCAGCCCGGCCGCATGCTGCTGGTCGACACGGCGCTCGGCCGAATCGTCGACGATGAAGAGATCAAAGGCTCGCTCGCCGCCGCGGCGCCGTATGCGCAGTGGTTGGCCGACGGCATGGTGTTGCTGCCCGAACTGCCCGATCGCGAACACGTGGTGCACAGTCACGACAGTGTGCTGCGTCGACAGCAGGTGTTCGGCTACACGCATGAAGACATGAAGGTGATCATCGCACCGATGGCCAAGAGCGC
>Ga0255146_1000604_pt1 | contig 8974 bp, 10 predicted proteins | sample Atl_Cont_RepC_8h_FD_188424 | JGI IMG/M metagenome (GOLD analysis project Ga0255146, IMG submission 188424) | Freshwater microbial communities from Altamaha River, Georgia, United States - Atl_Cont_RepC_8h | ecosystem: Environmental > Aquatic > Freshwater > River | place: USA: Georgia | collected...
GGCTATTGACCGTTTGGCCGGAACATTCCGTAAGGGCGGTAAAGTACGCGGTGGTATGGCTTATTAAGCATGGCGGGGGGCTTCGGCCTCCCGTTCTTTATGGGGCTTTGAAATGAAAGTTCAAACCGTATCTAAAACTGTTGTTGGCAGCAGTAGCGCTATAGTGATGAACACCAACATCAGCCCGTTCAACGTCGGATTCGGCGTTCTCGTTACCGGAACCGTGAATTACACTGTGCAGCACACATTTGATGATCCCGCTGTAGGATTCACCACATGGTATTCGCACCCAACGGTGGCTGGCGAGGTCGCGAACGCTGACGGTAACTACGCGTTTCCGGTAACTGGCATTAAAGTGCTGGTAAATAGCGGATCTGGAAGTGCTACGCTAAATCTCATCCAAGCTGGTATCTGATGGGAAAAGTCGGATACTCAGGAGTAGTTAATCAAGCGAACACTTCGGATGGTTTTGCCTTAGGGATTGGTGCGCAGAATGTCATAGGTGGTACCGATTTCGGGCTTGATGTAGGTGATAATGGTGTGGTTGATGTATATGGAGCTTTACCTACTACCACATTTTATATCCTCGATGAAACGTCACCCGGGTATGTTCTGCAAGAGAACAACGATAAAATAGTGTTGGAGGCCTCATAATGGCTGATCAGAAGATATCCGCAATGCCGTCTGCTACCACACTGACTGGTGCCGAACTAATTCCGATGGTCCAGAGCGGTGCGAACGTTAAAACGACCTTAAATCTTGTACGCGCATACAATTCTGCATATGGTGCTTTTAGTGATTCGACCGACCAGACGGGAAATGTCTCCGCTGGTGTCGCGATGACCTTCAACACAGTGGATGTGTCGGATGGCGTCACTTTGGTAAGTGGTAGTCGCATCACCGTCCCCGTAGATGGAAAATATAACCTGCAATTTAGTGCGCAGTACAAAAATACAGACAACGCACAGCAAGATGCGACGGTGTGGCTTCGAATCAACGGCTCAGACCTTGCCAATTCCGCGACCCAGTACACGATACCTGCTAGAAAAAGTGCATCAATTTTCGGTTATGGTGTGGCGGCGTTGACGTTCTTGCTCGATCTTAATGCGAACGATTACGTGGAGATATACTGGGTACCTACATCGACCACGGTAACATTAGAGCATTTACCAGTTAGTGTTACGCCAGCTTTCCCCGCGATCCCTTCAGTCATTGTAGCGATGATTCAGGTGGCCTAAATGCCAGCAAAGTCCAAAGCCCAATTTCGCCTGATGAAGGCGGTCGAGCACAATCCGAAGCTGGCTAAGCGCACTGGCATTTCGCAGGACGTCGCGGCTGAATATACGTCGAGCAATGTCGGCAAAAAATCATATAGCAAGCTGCCAGACAAGATGGCTTCGGGTGGGCTATACGAGAATATCAATGCCAAGCGCGAGCGGATCGCCAAAGGATCGGGCGAGAAAATGCGGAAGCCCGGCACCGCCGGAGCACCCACCGAGAAGGCATTCAAAGAGTCCGCGAAGACCGCGAAGATGGCCAAGGGTGGCGATGTATCGCTGTCGGTCGGAAGAGGCGAAAAAATGCCCGTCGAGCGCGGCGCGGGGTTGACGGAGAAGGGCAGAGCAAAGTATAATCGCGAGACGGGATCTAATCTTAAAGCTCCGCAGCCTCAGGGTGGTCCAAGACGGGATTCGTTTTGTGCTCGTATGGGTCCGGTGGCCAAAAAGTCGGACGAGGGTTCTCGTGCAAGAGCGTCGATGAAGCGTTGGAATTGTCCGGGATGGTAATTGATGAATACTTCAGGCACTGTCGGAGCCACTCAAATATCGGTACAAACACTCATCGACCATGGCGCTCGTCGGTGTGGTAAACTCGCCGAAGAACTAACATCAGAGCAAGTATTATCGGCAAAAGAATCGTTATTCTTCTTGCTTTCAAACCTCGCTAATCGGGGTATCCAATACTGGGCGATTGGCACCGAGATATTTGGCACCAAACCCGAACAAGCAAGGTATTACCTTCCCGAAGGCTCGATCGACGCGCTGAATGTCCTTTACCGCACCATGAACCGACCCACCGGCGCGTATTCGGCGTCTTCCGGTGTGGCTGCGAATGCTTTCGATGGTAACACTGATACTGCATGTATACAGTCATCACCCAACGGAAATATCGCGGTAAATTTCGGGGCAACAAACCCAATATATTCGGGGTCAATCGGAATATTACCGGGGGTATCGGGCAGCTTTCATATACTTCTGGAAACGTCCGAAGATGGTTCCACATGGAGCTTGCTTGAGGACTGCGGGGTTACGGCGTGGGTAAACAACACATGGCTCTGGTATGAAATAGAACCCGGCGCGTCGGTAACCTATTACAGAATGCGCGAGACTGGCGGGAACACGCTAAATGTGCGCGAATTCTATGTCGGAAATATGTCTCGTGAAGTTCCGATGGCTCGATTGAATCGTGATGATTATACTTCGTTACCTAACAAGAATTTCATAGCTAACCAGCCATATCAATTTTATTTTGAAAGAACCATTCCACGACCATCTCTGAACTTATGGCCGGTGCCTTCTACTGCATTCGTGCAGATAGTCGCTTGGTATTCGAGACAGATTCAGGATGTGGGCGCACTATCTGGTGATCTTGAGATACCTCAAAGATGGTTTTTAGCTATTCAGTCAATGCTCGCGCATCAAATGAGTCTTGAATTACCGCAAGTCCCTATGGATCGGATATTGATGCTTAAGGGTCAAGCTGACGAATATCTGTACCAAGCTGAACAAGAAGAACGGGACAAATCGCCAATATACTTTGCTCCAAATATCGCGGTATATACGAGGTAGTCATGCCACGATTCATTGACACTTCGGGGTATTCGACAATCGCCATCGGAGTGTGCGACCGTTGCAAGATGAAGCGTCCATTGGCGGTGTTAGAATCAGACCCTAATTTTCCGGGTCTTCGAGTGTGTGATCAGGGCTGCAAAGACCAGTTTGACCCTTATCGATTACCAGCTAGAAAGACTGAAAAGATCGCTCTGCGGTTTCCACGACCAGATGTGAGTGTTGCGACCAATGACGACTATTTAATCACCACCGGATATGGTACTGTGTATATTTCCACTGAACAGAACACGCAAGTGCCTGAAGAAAGCGGAAATTTAGATACTATTGCACCAAGTCCACCTAATGAATCGGGTAATTAAATGTCCGCACAAGTAACTATTACGCAGTTACCAGCCGCCGGTGCGATAACCGGGACTGAACTTGTACCTATTGTTCAAAATGGTCAAACGGTCCAGACGACTACTGGGGCGATTTCTGCGTCTCCAAACCAAACACAGACATTCTTGACAAAGAATCAGGAAATTTCACTGCCTAATTCTGAGTATCTTTCGGCTGGTTCAGGGCTTACTCTTACCAGTGGTGGTGCTCTTTCCTTTTACAGGATAGACCTCGACGGTACTGCAGCAAGTCTAAACAATGCGGCAGGCGGTATCATAGTAAAAAATAGCAGCAGCACCGTTGCAGCCAGATCGATTGCCGTATCTGGAGCGGGGCTAAGTATTTGAAATGCTGATGGAACGGGCGGCAACCCGACCCTCGCATTGTCGGGCGCAGTGGGATCGCTGGCCAACTTAGGTGGTACGGGTATTTTGGCCGTAATTGGCGGTACTACGGTAACTGGCATAAATATTGTCGGCACCACTAACCAAATATCAATTACTAACGGAAATGGTTCCGGAAATCCCACGGTCGCTTTGGCCACCAACCCAATACTGCCGGGTACATCCGCAGTCACCGTTCCAGTTGGTACCACAGCCCAACGAGGGGCAGGCGGTGATGGGCAAATACGATACAATACCGACCTTGCACAATTTGAGGGTTATGCATTTGGTGGTTGGAATCAATTCTCACTCGCAGGAGCGGTACAGACATTTAGTGCGGGGTCTACAGGGTTTACCCCATCATCACCAACGGGTGGTGCGATAGTATTAGGTGGTACTCTCAATGTGTCAGCAGGCGGTACTGGTGTAAACAGTCTTACTGGGTATATAAAAGGTAACGGCACCTCCGCAATGACTGCGAGTGCTACGATTCCAAACACTGATATATCCGGGCTTGGTACACTGTCAACTCAAAATGCAAATTCTGCAGCCATTACTGGAGGGACTGTAGCTGGCGTGGCAGTAACAGGTTCTTCAATAAATGGCTCGGCCATTGGTGCTTTGACGCCTTCTACGGGTACGTTCACTTCGGTGTCGATGACATCGGGAACTATATCGACAACACCATCTAATCCAACGGACATCGTTAACAAAGACTACGCAGATTCCATTGCGGCGGGTTTGAATTACCACCAATCGGTTAATTTCGCTTCGACTGCCGCATTACCTGCTTATACCTATAACAACGGTTCAAGCGGCGTAGGCGCGACAATTACTGCAAATGCTAACGGTGCGTTGTCTTTAGGCGGTGGGTCACCCACCGCTGGCCAGCGCGTACTCGTGAAGAATGAGACTGCTGGCAATGCTGCATATAACGGCGTGTATATAGTTACACAGACTGGTAATGGTTCGACACCATTCATACTGACTCGTGCGACTGATTACAACACTTCAGGCTCAGGCGTAAATAAAATTGACCAAGGTGATTATTTCTTGGTGATTTCTGGCACTCTCGCATCAACCGCTTGGGTACAACAGACACCATTGCCGATTGTTGTAGGCACTACTGCACTGACATTCGTGCAGTTTAATGCGCCAATCACTTACTCGCCGGGCACTGGGCTTTCCGAGTCGCCGACGTACACTTTTAATATTGCCAATACTGGCGTCACTGCGGCAACGTATGGATCGGCATCGCAGACGCTGACCTTGGGCATTAACGCTCAAGGGCAAGTAACTACTGCATCGAATACGTCAATCGCCATCAGTTCTGGGCAGGTTTCTGGGCTTGCAGCGTCCGCGACGACCGATACGACTAACGCATCTAACATCACCTCAGGAACACTGCCTACAGGCCGTATGACGGGTTCCTACACGGGTATTACTGGTGTGGGTACGCTGACCGCAGGAACATGGAACGGCAGCACCATAGGGGTTGGATACGGCGGCACTGGACTGACTGCAACGCCGACAAATGGTCAGTTGCCGATTGGTAATGGAACAGGGTTTTCCCTTGGCACTTTGACGGCGGGAACGAACGTCACGATTACCAATACTGCCGGTGGTATTCAGATTGATGCCACGCCATCGCAAGGTGGCACGGTAACCTCGGTGGCCATGACGGTTCCGTCGTTCTTGTCGGTAAGTGGTAGCCCGATTACGACTAGCGGCACCTTAGCGGTAAGTTTGTCTGGAACGGCATTGCCGGTGGCCAATGGCGGTACTGGAGCTACGACTCTGACTGGGTATGTCAAAGGCAATGGCACGAGCGCCATGACCGCCTCGACGACTATTCCAAGTACTGATATAACCGGTTTAGGCAGCATGGCTACCCAAAATGCCAACAATGTGGCAATTACTGGTGGCACAATTGACGGAACGATAATCGGCGGCACAATAGCTTCTACAGGAACATTTACAACTGTGACCGCCACTAGCGGCATCTTTGGAGGTACTTTCTAATGGCACAGGCAGGCTACACACCAATTTCGCTGTACTACAGCACTACCGCTGCTGCCGCGCCAACGGCTGGTAATCTGGCAAATGGCGAATTGGCTATCAACATTAATGATGGCAAGCTGTATTACAAAGACAGCGGCGGCTCTGTTCAGCTTATTGCATCGAAAGCAGGGGCATCTGGTTCTGTTACCTCAGTTGATGTTAGTGGTGGAACGACAGGGCTTACGACCTCTGGGGGTCCTGTCACTACCTCTGGAACTATTACTTTAGCTGGCACACTTGCAGTAGCAAATGGCGGTACTGGTCAAACGACCTATACCGATGGCCAATTGATGATTGGTAATTCCACGGGCAACACACTCACCAAGTCTACGCTGACTGCGGGTAGCGGCGTAACCATTACAAACGGCAGCGGGTCAATCACAATTTCTGCTACAGGTTCTGGTGGCACAGTAACTTCTGTTACCGCTTCATCTCCGTTGGCGTCTTCTGGCGGGAATACACCGAACATCAGTTTAACTGGCACTGTGGGTGTAGCAAATGGTGGTACTGGTGTTGCTTCACTAACCGCGAACAATGTGATTATAGGCAATGGCACTTCCGCAGTTAATTTTGTAGCGCCGGGAGCAAATGGAAACATACTCACTTCAAATGGCACAACATGGGTTTCATCAACTCCATCTGGTGGTAGCGTTTCTTCAGCCAAAGTTTATTTCATGGGACAATTTTAAGGAGCAATCATGCCTACTGGAACATTAGGTCAATCTTCACCAAGTGCCGTTACGAACACGACGCTGTACACCGTGCCTTCTGCAAAAACGGCGACGTTCAACGTATCTATCTGCAATACCAACGGTTCGCCAGTAACGGTACGACTAGGGGTTTGTGCAACCAGCACACCTGCCGCTGGAGAGTATTTAGAGTACGACGCCATCATCCCACCGAATGGAGTGTTGGAGCGAGGCGGTATAGTGGCAAGCGCCAATAAATTAGTGGTCGGCTATGCAAGTACGACCAACGTAAACTTCAACGTCTACGGTTACGAGGAGTAAAGACATGAGCCGAGCACTTTCTTTAATCGCCCCAACTACTGGTTATGCGTCACCTAACCAACTGGTCACGGCGCAGTTGGCAACGAATGTTGGGTTTAACCCGAATGATTATGTGTATGCCTATGGCAATAACCAAGTAGGAAATCTTGGTTCGACGATTGGCGTTGGACTGGTCAGCACTTATATCGCCGGAACTAGGGTAAACGGTGCAGTGCAAACCGGATTTACACCAACGTCAGTCATGTCTGGGCCTTATTCGGCCTCCGCTACTTATACAGGAACCACGCGCACTCAAAATACGATATTTCAAGCGTTTACGAACGTCTCTGCGAACAATGCCAGCTCTCTTAAGTCCTGTGTATTGAACAACGGAAATATAGCATTGGTTTTTAGAGATACAGTAGCTAACGATTTAAAGATAGCAGTATTTACTAATGCGGGAGTATCTGTAAAAGCCGCTACCACAATTTCTGGCCAGACGAATGTTGGTCTTCAAAACCTTGCACTCGGAATAAGTGCTATGACTGATGGTGGTTTTGTGGTTTGTTATACAAGTAGTACTATTTCCTATTTCCAGCGTTTCGACAGCGCTGGGACTGTTACTGCTTCTGAAACTGCTCTATCTGGAACTTTAAATAGCGCTCAAAACTATATGAGTATTGCTGCGGGGGTTAACGGCGGTTTTGGTATTGTTGGGAACAACTCTAACCAGCAAGTGTATGGGCAATCATATAGTTCCTCTAATGCCTATTTAGGGCAGCTCAGTTTATCAGGGACTGCGGTTAATGGATATGACAATGGTATTGTGGGGCTGTCAAATGGGAATTATGCGATTGGATTAAACAATTTTGCGAACAACATTAGATTTGCCATAATGTCTGCCAGCGCAACTGAAGTACTTGCGTCAACAAGCATAACTAATTCACCAAATGAGCCGTTTAATATGGCGGCGTATGATGGTGGTTTTATTGTGAGTAACCGAAATCCTTCGAATGGTCAAGGTCGGTTACTCTCCGTTACGAATAATGGAACTGTTATTAGCAGTAGCGCAACGAATAGCATTACTAGTGCTTTTTGCCAAGTTTGTGTTGGCGCGGAAAATAACACCGCCTATATGATGGTTTATAATAGCGGCACAGGATCTTATAATGTAAGTAGATTTACTTCAATTAATTCATCGGCGATTGCGTTTTCATCGCAAGGTGACATAAGTGGCTTTGCTCCAAATAATTACGCATACAATAACTTCTACAACGCGCTAAATGGATCGCTATACTTTGCAGCATTCAACGCTAGTAAACCCGCATTCATTACTGTAAATCAAGCCACTTACACTCAGAACACGACAACGCTGACGAACACAGGATTTTATACACCAACGAACGGTTATTACTTCCTCGGTATCGGCGCAACCACAGCAGCGGCAGGTAGTTCGGGTCTGATTTATACCAACGGCGGTATTGCTTTACCGTCTACTTATCCAAATGTTTCCACTGGTTATGCGTTTGATTACCAGAGCAATTCGTATTGGGCGCAACGTGGAACCGTCAACGGTCGAGCAATTAATTTGCAAGGAGCACAATAATGTCAATTCCTCAAATAGGTTCAATCAATAACCCAGTCACTGGGGTATTTGGCACTGGTAACGTGCAAGTATTTAGTTCGTCCGGCACATGGACGGTACCAACCGGCATAGGCAAGGTAAGAGCGCGTATGTGGGGTGGCGGTGCATATGCTGGTGGTGGCGGAGGATTTGCCATAAGAACCATTTATGATCTCTCTGGGGTAACGTCAGTATCCGTCACGGTCGGCGCAGGTGGTACATCAACTTCATCTACTGGCGGCACATCTTCATTTGGCTCGTATGTCAGCGCTACTGGAGGTACTAATAATAGTACCGGTGGGTCTGGTTCAGGCGGTGATACAAATACTTCAGGCGGCAGTGGGAATAGTTCGAACGGTGGTGGGGGCGTTGGAAATATTTTTGGTAATGGTGGCAATGGCGCATCCAGTGCTATTTCTGGCGGTGCGGGTGCTTCTGGGGGTGGCGGCGGTAATACTTCGGCTGCAAACGGCGGTAGTGGATTAATTGGTACGGGTGGAAGTTGGATAACTACTAGCGGCGCTTCTATTCCACCAACCAGTGGAATCAGTGGAACGTTCAGCATAGACTTGATTGGTGTGGGCGGTGGGGGTGCGTTCCAACAACCGGGCATCAACGGCGGAGGTGGTGGCTATCATGGTACCTCTAATGGAGGCGTAGGCGGACTTCCCGGTGGTGGTGGTGGAG
>Ga0255146_1000611_pt1 | contig 8912 bp, 16 predicted proteins | sample Atl_Cont_RepC_8h_FD_188424 | JGI IMG/M metagenome (GOLD analysis project Ga0255146, IMG submission 188424) | Freshwater microbial communities from Altamaha River, Georgia, United States - Atl_Cont_RepC_8h | ecosystem: Environmental > Aquatic > Freshwater > River | place: USA: Georgia | collected...
TATCCGCTATCCAATCGCTCGACTTCTTCGACGACCTCCACCGATACCGCTACCAAGGTGAGTGGATCCCCTGGTCGGTCAGCGCCATCGCCCAGCCATTGAGTGCTGAAGACCGCGAACAGATCAACCGCTACAAGGATGGCCCGCTCGGCTGGGAGGCCAGGGGGAACTGGGTCCACGCTGCTGCTGAGGCCAAGCTGCTGGGCCAGGAGCTCCCGCCTGACCCAGAGGGCTACTACAGCAGCTGGGTCAAAGGGATGGAAGGCTGCTGGCTGTTCGACGGTGCCGAGGTGCTAGCTACCGAGTTCAAGCTGGTGGACAAGCAGCGCAAGCGGTACGCGGGCAGCTTCGATGCTTTGATCCGAATGCCCGAGGGCAACGTCAATTTGGTGGACTTCAAGAGCGTGTCGAGCACCAAGTCGATGTCGACGCGCAAGCCAGCGACGAAACAGCTGGGCGGGTACGCCTCGATGCTCATTGATTGGTTCCCGCACATCACGATCGACAAGCTGGTGACCTGCGTGATTGCCCCTGGCAATAGCCGCGTGATTAGCGACGACGTAAGCGACGGGCTGATGGCTTGGAGCGATGCGTGGGATGCGTTTCAGCTATTGGAGTGCCCATGGTGAGGCCAGTGGACTGGGACGGGATCTTCGAGCGCCGTCCTGACCTGAGGCCGCCTGGGTACGAGGAGGCAGTGTCCCAAGTGCGGGAAGTTCAGCCGCGGAGGCGTGGGCGCAGCAAGGGAAAGCGGGCGCACTACACGGGGCTGAAGCACATGAACCCTGATCCGTGATGGTTGCGATTGATTTCGCCTGACGGGAGGGTATGCCAGACGGTGTACGGTTCTTCGGTCCCATGCGACTCGCTCCGAGATTCGCTAACGAACCCGTGACCGTTTGTTAAGGCCCCCTCCCGCTTTTAGGTGGTATGCCATTATTGATTCACCGGGGGTCCCGGTCACTCACTACTCACACACATGGATTACAGAACCTCTTTCCTCCCTCTCCTCCTCGCTATCGGCCTTGCAGCCCCAGCGCAGGCAGCTACTCCAAAGGACATCCAAACCCTCTCCAACCTCGTCGCCCAAACCGGCACCGATGTCCTCGTCCGCAAATGCCCCAACAAATACGCCGGCTACTACGAATACGACAAAGACACCAAGGTCGATCGCCTCATCCTCTGCGAAAACAACATCGACATGGCTAACGCCAATGCCGTCTGGGAAACCCTCGCTCACGAATCCACTCACGTGATGCAGGCATGCCTCGGTAACACCGCCTTCGTTGAGGAAGAGCACCCCGGCATCTGGCGTGACATCAAAGTCCAAGCCCCTCACTACGCAAAGATCCTCAACTCCAACTACGGCTCCAACGATTCCATCATGGAAGCCGAAGCCTTTTGGATGGAACTTCAGCACCCCGCTGATGTCATCTCCTACTTCGAAGGAACCTGCGCCAAACAACTCGGCAAGTAGTCATCACCTCTAATCACATGACACTCCTCTCTTCCCTCTCCCTGAAGCTCTCTGGCCGCAAAGCCGCCACAGGACACTGGCTCACGTCAACCCCATACACACACATCGCTTTTGACAGGCAGTCCCTTGAAACTCAAGGCCCTGTCTCCATCAACCTCCATCACACTGCTTACGCACCCGACACCACTGCCTTCCGCTCGTCCTCCATCACCAGTGCCAACGGTCCCCTAGACCTCTCGCTCAACCTCACCAACCTCGCAGACGGCTTCAATGTCAATAAGTGGGTCATCTTCCGCGCTCCTGCTGACCCCGCTATTGGCTTCAGTCGCTCAACCATCACAGGCACCAGCCTTGACGATCGACTAGCCATCAACGTCAAAGAAATAGTCAACTTTGGCTATCTCGAAAGCCTCGTCGCCAAAGGCTTTGAGGGCGGCACCATCAACATGGGAGCCGGCAACGACTCCCTCAGCATCACAACACAAGTCGACAGCACGAAGTTCCAACACTTCCTATACGGCGTTCGTGGCACCTCAATCGCTGCTCGCGGCACCATCGATATGGGCTCCGGTGATGACACCGTTTCCCTCACTGCAAAAGCCAACGCTGTCACCTGGGGCGAAGCCATCGCCTTCCAAGGAAAAATGAACCTCGGCGACGGCAATGATCGCGCCAGCTTCATCACTGACATCACAGGCTCAAAATCAGGCACGGAGTCCTTCGGGATGCAGTACTCGACTGTCGACGCCGGCGCCGGTGACGACGACATCCTCATCGGAACCATGCGTGACTCACGCATCAACCTTGGCGACGGCAACGACTCCCTCACCTGCTACGGCAGTCAGTCCCAAACCGACTTCCTTCGCTCCACCATCGACGGCGGCGCAGGTATTGACCAACTAGTGATCAACACTAGTCGCTGGGACGAACTCGTCGCCGCAAAGGACTCCCGCCTGGGTCAGCTCGAATCCCTCTACGGACAAGGTGGCGCATTTGGACGTCAAGGCCTATCCGCTGAACAGTCCTACTTCGCTCGCCAATTCGACATCCAAAACAAGCAGCTTGGCTCTGTCGGTAACGACCGCTCTGATTCCTTCACCTGGCAAGGCGGCACCTTCACCAACATCGAACAAATCGCTGTCGCAGGCGCAATCTTCGATACCTCAACCTCCTCCTTCATCTAGCCCCCATCTCTAATCACTCATGACAAATAAACGTCTCGCTAAAGGCATCACAGGCGCTGTCGGTGGTGCCGCCGCTGGTACCACCCTCGGCTTCATGGGTGGTGCCATGGGTGGTGTCCAATTCGGTATCCCTCTCGGCATCGTCTTTGGCCTCATCAACCTCGCAACAGGTGGTGGCTTCGCTGGCTTCATTGGCGTCGTCATCACCACCTGTTTTTTCTTTGCCCTCGGTGGTGGCATCCTCTGCGCTCTCTTCTATGGCATCGGCGGCGCAGCAGCCGGCTCCACCTGGGGCAAAGACGACAAGTGACATGCACCCACTCCTCCGCATCCTTGGTATCGCTGCAGCCCTGGGTGTCATGGCTGGCTGCTACACCTTCTGGCGTGATTACAACGGCCTCTCCTACCAAGCTCAACCCTCCTACTACCGCTAGTGATGCTCTCTAATCACATGACACGACCTGCACTCGTCCTCCTATCCCTACTCGCAGGTGGCACCGCTTTCTTCTACGCACGCTGCTACAACCCCGCACTCGATCGCGCCCTCTCATACCCCTTCGATCGTCAAGTCCTCTTCTGCACCCCTCGCTCCTTCTAACCCAATGAAAGAACTCACCCCCGCAACACTCGCCATCCGCTCCGACGCCAAAATCATCAACGTCGGCATCCTCGCTGGGCTCTTTGGTCTCTTCGCCTCAGTCCCCATCTCCATCCGTCAAAAAGACTGGAAAATCTGGACCTATCCCTTCATCGCTGCTGTCTCCCTCCTCGCCCTGGCCGAACTCCAGAACGACAGCTTCCAAAAAGCTCTCTTCAAAGTCCTCGGGCACTCCGCACAAGGCGGGCTCTGTGCAGCACTGGTCAGTCAGAACAAGCGCGACGCACGCGAAAAACTCGGCACCCTCTAGTCCTCCCCTCTAATCACCTACCGACGCGAGCCGCGCTTCGTCGCTGAATGTCCCCCCAGCCGGGCCTTGCTCTCCTCAAGCTGCTTCTTCAGTTCAGCCAGTCTCGACTGACTCGCGGCCTTCGCTTTGCCGGCCTCTGCTTTCTTCGCACGCGCTGCATCTAACCCAGCCTTTGCCTTTGCCACCTTCGCTTCAGGCTTCTTCGCTTCGAGCTTTGCTTTCTTTGCCTTCAGCCCATCTTGCTCCTTGGTCAGACGCTTTGTCTCGCTACGCGCCCACCGCTGATCCGAATCCCGGTCGCTCCTGTTGCCATAGCTAGCGCCACCTGTACTGGCGAACCGTCCGTTCCTGTCGCGCTTGTAGGAACGACCAGCCATTGCCCATACCGATGCGTATGGCATCAGGCTAGTCCCTGCCTCTTGACACCTGTCCCCGGTATGCCACCATTGGCGCATCGGGGTTCCCGGTCACTCACTACTCACAGCCACTCTTGAAAAAACGCTTACTCATCCCTTCCTTTCTCTTCTCTGCATCAGTCGCCGTCCCGTCTCACGCTAGGCCCGTCCTAGCTACCGTCTACGACGGCTGGTTTCACGGTCGCCCTGTCTACTGCGGTGGCAACGCATACGACCACCACGGCATCAGCGCCGCCCATCCTTGGCTCCCTTGTGGCACCAAGGTCCGCGTCTCCTACAAAGGTCGATCCCTCCTTGTGCCCATCACCGATCGGTGTGAGTGCAACTCGATCGACCTCTCAGCAGGTGCCGCCAGGCGGCTTGGTGTTCCTGTTGATGGTGTCGCCACCGTCCAAATCACTTACTAACTCACCATGCGAAACCCTTACTTCCTGTTCGGGCTGGGCCTGTCCATCCTGATGTCATCCGCCGCCATCATCTATGGGACTACTCACCCGTTTTCTTCTGCTACTACTGAGCCTCTGCCCCACCGTCCACATGTCTACGCGAATGGCCTCCAGACAGGACCCTGATGATGATGAGATCATGGGCTACGCAGGCTATGTCGATGACTCTGATCTCGATCAGCCTGACGACTGGCCAAGTCAGGAGGCTCTCGAATCTCACATGACCCTGGCCTATCTCGAACACTGTTTCAGCCTTGAACCCTCAAAACATGACCACTGACATCTCGCGATTAACCATCTCCGACGAAGCCCTAAAGCTGGCTGAGACCATCACCCTCGCTGATCTGCTCGAATCGCCCGTCACCATGGCGGACACCGTGAGCATGATCTCCAACATCCTCCGCCACGGCGCTCAGTACAACGAGATCAAGGAGAACACAGACGTCCTGATCGAGCTGAACATTTTCCGCATCAACCAGCTGATCGACAGCGACACCCGCACCGCGATCTTCCACCACCTGCGCGATCGGAGAAGCTGATGTCAGGAACGGCTGAGTCACTGGTCCACGGGATCGCCGAGCTGAAGCTGGCAATCAAGTCACTCGATGACCGCCTCAAGACCCGCCTGCAGGAACTTGAGGGCGCGATCAACCTTGGCGAGTTGGATGACTACATCGCCGACGGTGAAGGCACCTACGTCTGCGAGGGCTGCTCTATCAAGCGGGTCTCAAAAACGACCTGGACCTATTCCGACGCGGTGAAGACACTCAAAGAGCAGGAAGAGAACACGGGTGCTGCCACCAAGAAGGTGTCAACCTATCTGCGCTTCGTAATGCCCAAGGAATGAGCGTCACGATTGACGTGATCGGGGTGCCAGTACCGCAGGGCAGTCTGGTGAGCAATGGCTACGGCCGCGGCCTACGCCATAGCAACCACAAGGAACTGAAGCCGTGGCGATTCCATGTCGCCGAGGTGATCCTGCAGCAGCTGCCTGAAGGCTGGGACCCGTCTCTGCCGTTGACCGTTTCGGTGGTGTTCCGCTTCCCCAGGCCACAGAGCCACTACGGGACGGGGAAGAACAGCGGGGTGCTGAAGAAGTCCGCGCCCGAGCACCACTTTGTTAAGCCAGACGCGGACAAGCTGGGCCGCTCAATCGGTGACTCCCTGGAAGAGGGGGGCATCGTGCGAGGGGATCAGCAGATCGTGGAATGGCACCTGACGAAGCGTTACTGCACGCCGAACGAGACGCCAGGGGCACTGATCACTCTCATTCCGTTAAGGCCCACGGCATAACCCCTAAGGGTATGCCACCATCCATTCGAGTCACCACAACCCATGACTTCCGAGCTAACGAAGGCGCTCTGTGCCTTCCAACGTGAGGTGGGCACTATCCACAAGGAAGCCCGCGCTCAATACGGCAATTTCGCCGATCTCGCCACCGTTCTCTCAACTATCACGCCACCGCTCAGCAAACAGGGCTTGGCTATCACGCAGACGTTTGTCAGCAGCGGCGAGGGTGAGGGCATCAACCTCATCACCACCCTGCGCCATACGTCGGGCGAATCGGTCGAGAGCGTCCTTCCGATGGTCATCCAGAAGGGACGGAACGCTCTGCATGACTTCGGTGCTGCCTGCACTTACCTGCGACGGTACTCACTGCTGGCGATGCTGAACCTGGTAGCCGACATCGACACCGATGGGGTCGTTGATGACGTGCCGCAACCACCTCTGCAACAGGAGGTGAAGCCTTCCCAAACAAAGGCCAAAGCAGCACCCGCTAAGGCAAAGACCCCTGCTAAACCACCAGCAGAGTCAAGCGCCGCAACCCTCCCGCCCGAGGAGCAGCCGATCAGCGATGAAGAGCGTGCCTTGTGCCGCCAGCTTCTGACTGAACTGAAAACGGAACCTCGGAATCAGATCATCACTGCCTTCAAGAAGCAGTTCGGTCTGCCTAGCGACGCACTCATCACCCAACACATCACACTGCCAGCCCATGTCAGCTTCATCCAGGAGCGCGTCAGCGAACAACCCCCAGAGGCTTATGCAAGCTCTGGCTCTGCTGAATGACTACATCGCCTCAGATGAAACCGACGAGCTGTTCTTCCAGAACAGGTTCGTGCGCTGGCAGCAAGCGTCACTAACTGCCCACGATGTCAGACTCGCCGCTTCGATCTTGGAGCGGCACGTCAGACCCGAGCCCACACCCAAAGCCACAGCAGTAACCGCCGCGGCCTAGGGATGACTGACGAGCAAATGCACGCCCTTATGGCTGTCGAGATAGCGAAGCAGGGTCAAGCCCTTGCTGATGACAAGCGGCGAGAAAACCACTTTCAGTGCAGGCTCTCGCCAGAACTAGCTAAGCAGCTGCGTCATTTCATGGCCAGCCGCGACATCAATGCAAACCAAGCATTGAACACGATTATCTCCCAATTCTTCGGATCCTCCAAATGTTGAACATTGCAGCTGTCGGCAACCTTGGCCGCGACCCTGAACTTCGCGATGCAGGCTCCTCTCAGGTGGCCAGCTTCTCGCTTGGTGTCCGCACAGGGCAAGACGAGACCACCTGGATCAACTGCTCCGTCTGGGGCAAGCGTGCCGAGACCGTGATGCGCTTCTTCAAGAAGGGCAGCCAAGTAACCGTCGCAGGTCAGGCCAAACTCCGCACCTACCAGAAGAAGGACGGCACCGAAGGGCAGTCACTTGAACTGAACGTCTCAGACTTCAGCCTTCCCCCTCGTGAAGGTGGCGAGAACAAGGACGGCTTTCCCTTCTGATCGACCTGGGGCGCTGTTGCGCCCCTTCCCTCCATCTGCTTAACTCGCCCCGTGGCCGATTCATCCACTCAGTTTTATCTAAACCACGCAGGTCGCGTCCCTCTGCTGACACCTGCGGAAGAGATCACACTGGGCCACTCTGTTCAGCGCATGATGCGCCTGCTGGAAGAGAAGCCCAGCGGTCCGTATGAAATGACCGAACGCCGCATCCTTCGCACTGGTAAGCGAGCGAAGGATCGGATGATCCTCGCGAACCTCAGACTGGTCACACTGCTCGCCAAGAAATACTGCGCACGCTGTAAGACCCTGGACATGGCGGACCTCCTGCAGGAGGGCGTGATCGGTCTGATTCGTGGCGTTGAGAAGTTCGACCCTGAGAAGGGCTATAAGTTCTCGACCTATGCCTACTGGTGGATCCGCCAGGGTGTGGGTCGTGCTGTCAGCCAGTTTGACCGCAGCATCAGGCTGCCGATCAATGCCGTTGATGTACTGACCAAAGCGCGGTACTTCATCCCCAGGTTCACCGAGGCCAATGGCCGCGCACCACGCATCGAGGAGATCGCGGAGGAATGCGGTGTGACGAAGGAGGTGATGACCAACTACCTGCTGCACAACAACAACGCCCGTTCACTGGACGAGGCGGTAGCGAATGAGCACGGGAAGGATCGCAGCGCACTGGTTGACCTGATCCCCTGCGAGCGCGAAACGCCGTGGGAATACCTGGACAAGGAAGCAGAGCGTGAGAGCTTTGGTCAGCTGAAGAGCTTTGCCAACTCGCTCAGCCCGAAGGAGCAGAAGGTGATTCAGCTCAGGTTCCCGATGTTGGGGGAGGATCCCGAGGTGGTTGATTTTTTTAGCAACGCACAACATGTCGTCGCCCAGCAGCTGGGTGTTTCGAGGCAGTACGTCCAGCAATGCGAGAAGAGGATTGTCCATAAGCTGAGGGTCAAAATGGCCCTTGCTTCGGCATGACAATCGACCAAGTGCTGATCACGCCCCAGAAGTTCCAGGACTTCTTTGAGGCGTACAAAGGAGAGCCGCAGCAGGTCTCTGCCATCTGGATTCTGTTTGAACACCTCAAGCAGAGCGACCCTGCACTGCTAGCGGAGAACTCTGAGTGGATCGAGAAGTTCCGCGAACGCCCGCCCGCTCCGCCTGACTATCCCAACAACTGGGACGGGGTGAAGGCCGCGGCTCAGGCTTGTGGTGCCAAGTTCCCGCAGTTGGTAGCCGCTCAGTGGTCCCTGGAATCCGCCCACGGCACGGCTGTCAGCGGGAAAAATAATTTCTTTGGCCTCAAATCTTCAGGGGGTGGGTCTCAGCATGTGACTCAAGAGGAGGTCGATGGCCACATGGTCACGATCACTGCAGGCTTCATTGACTTCCCAACCCTCAAGGACTGCATCAATTACCTGGTGACCCGCTGGTATCTCGACTATCGCGGCTATCGCGGGGTGAACCACAACAACACCGCCGAGGACGCTGCCTACGACCTCAAGCGGCAGGGCTACGCGACAGACAGCGCCTATCCCGAGAAGCTGATCCGCATCATGCACGAGCATGGCTAGACGCGAACGATTCGAGGCTGGTGGCCTCCGCATCGAAACCTGGCGCGACTTCGACGGCCGCTGCTATGTGGTCTGGAAGCCCAACGTCTCGATCTTCTGCCGCTCGCGGAAGGAGGTGCTGCGCTTCATCTCCTGGCCC